>VMBT01000001.1_pt1 | contig 301720 bp, 278 predicted proteins | sample 4404301 | NCBI WGS metagenome assembly VMBT01 (sample SAMN12238535, study PRJNA552566) | marine metagenome | isolation source: Coastal seawater | place: USA: coastal Georgia, Sapelo Island | collected 2008-08/2009-08 | reverse complement strand
GCCGAAAGCGATTTTGTGCGGGAACGTTTCGATGTGCTGGACGCCGGCGACGACAAAGACCTGTTTCTGAGAAGTCTGGGCAGGGACCGGGAACGCATCATCCGGACCAGCTATACCTTGGACCTTGTTCCGGAACAGGCCCTTGAACTCGGCGTTGAAGGCGCACAAACCATTCGCAACAACGGGCTGCTGGTCGGCTCGCGTTATGGCAGCAGCGCGCCGTCAGCGGCTACCGGCAACCTACCTGCCGCACAACTCGACAATGCCTTTTCCGAAATCGAGGAGATGCGCTATGAATACTTCGGTATTCACAACTGGCAGCTCAGCGAACGCATGGCGCTGGAGAGCCAGCTGATCTTCGAAGATTCAACCATAACGCAGTCAGGAGATGTCAATAATGCGCGCAGCTTCAGCTTTTTGAGACCGCGCGTGGACTACCGATTCGACATCACCCCAACCATGCAGCTTCGGGCCACCGTTGAAAAGGAAGTCTCGCAGCTCAGTTTTTCCGATTTCAGCCTGTCTCAGGACAACAGCGATGATGATCAGAATATTCAGGGTGGCAATCCAGACGTCGTTCAGGAGCAGACCTGGCGCTACGATGTGAACTTCGAATACCGTCTGCCGGAGGGGCTTGGGGTCATCAACACACAGCTGTACTACCGAGATATCGAGGATGTCATCGGCCGAATCGATGTCTCTGCTTCGGAGGAGAATCTGCTGTCCGCCCGCGGCAATATCGGAGATGGCAAAAGATACGGTATCAATGTTGAGGCCAGCTCAAAATTGACCTACCTCGGCCTGCCAAATGCGCTGGCAACTCTCCGAATGGGCGTGGGGGATTCGTCTGTCGTCGACCCATTTCTCCTGCGTGAACGTCGGTTACGTTATCCTGGGCGCTGGTCTACCCGCGTCAGCTTTCGACACGACTATCAGCCCTGGAACTTCAGCTACGGCTTGAATTACAGCTGGTCCGATCAACAGGGGCTGCAGCGCGTCAACTTTGATCTATTCGATACGGAGCGCGATTCAGAAGAGTACAGCCTGTCGTTTTTTCTGGAAAAAAGGGCCTTCAATGGCGTAACCTTTCGATTCGATATCCAAAATGCTAATGATAGAGAGAATTGTCGCGTACGTACCCGCTACGATGGTCGCATCACCTCCGGCATCATAGAGGAGATAGAGAATTACTGTCGCACTGAAGGGGTTCGACTTGCCTTTCGGATCAGACACACATTCTGAGCGACAGCACGCTACCTAAAGCTCCAGGCTCGGGCAGCACTTGCCAGCAAAGAGATGAGCCACAGACTTTACAGGGAGAGCCGCATTGCTGATAGCGCTTGAAACGACCTCTCTGGCGATCTGGGTCGGAGAATCTCTCTGGGCCTACCCTGCCCTGCTCGCCTGCCATATCGTCGGCCTCGCCATCGTAGTCGGGCTGCTGAGTATGCGGGATTTGAAACTGCTTGGCTTTTTCCAAGAGGTGGATTTCCAGATATTTTCTGATCTGATCCCGCTGGTTATAGCTGCATTTTGCCTGAATGCCCTCTCGGGCTTCTTGTTGTTCAGCTCTCAGGCCAGTTATATAGCAGGCAGCGTTCCTTTTCTGGCTAAGCTCATCTGTATAGCTGTCGGACTAAGCTGCGCGTTTGGCTTGCAGAAGCGCAGACTAAAATTATCCACTGACGGCGCAGAGGCACTGACCCCCGACTTTTTGACGCGGACACTTGCTTGCGTCTCCCTTTCAGCCTGGGCCGGCGCCATCATCGCCGGCCGCCTGATCGCTTATCTCTTTTAGTCTCATGTGGTCTTCTCTCGCGAATTTTGCCGACGGCAGTCCAGTGAATCTGTGGATTCAGGACACTTATTGGCTTTGGCCGGTGATGGAAATCATTCACTTTCTGGGACTGGCGCTACTGTTTGGCGGACTGCTGGTCGTTGATCTGCGCATGGCTGGCCATCTCAGGGGAGTGACACCGGTTTCCACTCATCAGCTACTGCCGCTGGTACTGCTTGGCTTTGCTCTGAATCTCATCACCGGAATCCTTTTCTTTTTTGGCGACCCGGGCCGCTATTCAATCAACATCGGCTTCCAGCTCAAGATGGTGCTGATTGGCCTGGCCGGCCTCAACGCGCTGTTCTACCACTGGCGCGTCAGTCCGATGCTGGTGACCTGGGACGAGACAAGCACACCTCCCCGACTGGCAAGATGCGTCGCCTATGTGTCACTCGCCTGCTGGTTTGGGGTGCTGCTCACTGGCCGCCTGATCCCCTACGTGGGGACCGGCTGACCACGATCGTTGAGATCAGTCGTATTTGGAAGGGTAAAAGCGGACGGAAGTCCGGGAGGCTTCAGGGTCGCAGTCATAGGGCTGCAATCGATAGTCCGGGCCCGAGGGTAACCATCTGGTTGTGTATGAAGTTGGCTCCTGCAGGAACATCGGATCTTCAACGGTCAGCGTGAGCTTGAGTTCCTCACCTTCTCGCCAGTAGCGTTCTGTCACGACCTTCTGTGCAGAGGAGGGAATGCCGTTGTAGTCATCGAACCCGGCAATGTCAAAGACAAAATGGGTCGTTGTGACATAAAGGGATCCATCTTCGTAGTGCCCGACGGAAAATCCCTGCAGGCTGAAATCAGTCGCCTTGGGTTCCCGCCCATCAAGCCACACGGTTCTCAGCTGATCATCTTTCTCGTAGCGGAACAGTACCCGATCCGGCCACTGGGTGACCTGCATGGCATAGGGGTCGTACTGAATGGCCGGCGAGGACGCCGGCTGGCAGTCATACTTCGGCGCCATGGTTTCTTCCCAGACTTCCTGATAGGCCAGCGCGCGCGCATTGAGTTTGGGAAAATTGTCTTCGCCCCAAGGCACATCCACACCGTTGACAGGACGCACACTGAACCCCCCGTCCCAGATGCCGCTCAGGTCTGGGATGGCCTCGTCATTCTGGGCGCTGATCCAAGAAGCATTAAAGATACAGGTGCTGAACAGCAGGACACCGCCCGCCAGTTTTTCGGAAACTTTCATGTGTGGACCTCTAGTTACTGTCGTCTTCACGAACGCGACCACCCTCGAGAACGGGTCGACCGTCTTCGCGTGTCATGCGCACGCAGCAAAGGCCGTTCGTGCCCTCTGCCCGAGAGCGATTTCCCGCGACATTCACAGTCATGCCCACCGCGAGCGTTTCCGGCGTCCATCCGACCCGACGCAAGCTGACCGGCGCACCAAGTTCAACCTGCCACTCTACCGCGTTTCCGCCCTCATCAGGGACATCCAGAAAGAGAAAAGCATGGGGGTTTCGAAAAACGAACCGGGTAATCGTGCCGCTGATCTCGACACGGTCTTCAGGGTCATAAAACGGTGCACTGGCGTGATGGGCGATAACTGGCGCACCGATCAGAACCATTAGAGCAAGACCGGAGGCAATCAGTACCTGGCGATTCATCAGTATTTTCTCCTGTTAGACATTCCGCAAAGCCAGCTTACGCCAGAGGCTTGATTCGGAATCTGAGCTTTGAGTGAGTCTGAGGACTCGTGTTTTTATTGGCATCGGCTACACACTCCGGCATGCCCTGTCGCTCTGCTGCCTTCGGCTCTACTCTGCGCAGGCCAGTGCAAATTTATGCAATCAGGATCAGTCTGTCAGATACCTCAGTACAGGGTATGGCGTATCTTACAGGCAGTCAATTCGCCTTCGAAGCGACGTTTACACCGACCTCTGGCCGCAAGCCAATTCCACCGGCTGTCCATGTGGTGTCGCCAGGTAAGCCTCTCTCCAGGCCTGCACTCTCTGCGCCAGTTCACCGGCCCCTGACAGGCCCTTGGCGATCGCAAGATGCTCAAGCGCAGCCAGCCAGTGCTGATAGTAGCTGTCAGGTCTGTCTTCTTTTTCTGCCATCCGCTCACTGGTCTTTTTACCCGCTTCCTCACCCACGTCCTCGCCCGCGTCTTCAGCTACCGCCTCACTCACCCGTTGAACGACCTCCTCCCCGCCGCCCGGATGCAGATCCCGGCGGATCGCTTGAGCCAGGGCGTCAGACCACTCGTCCCAGCTGAAAACGCCACTTTCATGCAAGGCAATCACGAGACTGAAAGCCTGTGCTTCCCAGGGCTCCTTGAAAACCGGCTCACCGTTTTCGGCGGGTTGGTCAGGAAATAGCGACATCAGCTAATCTCCTCGAGATAAGGTTCCCACAGATCGACATAAACCGATTGGGAAGAAGATTCTGAGCCCCACAATTCAGTTCCTTCGAAGCGGACGCAGTAGAGATGCTCGCCAGCCCGCTGCCCCGCAGCATTCTGATCTGGATAAATATGCGTCCCATAGTGGTCAACCACGGTTCCACCTGCACCCTGCACATAGGTCGGCGCGCGCGTGTGGCCAGCCCGCTGACATCTCGCGACCCGAACGCGGTCGCCGGACCGAAACCGCGGCTGTGTCAAATCAGGCAGCCGCGTCGGTCCCCCTGTGCGAAGAATTTGCCGCGCAGCCGCCGCATCAGGCACCCTGAAGCATTGCGCATCCTGTTCAATTCGCGCCACCAGATCTTTTTCCGCAAGTAACTTTTCCAGACCTACCAGCCAGTTTTCATAATAGCTGTGCTTCAGATAGTCCGCAGGGTGCTGACGCTCGCGGGCATGGCGTGATTCATCAATATTCCACTGACCCAGCATGCCTGTTGCCAGCGTGAGCGCAAAAATTCGACGCTCCCATTCCGCGTGGAAGAGCGGCTCTTCGCTTTCCGGCTCAGCATTCACCGAGCCAAAACCCTGACGGCCACCCAGATCATGGCCGCCGTTCATTTGACCTCCTCCCTGTGCCGGAGAAGTTCGACGCCAATCATGCTGTTGCGAGTCACCAGAGCCTGCAACTGCGACTCCCGCCAACCCCCGGTGCCGGCTGGCCGCTCGGGCAGCACCAGATAGCGCATCTCGGAGGTGGAGTCCCATACCCGGATATCCGTGTGCTCCGGCAACACCGTGCCAAATTCGGAAAGCACCGCGCGTGGCTCACTCACCGCTCTGGCCCTGTAAGGCGCTGATTTGTACCACACGGGGGGCAGCCCGAGCAGTGTCCAGGGATAACATGAGCACAGGGTGCAGACCACCAGATTGTGAATGTCCGAAGTGTTCTCAACCACAGTGAGATGCTCTCCCTGTCGGCCGACGTAACCCAGATCAGCAACCGTTGCGGTCGCGTCCGCCAGCAAGGCCTGTTTAAACGACAGATCTGACCAGGCCTTCGCCACCACGTGCGCTCCGTTTTTCGGGCCGACCTGATGCTCATAGGTCTCAATGATGGCGTTCAGAGCATCCTGCTTCACCAGCCCTTTTTCGAGCAGCAGGCTTTCCAGCGCTTTCACGCGTAGCTCGAGATCCGAAGGCGGATCGGTATGATCGTGATCGTGTGACATAGCTGACAGGCTCCATTCAGCATCAGGCTGTTTACCAGAAGGGCTGACAGGCATCCGGCCCGCTTCACCCGCAGATCAAGATTGTCACACCGCAACTCCTGACTCAAGCCGGGCGCGGGAGCTGTCAGTGGCTGACGCTGGCAGGCATAAACTGAAGCAAAACAAGCCTTGCAAGGCGGCTGTATTGCTCCCACCATACTGCGTTGATAACAAGCACTCTCGCGACCCGGTTGATTCGACTGTAACAACGAGCAAAACCATGACCCGCCCCGTTCTGATTACCGTAGCCCCCAACGGCGCCCGAAAACTCAAGCAGGATCACCCTGCGCTACCCATCTCAGCCCAGGAACTGGGCGCCACGGCAGCGTCATCATTGCATGCAGGGGCCGCCATGCTCCATCTTCATGTAAGGGACAAGGCGCTGCAGCACAGCCTCGACCCTGAGCTGTATCGTGCGGCCATAGCAGAAGTCAGGCGGCAGGCAGGCGCGGAACTCATCATCCAGATCACCACCGAAGCGGTCGGAAAGTTTCAACCCGAGGAGCAAATCGAGAGTGTGAAGCGGACCCGGCCGGAAGCGGTCTCGCTGGCCATTCGGGAGCTGATTCGCAAGCCCATCTATGAGTCAGCGGCGGCAAAATTTTTCCAGTGGCTGTACCGGGAACGTATCGCACCGCAGTGGATTCTTTATGACCAGAATGACATCGAACAATTTAAGTCATTTTGCGTCAGAGGGCTGATCCCCGATGAGCTGGTACACGTGCTGCTGGTGCTTGGTAGATATCATCAATCACAGCAGTCAGACCCTGCTGAACTGGAAAAGCTGATTCCGCATTTGGACCCGAACTGGCTCTGGTCAGTGTGCGCTTTCGGTTCTGCAGAAGGCCGGTGCATGGAGAGTGCAGTGGCGCTGGGCGGTCACTGCCGCGTGGGTTTTGAGAACAACCTTGAGGTGTCAGCCGGCAGACTGGCGGATTCAAACACCGAATTGGTCGAGGTCACTGCGCAGGCGATCATAGCCTCAGGCCATACTGTTGCCGATGCCGGAACAGCCAGAGAGCTTTTTCAGATCTCGCGGCGTTAGTAGAAAGATCTGGCGATCAGTGTGGGCGAACAGAAAACCGGTAGCCCGCACCACGAACGGTTTGCACGAGCTTAGCATAGTCAATCGCGGTGTTTTCGATTGAAGATAAAGCCTTACGCAAACGACGAATATGAACGTCAATCGTGCGCTCTTCAAGGTAGACGTTGCCGCCCCAGACAGCATCCTGAATATGATCCCGACTGAACACCTTTTCCTGATTCAACATAAAAAACTTCAGCAGCCGAAATTCCGTCGGCCCCATTTCAACAGGCTTATCTTCAATCGAGATACGATGGCTGGTAGGGTCAAGCTGCAGATCGAAAACCTGTAGCGCTTTGTCCTTTTGCCGGCCATTAGCCCGGCGCAGCACCGTTTTGATACGCGCTACCAGCTCACGCGGTGAGAAGGGCTTGGTGATGTAGTCATCAACGCCTTCACTCAGGCCCTGAACTTTATTGTCCTCAGTGGCTTTGGCAGTAAGCATGATTATCGGCAGATTTGCGGTGATCTCATCACGGCGCAACCGACGGGCCAATTCAATCCCACTGCCACCTGGCAGCATCCAATCAAGCAGCACCAGGTCCGGTTTGTTATCGATTATGGAGATATGGGCCTCGTGCGCATCAGCTGCACTGATCGAACCGAATCCCGCCAGGTCCAACGTGATTCCGACCATATCTCGGATCGCGGCCTCATCGTCTACGATTAGAATTGTTGATTCAGTCATAAAAAATATTCAGCGGTTAAACCCGCGCCAGTCATCAGCCCTAAGACAGTCTCGCTGACAAGGCTTTGCCCCGCCGCCTAGAACGTGTAATCCAGTTGAAAACTGACTTCCCGTCCTCTGTTGTAACCTATATTGACGAATCCATTCTGCGTAATTTCATTACGCTGATCCATAATGTTTTTTGCTTTTAGCGTCATCGCCAAATCATCCGTTAAGCTGCGGATGTACACAAAATTAAGTTCACCAAAAGGTTGCTCAATGAGGTCAGGTGCTCCCTCAATCCCTACTTCCGCAATTCGCTCACCGTAGTAGTGGTACAGCAAGGTCGCTGTCGTCCCCTGCATAGGCTCATAGCCCACTTGCAAATTGAACAGATAGTCTGACTGACCCTGTAACGGCCGAACAGATGAGGTTAAAACGCCTTGATCGTCAGGCGCGATACTGACCTCTGAGTCTATGAAAGACGCATTCGCCTGAACATAGAAGTCCTCACCGATACCGTTAAAGAAGCCGTCTCCCAGAAAATCAAGTCGCTTGTAAATTTCAGCTTCAATGCCCGCGTTTTCCGCGCCCAAGGCATTGATGTAGGTACCCTGACGGCTGATGCTGTCAAAAATAGAAGCTTCAATCGGGTTCGTGAACTCCTTGTAGAACACGCCCAGAGAGGCATAGTCGCTAAAGCCAAAATACCACTCCCATCGCAAGTCATAATTCGTAAGCTCGGCAATTTTCAGATCTGGGTTGCCAATAATATCGCGGCCTGTCAGAGGGTTTGTGAACGGCGCAGGAGACAACTCTCGAAAATCCGGTCTGGAGACTGTTTCACTGTAGCCAAAGCGGAACTGGTGGTCTCCCTGAATGTAAGTCAGGCTCAGCGCTGGCAGCAGTTGGCTGCTGTCCTGGCTGCTCTGCGAATTGGTGCCGGGCCTAAACAAATCGAACGTTTCGACCGTCTGTATAAAATCTTCCTGGCGCGCTCCTAACGTGAACCGCAGACGATCGTCAAAGTTGAACTCAACCTCTCCATAATATGCCTCGAGTTCATTATTGGCTTGATAGTTATCCGTCGGCCTGGTGATTTCCCGGATGACGAACCCGTTCGAATTAATCAACTCCGGGCGCAAAATTGTTTCGATAGGCTGCTGAAGCAATTCCAGGTCATTCGCCAGTCGGCCGGCAAAAGCGAAGCCGAATCGGCGAATTTCAGATTCCCGCTCTTTTTCCGACCACATGTAGCCGGCTCTTGTCGTGATCGTTGATGCCATCGGGCCATAGAACGTCATGGACAGATCAAGACCCGCGTCCTGGACTGTATCATCCAAGGTACTCCAGTTGCGAAGGTTGCCATCAACACGAGAGGAAAATTCACCGTTGTCTCGGCGATAGATGCGCTCATCCGGCGCGTCCCGCTCGGCTTTTATCCGACTGGCACGCCAGTTTATTGTCAGCTCATTGAACTCGGGGAAGTAATGATCTCCCTGCAGCTGATTGGAGAACAGCTCACGTTCAATCCAGCGGGACTCGTTGAGCTCGACGTCCCGTTCAGCTTCGATAAAGCCGACCTGCCGTCCGACCAGATTGTCGGTTTTCCGCAAGACAATAGAAGTTAAGCGAACATTGTGATTGAGATTGAAATCAAGTCCGGTGGTAAAGATACCACTGGTATCGACACTGTTTTCCGTACCGGTGTAGGTGAGTCCATCGAACTGCGTCAGACCATCGCTCCCGGGCACCCAGCTGTTACGCTCGATAATGTCAGTATCCCAGGAATTGGAATAATTCAGAGCGGCCAGATAATTCAGCTTCGCGCCGTTGTCGCCCAGCTCGAAAAAATTGCCCGTAGACAGGGTCAATGATGCATTCGGCGGCAGCTCCTCGATCTGGGGGGTGTACTGGTTGTTGAGGCTTTGCCCGACCGCATCGAGCTCTTCCTGTGGCACACCCACGCCGGAAAAAGGGCTGAACTTACGCAACTCCTGATCGCCTGCAGTCGCCTGCTGCAGAGGCATGGGCTGTTCTCGCCAACCATCGTCTATACCCAACCAGTCAGTCCCTCCACCATCCATGCGCAGCCCGTCATTGAACGCCACATTCTGCACCATGCCGACAGAGCTGGTGATATTGAAGAAAAACTCATCGGTTGATTTTTTGGTGCGCATCTGCAGCACACCACCGCCAAATTCGCTCGGAAATCTCGCTGAGTAAGTCTTTTGTACCAGAACACTGTCCAACACCGCCGTTGGAAATAAATCCATTGGCACGACACGATTGATGGGCTCAGGACTCGGCAGAATAGCGCCGTTCAGCAGAGTTGTTGAATACCGCTCACCCAGGCCTCTGACGTAGACAAATTTTCCCCCAACAGTAGAAAGGCCCGCGACTCGCTTAAGGCTCTCCGCGATGTTCGCGTCACCGGTCCGGGTGAATTCCTCTGAGTTGACCACATTCGACACCGCATCAGTCGCCCGCTTTTCGTCTGGAACAAACTGCCCGATCACGGAAATTTCTTCGATCTGAGCAGGTTGAGACATGGCTGTTGCGCTGGCGGCGGAAGCGATACAGGCGATGAGAATTTTTCTGTGGTTCATGAATGACGGCACCTTGCGAAATACCCGAGTGGTTATGGCGCGTAGTTTATTTCCACTCTGTGACAATCCGATGACTGCTCTATGACAAATATGTGACAAAGGCTGCAACCATTCGGCTTATCTTTCTACTAAAAAGACCCTGTGATTTTTAGGCATAAAAAAGGGTGCTTGCGCACCCTTTTCACTCAGTTGGACCATCTATGATCAGTCATAATCAAACGACCACCCTTTGGTCCAATCCGACGTATCATCCTTAACACCACCGATGTGGTCTACCTGATCAAAAAAGGCATCAGACGGCACATTGGGGGTTCGTGCATTTACCGCAGAACCGTTTGTCCATCCATTCGGGCCGCCCAGATCAACGGTCCCGGAGACAGAGCCTGTTTGAGCGGCGAACCACTCTGCAGCGGTAAAGGTTCCACTGCCAGACAGGGCTGCAGCACAAGCGGCGGTAATAAAGCTGTTCTCCATTCGGAGGGTCCCATTCAGGGTCGCAGCCGACGCGCCGGACTGAGTGAATGTCTCATTGCCCGCTATCAAGATACAGCCCTCGGACGAACTGAGCTCTCCGCCAATGACCGAGTTAAAGAGCTGCATGCCGGTGCCCGCCTTAAGCTCAAAGGCATGTCCGTTGCTTTTCTGCGTCAGACTTGTCACACAGGTAAGGTTGGAAATCGTCGGGTTGGAGCGAGGGCTGGCTGTCGGGTTCGAGCCCAGGTTATCAGCTTCGATGCAGTTATCCCCTGACGTGGTGTTTTTAACGACGACGTGTTGCAACCGTCCGGTCCAGCCATTTGTCCAGTCCAAGGCATCGTCTTCCTGACCCGTAATCAGGATGTGCTTAGCATCCACGGTGCCACCATAAAACTCGATACCATCATCTGCACCGTTGTGGCTGTGAATATAATCAAGAATGGTGCCCCGACCCACGCCCTGCAGAGAGATCGTATTGAGCTCATTTTCAGAAGTGATCGGAAAACCCGCATATTTTATTTGCAGGTAGGTAATCGCCCCGCTGCTGTCGTCATCATTGGGAGAGCTGCCACCACCGTACTCACCGGTCGAGCCCTCGCCCTGACCAAATCCGTTAGCAGTATTCTGGGTGGCTGATCCATTGAGAGTAAGCCCTCCCCATAACCCCCGGGCATTCAATACATCCAATGTTCCGTCGTCCTGACTGGATGTCATGATGATCGGTTTCGCTGCAGAGCCGTTGGCAAAGATTTTACCGCCACGGTTTATGACAAGCGCTGACTGGCCACCTTCCGAGATGATTTTAGTGCCAGGATCGATTGTCAGCTTGACCTTTTCTGCATCCGGGGTGTTCAGATCATTCTCACCGACGAATACGGTACCGTTCATAAAATAGCTGTTATTGGCAGTGAGATGCATGTCAGTTGTGATGGGAGATCCCACCGGCAGATTGCAGACCGGCTTTCCTTCAAAAGTCGCAGCATTAGTACTCGTTCCCGCCGGGCATCCGGTTGGCGCAGCCTGAATGGTTGCCGTAGCAGGCGTCGAACTGTAGGTGATGGTGCCGAAATCACCGTCGGTGTAATAACCCACAAATGCGCTCAAAGTCGCACCGGTTAAGTTGGTATCGGAACCAATGAGGTCGTCAATTATGGAGATATTCTCTTCGGCCTCAAGAGTTTTAGTTTTGAAGGCTTGCGGGTTAGCCGCATCGAACGGCACCCAGATTCCACCGGAAAGCAGGTTGAACATTCCAACGCCCGACACATCAAGTACAGCAATGAGCGAACCGGCTTTGCCGACATCAGAACTGTCTGGCTTAATTGTCGCGACAATATCAAAGGCATCCGCCGCAGGTAGCTCATTTTGATACGATGCCCCTCCATTCAGAGTGGCGCCTCCGAGGATCATCGCGCCTGATTTAGCGCCAGCGACCGGAAGAGCCGGTGGCTCAGCAGCTTGTGAGGTCAACGCAGCGACACTCAGCGCGACACCGCTGGCAATGGCATGAATTCTGAAATTGTTGAAATGCATATCGGCTCCTAATTTCACCAGTGGGAAAAGAATTTTCATGCCGCTAAGTTTAGGGGCCGCATGTTGCAATTTTGCGACCAAAATTTTGCATTTTTGTTACAGCACAGCAGAGACCATCGCCGTCAGAGCAAGCAGGTTTACCCGCGGTCTGTTTAAACATTGCTGGTGTCATCAAGATGTCAAATGGCTGCTATAGGTTTAGAAAATGTCCGAACGTATTTTGATCGACAAACTCCGACCACAGGCTGCGAAGGTGCAGCCTCTCGGCCTATTCGAGACGCCACTGGCGTATGGAAATTTAACCGATGGCGACGCCCTGATCTCTGAACTGGAGCGCCTGATCCGACAGCGCAAGGATCAGAGCCCCGGTCTGGCGCGCTCTAACATCGGCGGCTGGCACTCCGACACAGACATGCTTGAATGGGGCGGCCAGCCCGCGCAAAAACTTGCACAGACAGCCATTAATATCGCCAAGCGTATGAGCCATTTTCAGGATTCGTCAGTGGCAGACCGAGAGTGGCTGGTACGCATGTGGGCGAATGTGACACCCGCGGGAGGTCTGAATCATCTGCACAGCCATCCCGGCAACCTGTGGGCTGCCGTGCTCTACATTGATATGGGCTATGAGACTGAGCAGGAATCCAGTAACGCCGGAGGAAGCTTTTACCTGGAAGATCCGAGATTCCCCATGGCTGCGATGCGTGACACGGCATTTCGAATGCGGGGCGCTGATGGCGAACCTCAGCAGTACCAGACGGAAATTGAACTGCAGCGTGGAAATCTTATCGTGTTCCCGGCATGGCTGCGGCACGGAGTGCGGCCGTATACCGGAAAGAGGGAACGGATCTCCGTTGCAATGAATATCGACGCGGTGAGGAAAGACGTAGGCCGCTAAGCTGCGGGGATGACCTGAGCGGTGAGGTCACCTCCAAGCCGCCGGGGGCTGAAGGTGACCGTACCATCTGATGCCTAGTGAGCGGCTGCTGAAGTCGCGCGCCGGAAGCGGTAACGGATAAACGGATTGAGCAGGCGAGCCAGACCCTTGGTGAAGGTCAGCGGGCTGTCCAGAACGGCAAAGCAAAGGCATCCCTCTTCACTGGCAGGCTGATGCAGGTCCTTGGCTGTCCGTACAACAAAGTCAGCGGGCTTGTAGTGGCCCAGCTCGTCCTCAAAGCTGCCATCCAGCACCAGCGTGACCTCGTTACCCTGATGTTTGTGCACGGGCACCTGACTGCCGGGTTTCATGTACAGGAATTCACACTGTGTCTGATCATCCAGGGTCACCGTTGCCTGGTTGATGCCGCCGGCAAGCTGCTTCCAGACCAGACCGTCCGAGGCCACCTTCGCGAGCGCCCGGGGCAACGTAACGCTGTGATCCAGCATGTGGATTTCGGGCACATTGCCCGACGTAGCGTCGTCACCTTTGATTTGGGGGTGATCGACAATACTGTCAATCATCGCCGAAAAATTGATGCTGCTCGCCCTGGTATCCGGCGTGCTTCTCAACCACTCTTCCGAGGCGGCCTCTTCAAGCTCACTGATCGATTGCCGGCAGGTGGCGCACAGCTCGACGTGAGCGGAGATGACCACATTCATGCCGGGCGCCAGAGAGCCCTGGGCAAAGCCTTCAAGCTGTTCAGGTGTCGGGTGATATTTTGCGTCGATATTCATACTTCGGTACCAACCATTTGTCTCAATTTTCCCACTCCGAGTCGAAGCCGTGACTTGAGCGTTCCCAAAGGGATCTCCAGTACCGCGGCCGCCTCTTCGTGAGTACGATCATGAATGTAAATCTGTTCAACAACGGCCCGCTGAGCGGCAGGCAGTTGACCGTAAAAACTTTCTATCTTGCTGACTTCGACTTCCATAGTGCCCATTTCCTCGTGCACCAGCTGGGAGTCTATGTCGCCCTCCTGCGGCCAGATATCATCCGCGCTCACGGTAGCGGGCTGTCGCTTCATCTTACGCAAAATGTCGAAACACCGATTTCTCGTAAGCGTAAAAATCCAGCTCTGGGCTGTTCCCCGATCCAAATCGTACAGCGGCGCCTTCTGCCAGACCGTCAGCATGGCTTCCTGCACAAGATCGTGCGACAGCTGCTCATTCCGCGTCAGCTTCATGCCCATCGCGTAAATTTTGTTGGAAAATCGGGAAAACAGGGCATTGAAGGCCGCACGGTCCTGGTGGTTACCCACCGCAATCAACAACTGCTCGTCGCTGTCAGAGACGTCGTTGGAGACCCTCGGTGCAGACGCCGGTTCTTTGACCGACTTTGATTTGGCTAAAGAGCCCATAAGCATGCTTCCAGCGCCAGAAACCACGTCTTCCATAACCGACTAAAACGAAATGCAGGGGGCCACGGATCACTAGGATCCAGCTTTATAAAGGGAGGTGATCTAAACAGTAACAGACTCCGTTAAAGGAAGATACCCGTATTATCAGGCATTACGCCCAATGACACCGACTCCCGAACTCAAGTCTGCGCAGAATCTGACCAGCGCGGACTATCTGGCATCCCGCGTCAAAGAGGCCTATCAGAGCCTGGGCACAGAAAATCTCTCTGACGTGGAGTCGCTCTACGCTTCGGATATCTACTTCGAAGATCCGTCACATGCCGTGCAGGGCCGGCCGGCCCTGATGCAGTACTTTTCAAAGCAATTCGCGAATCTCGATAAGTGCGCGTTCAGGTTTCACTCTACCATCGTTAACGACACCGATGTCTTCATGACTTGGACCATGTTTCTGAACCACCCGAAGTTGAGTGGGGGTGAAACCGTCCGGGTGGAAGGTGCCAGCTATCTGCGCACGCGAAACGGCAAAGTGTACTATCACCGCGACTATTTCGATCTGGGAGCGATGCTGTACGAGAACGTCCCGCTGCTGGGTCGCGTTATCCGCAAGCTCAAATCACGCCTCGGACAATGAAAATACTCATCACCGGCACCACCTCCGGTATCGGTCTGAAACTGGCACAGGACTATCTGGCGGCAGGGAACACCGTTTACTGCTGCGGGCGGAACCAAACGGTACTTCAACAACTGGTCGACGCATACGGCGACAGGGCAATACCGGTCAGCTTTGACGTGCAGGACCGAGCGGACTGTCTGGCCGCTCTCGCCGCCCTGCCCGAGCTGGAACTGGTCATCCTGAATGCAGGTACCTGCGAGTACATCGATGCCAACAACTTCGATGCCGCCAGTTTTGAAAGAGTGATATGCATCAACCTGATCGGTCTTGCGAATTGCCTCCAAGCCCTGATTCCCAAATTGGCGGCGGGCTCCAGCCTGTCGCTGATGGGCAGCAGTTCAAGCTACCTGCCACTGCCGAGGGCAGAGGCCTATGGCGCTTCAAAGGCAGCAATCGAGTATCTTGCGAAGACGCTAGCCATCACGCTAGGCAAGGAAGGCATCCACGTCAGCTATATTGCTCCGGGATTTGTCGAGACACCCTTGACCGACCTCAACGATTTTCCGATGCCGATGCGGGTAGATGTCGAATTCGCATCAAGGCGGATACGACAGGGGCTCGAGAGAAAACAGAGCGAGATTCACTTTCCGAGGCTGTTTACCGGCCTCATGAAAACGCTTGCCTTACTGCCAAATGCCTGGCAACGGTTTTTGCTGTCGAAGGTCTTAATGTCTTAACCCTGCTAATATCCGTCTGACAGACTCTGCCGTTGTATCCGGGCTGGTCTGAAAAAGAGCAATAACAATGACAAAGCAACGCATCGCAATTATTGGCAGCGGCATCTCCGGACTGACCTGCGCCTATCTGCTCTCGCGTGAGCACGACATCACGGTATTCGAGGCGAATGACTATATCGGTGGCCACACCCACACGGTTCCGGTCGAGACACCCTCCGGCAGCTATGAAATCGACACCGGCTTCATCGTATGCAATGACCGCAACTATCCCAATTTTCTGAATTTTATGGCGCAGCTGGACGTCCCGCTGCAAGCAACGCAGATGAGCTTCAGCGTCCGCAATGACACTGAGAATCTCGAATACAACGGTCACAATCTGAATACATTGTTCGCTCAGAGGGTCAACCTGGTCAGACCTAAATTCATCCGCCTGGTGACCGACATTCTCAGGTTCAACAAGGCCAGCAAGCTGGCGATTGCGTCGGGTGATACAGCCGACATCACTCTGGATGAGTTTCTTCAGGCGCAGGGCCTGGGCCGCGGTCTGCGGGAAAACTATCTGCTGCCGATGGTTGCAGCCATCTGGTCCTGCAGTGTTGCTCAGGCGGGTCAGTTCCCTCTCAGCTTTTTTCTCAGGTTCTTTCTGAATCATGGTCTGCTCGACATCAACAACCGTCCTCAGTGGTATGTACTGAAAGGCGGATCGCACAGCTACATCAAACCGATGACAGCCGGCTTCGCAGATCGCATCAGGCTGAGCGCCCCGGTCCATTCGGTGACCCGTGACGAAGCCTCGATAAGCATCACGTCCGGTTCGGGCACTGAACGCTTTGACGAAGTGATACTGGCCTGCCACAGTGACGAAGCGCTGACGCTGCTGCAGGATGCGAGTAATCTGGAGCAGGAGATACTGGGCGCCATGGGCTACCAGGAAAACAGCGTCATTCTCCATACTGATGACAGCTTCATGCCAAGTCGCAAACTCGCCTGGGCCAGCTGGAACTTTCTCGCCGGAGAAGGCGGCGATCGAGACCTGCCCTTGGTCACCTACTGTATGAATATTCTTCAGGGGCTGAACAGCCCCGAGCCTTTCCTCGTTTCTCTCAACGCCGGACACAAGATCAATCCAGAAAAAACTTTGCGAGAGTTCACTTACGCCCACCCGATATACTCCGCTGAATCCAGCGCGGCACAGGGGCGAAGGACAGAAATCTGTGGTCACAACCGAACGCACTTCTGCGGCGCCTACTGGTATAACGGCTTTCATGAGGATGGTGTACGCAGCGCTCTGGATGTTGCCAAAAGATTCGGGCAAAGCCTGTGAGTCACGCGCCTGATGTCAGTCTGGCGGACTCTGACGCGCTGGAAAGTGCGCTCTTTTCAGGGATCGTCCGTCATCGCCGGTTTTCTCCGACCCTGCATGATTTTGAGTATCCGATCCGCATGTTTCTGCTTAAAACTGATGAGTTGCCAAAGTTATTGGACCGTCACTGGCAGCTGGGCACGGAATGGTACCGATGGGCCAGATTCAAGCGTGCTGACTACCTCGGGGAAGCAGAAGATTTAGGCCACAGTGTGAAAGCAAAAATCGCTGAGCTTGCCGGGCTGGCTGCAGAAGACACGGAGGGTGACGTATTCTGCCTGTTGCATCTGCGCTATCTGGGCTTTTATTTCAGCCCTCTGAACGTCTACTACCTCAGGCAGCAGGGCCGGTTCAGGTATTTACTCGCCGAGGTAAGCAATACACCCTGGCATGAAAGACATTATTACCTGGTGGATCTTGCCGACATCCAGCCCCATGCCAAAGCATTTCATGTGTCACCGTTTAACCCGATGCAGCAAAACTATCACTGGATAATCCAGCCGCCGGATGCCGACCGTTGCTCGGTGCACATCGGCGTGCACGACCAGAATGAGCCTGACAAAAAAGTGTTCGACGCTACGCTCAGCCTCAAAAGACGCGAAATAAACCAAAGCAATTTGAGCCGCGTACTTATCAGAACTCCCAGCCAAACGCTGTATCTTGTGCTGGGAATCTATTGGGAGGCTTTGCGCTTATTTGCCAAACGCACGCCGCTCTTTAAACATCCCAAGAAACAAACGATCAAGACACAAAAAGGTACAGCATGAGTAACAAAGACCTGAGCCTGGGTACCGGCCGGCGACTGTTGCAGACAGAACGGACCCCAAAGTCCGTTGAACTGCTTCGCAATCTCTTCATCAAAATTCTCGGCCATGCCAGCGAAGGACACTTTCTGCTGCGCGAAAAAGGCCGCATCATCGCGGAAGTCGGTGACAAAAACTCAGCGCTCAGGGCCGAAGCCGACGTGGTCGATACCCGCGTGTATGCCCGCGCGCTGCTCGGCGGCAACACCGCTGCCGGAGAAGCCTACGTAGACGGTTGGTGGACCTCACCCGACATCACTCAGGTGACACGTTTTTTCGCTCGCAATCTGAGCATGATGGATTACTGGGGCAGTCGCTTTGGATGGCTGTTCAAGCCGCTCGCCATGGTGCGGCTGCTCAGTCGCGCCAACTCCCGCAATCAGGCCAAGAAAAACATCCTGGCGCACTACGACCTTGGCAATGACATGTACCAGCGCTTCTTGGATCCGCGCATGCAATATTCATCGGCCGTATTCAACAGCCTCGAAGACTCTCTGGCAGATGCACAGACCAACAAATTAACGCGAATCTGTGAACAGCTCCGGCTTAGCGAGAGCGACCATCTGCTGGAAGTTGGCACCGGCTGGGGCGGACTTGCCCTATTCGCCGCCACGCATTATGGCTGCAGGGTTACGACAACCACGATTTCGGATGAACAGCTGAATTACGCCAAAGCTCAGGTGCGCGCTGCCGGTCTCGAATCTAAAATTACCCTGCTCGATCAGGACTACCGCTTACTCCAGGGGCAGTACGATAAAATTGTATCAGTGGAAATGATCGAGGCTGTCGGCAAACGCTATCTCGCCGGCTTCTTTGAAAAACTGAACAGCCTGTTAAAGCCCAACGGCCTGATGATGCTGCAGGCGATTACCATTGCCGACCAGCGATACGCCGAATACAGCCGAAGTGAAGACTTTATCCAAAAGCATGTATTCCCCGGTGGGTTTCTGCCGTCCATGAAACTGATGTCTCAGATCATGGCAGACAAGACCGACCTGATCGTCAGGGACGTCCTCGACATCGGGCAGGATTATGCATTAACACTCGCCCGCTGGCGCGAGCAGTTTCTGGACAGTAAATCTGATCTTCTGGCCAGCGGCTATGACGACAGGTTCTGCAATCTCTGGCTCTACTACCTGGGCTACTGCGAGGGCGGATTTCTGGAGCGCCGTATCAGCGCCGTTCAGCTGCTGGCCAGTAAAGCACCACACTTATAGGCGGTTCTGCGCCCGAACTGCTCAGAAGTCATCGCCGTGCCAAAGTTTCTGCTGTCGAAACCTGTCAACGTCGTGGCTTTCAACCTGACCTGGCTGGGCTGTGTAGTAGGACGTGAATCGTACTGGTGGGCCTTCGCCCCGGTGGTGGCGGGCTACCTTACCCTGCTGGTTCAGTACCGGATATTCCGCATACGCCAATTTCTGATGCTCTTCGGGCTGGGTGTCAGTATCGACAGTCTGCTCACGGTTCTGGGTGTTTTTCAGTTTGGCCCTACCCTCTTTTTTATCCCGCTCTGGCTCGTGCTGCTCTGGGCTGCCTTTACGACTACGCTTTTTCTCTCGCTAGAAATCGTTGGCCGCAGCAAATGGATTGCGGCAATTTGTGGTGCACTGGCTTTTCCATTCAACTATGCCGTAGGTGAACGTCTGGGTGCCGTTTCTTTTGGCTCATCAGACACATTTGCGCTGGCGGCGCTCTCTGCGATTTGGGCAATCGCGCTTCCCGCGATGTTTTGGCTTGCCGAGAATGGTATCAGGCGAACGGATGAACTGGTCTAAGCGCTCACTGTGCATTGCCATTACGATTGCACTGTGCTTCAGCGCAGTCCTCCCCGCGCATGCAAATGTGCCTGACAGTCTGACAGAAATCGGCGCGGCAAGGCTCAAAGTTTTTTTCTGGACAATCTACGACTGTTATCTGTACAGCGAAGACGGTATTTACCGGGGTGTCGAACCCAACCTTACGCTCAGGATCGATTATCGCAGGCGAATCGGAAGCAAAGACCTTGTGGACCGCACCCGTTCGGAATGGCAAAAACAGGGGCTTTATTCAGAGGCCGCTGAACCCTGGTTGGGCAAGCTCAGTGGTATGTGGCCCGACATCGAAAAAGGCGACCAGCTCCTGCTGCAGGTTACTGAGGAGCTCGCAAGCCGGTTTGTCTTCAATGGGCAGGTGGTCGGCAGTATTTCTGATCCGGCATTTACCGAGCGCTTTCTGGCTATCTGGTTAAGCGAGAAAAGTAGCTATCCTGCTCAGCGCAAGCAGCTCCTGGGAATTGATTAATCCGGATTCTGATTATCTTCCTCGCGAGCAACCCGTCCCGCATTGCTCCTTTCAGGGCCCGAACCGGGCCAGGCTATCTGTGACCAGCGCCGCGCAGGGCGTATGGCCCATCTCCTCGACACAATAGCTTTTTTACGTCACCGACTTTTTGGGTAGAATGCAGAAAAAAGATAAAAACGGAGCGCCAATCATGTCCCAGCCTCTCAGCCTGAAACTGCTCACCCTGCTCTGCGCAAACGCCCTGCTTCTGTCCTGCAGTGAGCCGCAAAGCCAACCCACAACTGGGGTGACAGCCGATCAATCGCAAGCACCCCAGCTCGTCTCGGACCAATCTGAGAACACGTTTCAACGCGCCGGTCAGGGGGCGCGTGACGGTGAATGGCAAGCCTATGGTGGTGATACGGGCAGCACCAAATATACAGCACTTGATGGTATCAATGTTGAGAACGTGGCAGATCTTGAAGTCGTGTGGCGCCGGCCCGGGCTGGATCAGCAGTATCTCGACATCAACCCCACTCAGCGCTACACCAGCAACTGGAATGCCGCGCCACTGATCATCAACGGGGTGGGCTATGTCACTAATGGTGTTGGCTTGGTAGAAGCCTTTCATCCCGGTACCGGTGAAACGCTCTGGGTGCAGGAGCCGCCCGGTGGAGCAGAGGGTCTGCCGGGAGCATCAACACGCGGTGTTGCTTACTGGAGCGAAGGCGATGAACAGCGTCTATTCGTACAGCGTGGTACCTTCCTGTATGCCTTGAATCCGGAAGATGGCAAGACATTTGACGATTTTGGCGTTGACGGTCGCGTCGACCTGCAGCTTTTCCCGGTTGAATTTGAGCGATTCCGCTGGGGCGGCGTTCCGATGGTGGTTCGCGATGTCGTGGTCATCGGGCAAGCGATGTCGGACACATTTCCGAACAAGGAAGCATTCAGGGGCGATGTCCATGCCTTTGATGTGAGAACCGGCACCCTCAGATGGACCTACCATACCATCCCGCAAGAAGGAGAATTCGGCACTGATACCTGGCAAGATCGCTCGTGGTCCTACACCGGGCACGCACCGGTATGGGCCCTGTTCAGCGCGGATGAAGAACTCGGGCTGGTCTATATGCCCATCTCTTCAGCGACAAATGATATGTACGGCGGACACCGGATTGGCGACAACCTGTTCAGTCAGAGCCTCGTTGCGGTAAACGCCGAAACGGGGGAACGCGTCTGGCACTACCAGACCGTGCATCACGGTCTGTGGGACTATGACCCGCCGGCGGCTCCGATTCTGATGGACATTAATGTCGAAGGACGGGAGATCAAGGCAGTGGCTCAATTGACGAAACAGGCTTTCGTCTTTGTCTTTGACCGTGAAACCGGAGAACCGGTCTGGGATATTGAGGAGCGCCCGGTACCCCAGTCCGACGTACCCGGAGAGGTCACTGCGGCAACCCAACCTTTCCCCACCAGACCCGCACCGTTCGACCTGCAGGGCTCTACCGAAGAAAATCTGATCGACTTTACACCGGAGCTTCGCGCACAGGCGCTGGAGATTGCGAGTCACTACGTCACCGGGCCGTTGTTTACCCCGCCGTCGATTGCAACCGAAAACGGGACTCAGGGAACGATACAGCTGCCGGGATCGCAGGGCGGTGCAGATGTTCAGGGAGCGGCTTTCGACCCAGAGACCGGTATGCTCTATGTACCTTCCATCACCTCCCCCTTCGTCGCCGATCTGCTGCCGGGTGACCCTGAAGTGACAAACCTGTCGTACACCAAGGGTTCCAGACGCTGGCTGGCCGGCCCACAAGGACTGCCTCTGTTCAAACCCCCTTATGGAAGAATAACTGCGATCAACATGAATACCGGTGAACACGAATGGATGGTACCCAACGGCTGGGGTCCGGTAGACAACCCCGCCATTGCGCATCTGGATTTAGGAAAGCTGGGTGTACCCGGGCGCCCTTCCCCGTTGCTGACAAAAAGTCTTCTTTTCATCGGTGAAGGGATGACCAATCAGCGCCGCGGTGGCCGTATCCCACCGGACATGCCCATTGAAATTGCCACTAACAGTGGTGGCCCCTGGTTCCGCGCCTATGACAAGACCAGCGGCGAAGTGGTATGGGAAATCGAGATGGAGGCGGGCACTACCAATCCACCGGTCAGCTATGTCTACAACGGCAGGCAATATCTGCTGGTCGCTATCGGGGATTCCCGCCATGCGCCGGAAATGGTGGCCTTTGCTTTACCTGAGTGAGCCAGCCTGTAGCGCTATTTTACGCAATCGTAGAGGAACGCGGGCGGCATATTGCGGAGGGTGAAGCGCAGCTTGACGTCACTGAACAAGGGCTTCATGTCTCCGTAATTGGCCAGCGAGTATTGATACTGAAGAAACCGGCCGCCGCTTCGCAGATTGTCTCCGACGCTGGCGAGAATGCGGCTGACCGTATCATCGTCAATCAGGGTCAGCGGTAAACTGGAGATGACATGATCGACTTCGCTGATCTGTAATTCATCCAGAATACAGCGAATTGAAGATGCACAGGCGTTATAAACGTGAAGTCGACTGTCTTCAATTCTGCGCAGCTGATCTGCAAATTCAGGATTCAGCTCCAGAGAAATCAGCTGACTCCCCGGATGCATCCGACGCAGCAGAGCATGAGTTACGCACCCGTTACCCGGCCCCAGTTCGACAATACAGCGCGAAGTTTCAAAATCAATAGGCTTCAGCAGGGCTCTGATCAAAGCCTGCGAGCTGGGCGCAATAGTGCCTGTTGTCCTTATATTTCGGATCAGTTTAATCGAGTCACCGAGCTGAAATTTCGCTGTCATATTCGTAACCAATCACCAAGCTCTGAGCCAAGATATACATAGATAGTAACGAGCGGGATCTCACCTACCATCAACGGTCCGACTACTTTCCGAAAAGGAAGCCTCACCATGCCAGCAACGTAGCAAATCAGGTCTGTGGGTACCAAAGGAAAAAACGACCAGCCCGCAATGATCCAAAACGAGCGGTTTCCATGCATATTCTTCTTTAGCAGAGCGATTTTTGCCGGATATTTCTCTTCCAGCAGTCGATCATAGCCGCCAAAAGCCGGAAAACTGTATATCAGGAAGGCGCCCACTACAATACCCGCCAGAGAGATACCAAAAACAAGCATTAACAAATCGGGAAAAGTAACGGCACCCGCCAGAACAAACGGGGTGACAGGAATCATCAGCAGCGAACGGGTCATGCACATCAGAAGGTAAACCAGTAGCGCACCAGAGCCCAGGCCAGCCAGATAGGCAGAAATTGAATCTCTGGTAAGCCAGTCCGGGAACAGCAGCAACAGGCCGAGAACCAAGGCAACCAGACAGAGCCAGACCGAATTGATATGTCTGTGTAAATAAGCGAGCAAAGAGATTTCCTAAGTAATTTTCACTGGCAGGCCGTCACGTCATGGGTTGCAGCAGTGATTCGGGACCGATCTGACTTTACCGGAACACTCACAGCGTTTTGTTCAGCGGGTAAGTTCTTGATAGATAATCGGGAGCAGGTCCACCGCGGTCCATGACGGTACCCCGCCCCAACGCGCATCCAGATCCTCAGTTGGCTTTGCTGCAAGCATCTGCTCTACCGACGCTCCGCGGTCGACAAATTCCTGCACCCGATCGCGCAGGGTGAAGAGCAAATTCTGATAATCAATCATGCCCTGACGATCGCTGGGCTCCTGCCCGTGGCCGGGGATTACCTTGGTATCAGGACCCGCCATGCCAATGGCCAAGCCCATCGCCTCAATCATGCCGAGGAAACTGCCGCCATTATAGTGGTCGATAATTGGATACATGTTGGTCCGAAACACGTCACCAAGATGGAGAACATCTGACCCCGTGAAGTAAACGAAACTGTCTCCTCCGGTGTGAGCAGGCGGGGCATGAAATACCTGAACCTCCTCTCCGTTGAGATGAAAGCTGATCGCGTCAGTGTAAGTCAGCACCGGCCGTGACCTGGGATCTGGCATCGGATAAAACGTCCCTCCGCGGCGAGGAACACGAAGTTCTTTGAGCATCTGCACACGCACCAGATCATGGGCGACGATAGTGACGCCGTAGTCCGCGAGCAGGCTGTTGCCACCAATATGGTCCGGATGAATATGGGTGTTGACGAGAAATTTGATGTCTTCGTCTGTCAGCGCCGCAACTTCTTCAAGCAATTGCGGCACCGCCGGTTGGAAATGGGAATCCACCAGCAGCACACCGTCTTCGCCCACCATGACTCCCACATTGCCATTGGTGTTAGCCGGCTCAAGCATATACAGCTGGCCTTGAACCGGGTGCGGCGTAAACGTCCATTGCTGTGCAAAAGACAAGTGGCAAGTCAGCGCGGCGCACAGCAGGGACACTCTCATTAAATTCCACCTTGTCTTCTTCATATTCTCTCCTGTTTACGGCCGGCGTTGAGAGCACAATGCGGTGGGTGGGCAAGGTACCGGATTGGCGGGAGCACAGCTCAGATAAAAGGCATCCGGCCAATTGGCAGGCCCTGCGCGGCAACAGCAGGGACTCTATCACCGCCGCGGCTCGGTTCCAAGCAGGGGGCAGTTGAGATAAACTTTGTGCATGCTTCAGCATGAATTTATCGCCAACGCCAAGGCGCATCCGGACAAGATTGCGATCGTCGACAAGACCACAGGCAATGATCTGAGCTATGGTCGTGCCTTACTCGCTTCACTGATACTTTCCCGCCGCTTCAGAAAGCTGGAACGAGGCCGGATCGGAATCATGCTGCCAACCGGCTCGGGAGCGGCCCTCGCTGTGGTGGGCTCGCTTATGGCCGGCCTCACACCCGTGATGATCAACTACTCCACGGGCGCGAAAAAAAACTGTCGTTATGCACAGGACAAGTGTGATTTCAAAACAATCATTACGGCCAGAGCGCTGCTGGAACGTGTGGGCTGCAATGAGTTGCCCGAGATGGTTTTCATTGAAGATATACTCGCGAGCCTCGGGAGCTTGGAGAAGGCGCTGGCGCTCGTTAAATCCAAACTGCCGACTGGCCTGATCAAAAAACTCTGCGGTAAAAACGACCTGAAATCACCTGCGGTAATTTTGTTCACCAGTGGCAGTGAGAAAGATCCGAAGGTTGTGCAACTTACACAACAAAACCTGCTGTCTAACATCAACTCCTTCTCCGACATGATGGATGTCCGCAGCATGGACAACCTGCTGGCGGTGCTGCCCTTTTTCCACGTCTTCGGCCTGACCATCAATCTCTGGACACCTCTGTGCCTGGGTATGACTTCGATTGCGTATGCCAATCCACTCGATTTCAAAACCATTGCTCAGATAATCAAAGAATATAAACCACAGCTTCTGGTAGGTACGCCCCTGTTTCTCGAGGGCTATGCAAGGCAGTCAGCACCGGGCGATTTTGCCAGCGTCGAACTGACAGTCACCGGAGCGGACAAATGCCCCGAAAGTCTCAGAAAGCTGTATCGCGAGAAGCACGACATCGAAATCTTCGAAGGATATGGCACGACAGAGACTTCACCGGTCATTTCTGTCAACCCGAGAGACAACAATCGCCCCGGTAGCATCGGTGTTCCCATCCCGGGCACCGTGGTGAAGATCGAGGCGATCGAAACGGGTGACGCCTGTGAGGTCGGCGAAATTGGCAAGATTCTCGTCAAGGGCGATGGGGTCATGTCGGGATATCTGAATGACATGGAGGAATCCCATTTGCGCCTCAAGTCAGGCTGGTATGACACCGGCGATTTAGGCTGTTTCGATGAAGAGGGTTATCTCTGGCATAAGGGCAGATTGAAGCGATTCGTTAAAATCGGCGGGGAGATGATTTCACTGGTCATGGTAGAGGAAGCCCTGGCCGGTCTGCTCTCTGACAACATCGAATGCTGCGCGGTGGAACTCCCGGATGCGAAACGCGGTTCGCGTATCGTTGGCGTGACGAACCGGGCAATCGACGAGAAGGAAATCAGCAAGCAGCTCTCCGAGGAGCTGCCAAATCTGGCGCTGCCAAAAAAATACGTTATCGTCGAGGAATTCCCCTATATGGGAAGCGGCAAAACCGATTTCCGTACCCTGACTACAATGGTGCGGGAGATGGAAGGCGGATCATAAGATCAGGCTTTCTGCTGATTGCCTGGAAGGCACTGCAGCCGTGAAGCTGACGGCCTCCAGCAAAGCTGATCAGGAAACCAGATGGCAGGCCACGAGTCTGTCTTCGTCCTTCACGGGAATCAGCTCAGGGGTCTTTTCCCGACACACATCCAGAACTTTCGGACACCGGTTCGCAAAGCGACAGCCAGATGGCACATTGACCGGCGACGGAATTTCACCCTGAATTGACGTCGACGCTCTGCCTTTTTCAAGATTCGGATCCGGCTCTGGGTTAGAGCCGATAAGCACCTCCGTGTAAGGATGCTTCGGATTGAAGTACACCTCGTCAGCCTTACCAAGCTCTACCAGTGAACCGAGATACATGACCGCCATCCGATCACTGACGTAGCGCACCATGGACAGATCATGGGCGATAAAAAGCAGAGTAAGCCCCATGGTTTCCTTGAGTTCACCCAGCAGATTAATCACCTGCGCCTGCACAGACACATCCAGCGCCGAAATAGGCTCGTCGCAGACCACAAATTCAGGCTCCAGAATCAGTGCCCGGGCAATGCCGATCCGCTGCCTCTGACCGCCAGAGAATTCATGCGGGTAACGAGACATGTGATCTGCCTGCAGGCCCACTTTCTCCAGCCAGTCAACGACCTGATCTTTCACATCAGACGGACTTAAGCTGAAATGCAAACGCAAGCCCTCACCAATAATCTCTCCGACCGTCATCCGCGGATTCAGAGATGAGTAGGGGTCTTGAAAAATCATCTGCATCTTGGTGGCCAGCTTTTGAAAGTCTGCCGGCCGGTATTTTTGTGGCAGGCTCTCACCCCGAAAGATCACCTCGCCGTCAGTCTTGTCATGCAGACCCAACAGCGTTTTGCCAAATGTTGATTTACCGGAGCCGCTCTCACCCACCAGCCCCACAATTTCCGTTTCGCCGATCGTGAGAGAGACCTTGTCGACAGCGTGAACACGCTGATTCCCGCCCATATCGAAAAAACGGGTCAGCTTTCTGGCTTCAATTAAATCACCCATCAGTGAGCATCCTTGAAGAAAAGCGTTTCTGGCCTGCTTTCTGACTGCGCGTGGTGCAGCCAGCAGCTGGCAGAATGATGCCCGTGTAGATCATGACCTTGTGGTTGGCGGTCACTGCAAATCTGCATGGCATGGGGGCATCGAGGACAGTAACCGCAGCCCGCAGGCGGCGCGAAAAGGTCTGGCGGGCTGCCGTCAATGGGTTTCAACTCGTGCTGCCTGGCCGGATCGTTCGTTGGCATCGCCTCTTTCAGACCCACGGTGTAGGGATGGGCTGAACGATAAAACACGTCATCCGCGCTGCCGTATTCCACCACTTTGCCGGCGTACATGACCGCCACCTCATCCGCCATTCGGGCCACCACGCCCAGATCATGTGTAATCAGAATGATTGCCATGCCGGTTTCTTTTTGCAGTTCCTGCATCAGGTCGAGGATTTGCGCCTGTATCGTCACATCCAGAGCAGTCGTTGGCTCATCGGCAATCAGAATCGAAGGCTTGCAGCTCAGCGCCATGGCAATCATGGCGCGTTGCAACATGCCACCCGAGAATTCAAACGGATATTGCCGCGCGCGTTTTTCGGCTTCAGGAATTTTGCTCAGTTCGAGTAAACGGATGGCTTCAGTGAATGCGTCTCGGGCGGAATAGCCGCGATGAATCTGTAGCGGTTCCGCGATCTGGTCACCGATTGTCATGGTTGGGTTCAATGACGTCATCGGATCCTGAAAAATCATACCGATCTCTGCGCCCCGAATCTCTTTACCCCCGACCGTGCTTCGACCCAGAATTTCATGACCTCGCAACCGTGCTGAACCGGCCGTAATCCGGCCCGGTGGCATGGGGATAAGACCCATGATGCTTTGCACCGTGACAGATTTGCCGCAGCCGGACTCGCCAACGATGGCCAGCGTTTGCCCTTGATCGACTGAGAAGCTCACTCCACGGACCGCCTGCACAGTTCCTCCATAGGTATCAAATTCAACCTGCAGATTCTCTACCGTTAACAAAGGAGTTCCGGAATCGACGTTGTCTTCAGCTGCCTTCACTCAACATTCCTCATGCGCGCATCAAGCGCATCACGCAAACCGTCACCCAGAAGGTTGAAAGCAAGCACCGTAAAGCTGATAAACAGAGCAGGAAAGATCAGCTCATGCGGCGTCGTCAGCATGGTTTTAATGCCTTCATTGGACATGGAACCCCAGGAAGGCGTCGGTGGCGCCACACCCATACCAATGAAGGAAAGGAATGCTTCTGTGAAAATAGCGCTGGGAATAGCAAAGGTTACCGTGACCAGCACCACACCGAGAGTGTTCGGAATCATGTGACGCATGATCAAATAAGGCGTACTGGCTCCAAGGAGCTGAGAGGCACTGATGTAGCCCTGCTCCCTGATTTGCAGAATCTGCCCTCGGACCAGCCGGGCGGTTGCGGGCCACAGCAGGACAACCAGCGCAACCAGCATGGGAAAGACGCCACTTTCACCCGGACCTATTCCGAAAGCAATTTTGAACAGAATCATGAATAGTAAAAAAGGCAGCGCCACAACAAAGTCCGCAAATCGCATCATCAACTGATCTACGCGTCCACCCATAAACCCTGCGGCAGATCCGTAGACCACACCAAACAGTACGAACAGAAAAGGCGCACCAATTCCGATGAAGAGGGATACCCGGGCACCGGCCATCAAGCGCGCCAGTAAATCCCTGCCAAGATAGTCCGTGCCGAGCGGATGCCAGGTCAATGTAATCTTATCTCCGATCTGCACAGCATCGGACTCAGTGATCAACCCGCGCTCCAGCGCTTCGGCACGGGTAGTGACACGTTCAACGTCCACCGAAATGGACTGATACCGATCCGTAATCAAACCCCGCTCATCCAGCGCCACTACAACGTAGTAAAAACGGCCGGGCTGAAGATCCAGGCGATCTTCAAAATACAGCGTGTCATTGTTCAGAAACTCGGCCATCGGAATGCCATAGGACAGCTCTGGCCCGACCGGGAACAGATTGCGATACACCCGGTGACCGCTGGCGCCGTCAAGCGCATCCCACTGCAGACGCACTGCCTGACTCGTGGCTTTTTCGGCCAACCGCAAACCTGTCCCGGGAAGGCCGGACGTACCAAACCAGGGTTCATACTCTGCAACAAGAACAGCCGTCCGGTCTGTCCCCGGAGGCTGGCTGATTTGATCGATGTCCTGCATTGCCGGATCAACCGGCCAGACTACCGGACCGAACACCGTAAACAGCAGAAGTCCGATAACAATATACAGTGACATCAGCGCTCTTCTATTGGCCCGCAAGCGGTTCCACGCATCCTGCCAGTAAGACAGTGAAGGTCGAGCGATGACCTGGCTCGGCTGTTGATCTGAAAGGGGAGCAAAACTGGCGGCGGTAAGATCGCTCATGAATCCAGCCTCACTCTGGGGTCGATAAAGCCATAAACCACATCGACCAGGATCACCATAAATACCAGAAAGGCGCCATAAAATACCGTCGTTCCCATGATCACGGTGTAATCCAGCTGCTGAACGGCTTCAACGAAGTAGCGGCCGAGGCCGGGAATGGCAAATACCAGCTCAACCACAAAACCCCCGGTGGTGATTGCAGCAATAGCTGGGCCCAGAACCGTCACAACCGGCAGAATGGCATTGCGCAGCTGATGCCGGGCGAAAATTCTGGTCGGGGGAACGCCTTTAGATTTCGCGGTGCGAACATAATCCGAGCTGGTCACCTCCAGCATGGAGGATCGCATCAGCCTGGTGAGATAGGCCATAGTGCTCAGGCCCAGGACCAGCGCGGGCACCAGCATGTGCATGACCGTGCCCCAGCCTGCAACCGGCAGCACGGTAAACCCCACCAGAGTGTTTAAGCTAACCAGACTGAGTTGACTCAGGGCAGCGACAACAAAACTCGGCACAGAGATTCCGAGTATTACCAGAAACATGATGAGGTAGTCTGGCAGCCGATTTCGGTACAGAGCCGTGAGCGCGCCAAACAGAACTCCACCAGTGGCGGCAAATACTACGGCGAGAACGCCCAGAATTGCTGAAACCGGAAAGTGTTCACGGATAATGTCGTTGACCTCCCGATTCTCCTGCACGAAGGAGATACCGAAATCTCCGCGGGCAAGATTACGCAGAAAAATCAGATATTGGGTCGTTATCGGCTGATCCAGTCCGTATTTCCCTTCAAGGTTGGCGCGGGTGGTTTCTGTCATCGCCCGGTCATTCGTGAGCGGGTCACCTGGCACATTATGCATGGCAAAAAATGTTGCCGTAGCGATAAACCAGACGGTAAGGAGTCCCTGGAGGACGCGTTTCAGAATATAAAGCCACATATCTCAGTGAGACCAGCTGTCAGGATTGAAAGGCCTACTCAGAACTCTGTTCGATATACGCATAGTTATAATCAACTTCCGGGCCCACCGAACGCCGCCTGAAATCCTTCAGGCGGGGATCAACCACAAAAGAAAAGCCCCGTTCATACATAGGAAGAATTACCACATCCTCATAGAGCAGATGTTGGATTTCTCCAAACGCGTCCATACGCTTTTGAGGGTCGAGCTCTGACTGGGCAATACGGATCAAGGCATCCATGTCCTGGCTGCTGTATCTTCCGCGATTCTGCAAATTCCATGAGGAAAACAGGTCTCCATAGGTCAAGACGTCGTTGTAATCGGGACCCCAACCCGACAGCACGACATCAAATTCCCCCTGTCTCATCTTCTCCAGCCTTTGCTTAAAAATCTGCACGTCAATCCGAAATTCCAATCCCAGGTGCTTGCGAAACAGCTGCTGATAATACTCGGCAGAAAGCAGCCCGATCGGGGTGTCGCCTGCCAGCATCATCAGCGGCGGAAATTCCTCAATGCCCAGCTCCTGCCGCGCCAGCTCCAGATGTTCGCGTGCCTTTTCGACATTCATCTGATGCTGTACCGGCGGATATTCCTTTTGGAATGACTCAGAAACACCTGACAGCCAAGCCGGAAACAGGCTGACCCCGGGCAGATAACTGGGCTCTTTCAAAACCTTGTAGACCAGCTCATTGGGGTCTTGCGCCAGCTGGAGAGCCCGGCGAAAGTTTTTATTCCGGGTGATGCGATCATCGCGATGATTGAATTCCAGGTAAAACACAGAGCCATCCATGGAACGGTCAATCTGCCAGCGCTGCTCCATCGCAGTTGGCAGCATCGGCGACAGCAGATGCGTATCGACGATCTGCCCATCCTTGAACAAATTCAACTTCGCATTGATGTCCTGCGTGATATAAGCGGTGCGGATTTCATCGAGAAACCCTTTGTTTTCACGATTCCAGTATTTGTCGTTTTTTACCCAGCGCATAGTTGAACCGTGCACCCAATCGGTCAGGACGTAGGCGCCGTTATACAACAGCATGTCTGCATCCGCCCCGTAACGACCATTGGTGCTGTTATAGAAATCTTCCCGCACCGGAAAATAAGTCAGATAGGCCACCAGCTTGTCGAAATAAGGAGTGGGACGCTCGAAATCTACCTCCAGTATCCGGTCACTGGCCGCGCGGACACCCAACGTGGCAACCGGCATTTCCCCCCGGTTTATCGCCTCAGCGTTCTTAATAGGATAAAGAATGAACGCATATTGTGAAGCGGTTTCCGGATCCAGAACACGCTTCCAGGAAAAGACAAAGTCCCGGGCCGTTACCGGCACACCGTCACTCCAGAGTGCATCTTCGCGTAGCCAGAACGTGGCGCCATCTTCACGAATTTCATAGCGCTCAGCGACCCCCGGCACCAACTGAGCGTCTATGTCATACCCCAGTAAGCCTTCCATGACATGAGCCAGAACCACATTGCTGGACGCGTCAGTGGCCCGATTGGCATCCAGCTGCGGTGGCTCCTCTCTGAGCGCTATGGTGATGGCATTGTTCTCGAAATCGATGGCGTTGCCGGAGGTCGTGCTGCCGGCCTCGCCGGCCAGAACAGACAACAGGTAGATCACCAGGGCCAAACCGGCCATGGCGTAAACGGCGAGTTTGGCGAGTTGTCCACCCGCTGAATGAACAAACTGATCGTCCCCGGGCACAGAATTGAAACTGGACTCTGACATGCGCTACCTCTGCGCCCGAGAATACCCCAGCGCCATGGCGCTCACAAGCATCCCGGTTTGCGCCAGAGACCGCTGCAACAGTGACCCTCAACTCTCCGGAAAAGGCGCTTGAGTAGCTATTAAGATAGGGAAAGCACCCTGCGTTTGGCAGCCGTTATTGCCACTTTCAGAGGCAGTGGCCTGACAAAAGACGCTGCGAGCTGACGCTTCAGAGGACGCTACCGATCACCCCGACCAGACCTCCACCGATCAGATAGGCGATCGCCAGAAAGCCCGGCAAAAATCCGCGCCCACGCTTGGCCGGGTCTGAAAGGTAAGCCTGTAGATAGATGACCCTGGAAACCGGAAACACAAGCCCGACCGCAGCAGCGATCACGGGATTTCCGTAGACGCCGTAAATCACAATGGCAGGCAGAAAGATCAGCAGTTGTTCGGAGGTGTTCATGTGCACGCGATAATAACGCTCGAACATGGGATCACCGGATACCGCTGGCGCAGGACAGTTGTATTTAGCTCGGGCACGTCCGACGAGAATACCGAAAACAATGTATTCAATCAGCGTGATAAGGATAACCAGCGCAACGTATTCCATAGACTTGTCTCTCAGTTTTTATTTGCAGTGAACAACGGCTCGAACGCAGCAGCCGTTGACCCGCCGGGTATGCAGAATCTGGCGTCCGGCCAGGTAGCAAGCCCTGAGGAGAGTATTTGGGCAGCCTTGAAGAGTCAACCACGAACCAATCTTCGGGGAAAGCGCTTCATCACGATCGCTCTGAGCACCGGCTCCGTCCTGCCGGCTCGGAGTGTCGCCGGCCCGAGCGGCAAATCGGGGCACGCGCTGCATACCAACTTGAAATCTGCTGCGGTAGACTTGCCGAAACGGCTGAAGTCGTCATCACCGCGTAATCATGGAAATCCTTATGGCTGCAAAGCAACAATCTGAATTCAATTTTGAAGAAGCGCTGCAAGAGTTAGAGCGACTGGTCAGCTCAATGGAAGAAGGTGAACTCAGCCTCGAGGATTCCATGAAGGCTTTTGAAAAAGGCATCAAACTGACCCGCGAATGCCAGACGGCGCTGCAAAAAGCGGAGCAAAAGGTCCAGATTCTGCTGAATGAGAGTGGCGAAACCCAAGCTTTTGACGTCGAAGACGAAGGCTGAGGTCAATTCTATGGACTCGCCGTCCCAACTGCCTGACTTTCTTGAGAGCTGCCAGCGCCGCATTGAAGCGGTGCTCTCTGCTGAAATCGAGCAGTGCGATGCCAGCCACTCGCTTCGGGAAGCCATGGCCTATGCCTGCCTCGGTGGCGGCAAACGGATACGTCCGGTTCTTGTGTATGGCGCCAACCGGGCGCTGGACGGAAACCTGGCTGATGCTGATCCTGCCGCCGCCGCTGTAGAACTCATCCACAGCTACTCGCTGGTGCACGACGATCTGCCCGCCATGGATGATGACGACCTGCGTCGGGGCAAAGCCAGTGTCCACAAAGCATTTGATGAAGCCGTTGCCATTCTTGCCGGTGACGCCTTACAGAGCCTGGCGTTTGCCGTACTGGCGGAGACTTCCCGTTCTCACGCGGCGGCCACTCAGCTCCGGCAGGTTCAGGTTCTTGCCGCGGCGGTTGGCGCTAATGGCATGGTCGGCGGACAATGCCTCGACTGTTGCGCCACCGGCAGCGAGTCGTCCTTGCAGGCTCTTGAGGCACTGCACCGACTGAAAACCGGAGCACTTATCCGCGCCAGCGTCCTGCTTGGTGCCCACTCTGCTGAGGGTGCCACTGACCAACAGCTGGCCGATTTCCAGCTGTATGCCGATTGTATAGGCCTGGCTTTCCAGATTCAGGATGACATCCTTGATGTGACCGCAGACACAGCATCATTGGGCAAACCCCAAGGATCAGATCAGCACAATGACAAAACTACCTATGTCTCGCTGCTGGGCCTGGAGCAGGCGCAAAGCAAGGCATCCGAAATGACCGGGCAGGCAATCTCCGCGCTTGACCGCTTCGGTTCTGAGGCTGATCTACTGAGAGAGCTCGCGATATTCATCACCAGCAGAGCCCGCTGATTGACCTTGCCAGCCAGCTACATTACGTTACGCGACCTCGGGACAATCGCATAACTGGTTGAAAACTGCCCTCGCTCACGATCAAATAGCCAGATGCTGACAGAAATACCGACAACCAGGCCAGAAACGCCACTGCTGGATACCGTTGACAGCCCGGCGGATCTGAAAAAACTGGCGCGCTCCCAACTGAAGGAACTCGCGCACGAACTGCGCCTGTTCCTGCTTTACTCGGTGGGCCAGACTGGGGGGCACTTCGGCGCAGGGCTGGGCGTTGTGGAACTCACCATCGCGCTGCACTACGTCTTCGATACGCCCGCAGACCGGCTGGTCTGGGATGTAGGGCATCAGGCCTACCCCCACAAGATTCTGACAGGACGTCGCGAACGTATGCTGACCATGCGCCAGGCCGGCGGCCTCGCCGCCTTTCCCAACCGGAGTGAGAGTGAATTCGACACCTTCGGAGTCGGTCACTCCAGCACCTCAATCAGCGCAGCCTTGGGCATGCTGGTGGCCAGTCGCCTGCAAAACAGGGAGCAACACAACATTGCGGTCATCGGTGACGGCGCGATGACGGCGGGAATGGCATTCGAGGCACTCAATCATGCCGGTCACATTGACGACAACGTGCTGGTTGTCCTTAACGATAACAACATGTCCATTTCGAAAAACGTCGGAGGTCTGTCCAGCTACTTTGCGCGCATGTGGGCGAGCAAGCCCTATAACTTCATTCGCAAGGGCAGCAAGCGGGTGCTGTCAAAAGTGCCTCCTGCCCTGAAAGCTGCGCATCGGGCTGAGGAATATCTGAAAGGCATGGTGTCGCCGGGGACGCTGTTTGAAGAAATTGGTTTCAACTACATTGGCTTAATAGACGGGCACGATGTCAATCGCCTGGTTGAAATCCTGGAAAACATGAAAACCCTGCGTGGACCGAAGTTACTGCATATCATCACTCAGAAGGGCAAAGGCTACAGTGAGTCGGAAAATGACCCTTTCGGCATGCACGCCCTGAGTAAAGTTGACGCCTCACCCGAAGCCAAGTTTGTCTCAGCGGATAAAGATAAGCCTGCCAAAAAGACACCCAGCTACTCACAGGTGTTCGGAGACTGGTTGTGTGCCGTTGCCAGCGAAGATCCGCAGCTGATTGGCATCACCCCGGCCATGGGCGAAGGATCAGGCATGCAGAAGTTTGCCGAAGATTACCCCGACCGCTTCCACGATGTGGCCATAGCGGAACAGCACGCGGTCACTTTTGCGGCGGGCCTGGCATGCGAAAAAACCAAGCCGGTAGTGGCCATTTATTCCACTTTCCTGCAGCGGGCTTATGATCAGTTGATTCATGACGTGGCCCTGCAAAATCTTGATGTGCTGTTCGCGATAGATCGGGCGGGACTGGTGGGAGAAGACGGCCCGACCCATGCCGGCAGTTTTGATCTCAGCTATTTGCGGTGCATTCCCAACATGGTCGTCATGACACCCAGCGACGAAGACGAGACTTATAAACTGCTCACCACAGGATATCTGCATACGGGGCCCGCTGCTGTGCGCTACCCGAGAGGCAAGGGCCCGGGCGCCACTATCCAGCCCGATCCTGACCCAGTTGAGATCGGCCGCGCCGTTGTGCGGCGGAAAGGACAGGCGGTCGCGATCCTGGCTTTTGGCAGCATGGTGACGCCGGCGGCGGAAGCGGCGGAATCACTCAATGCAACGCTGGTCGATATGCGCTTCGTTAAGCCTCTGGATGAAGACCTGATCGGCAATCTGGCGCGGAGCCACGACCTGATTGTTACTGTCGAAGAAAATACCATCATGGGGGGTGCCGGCTCCGCAGTTAACGAATTTCTGGCAGCACATAACCACTGTCTCCCCGTACTCAATCTGGGATTGCCTGACGAATTCCTGGAACATGGAAAAGCCCCCGAGATGCTCTCGGGCGCGGGCCTGGACAGCGCCGCTATCACGCTTGCCATCCAGCAAAAGTGCAAAGCCTGCAATTTACACGCTGAAGCGGTTTAAACTCGACCGGGCCGAATTGGCCGGTGCAGCTCGCATCGCCCGGCTGCGTAGCCTGTCGCTTGGCCGCAGGACTGGCGGCGAAAGACTCACCATGAAGCACAGAAGAGACCCGACCCTGTGGACAGCACCGGCAAGACGGGTTCCCTGATGCCGCAAATAACTGCACCAGAGTTTGCGCTGTCGGCACTGTCTCACGCGCCTGTACCATGGAATAGCCGGAGCAGCCAATCTGAAACCCGCTGACGCGCGTTTCAGGGTCTGACATCAAGTGATACTGAACAGCCTGTCTGAAGGGCATGCAGAACAACAAGTGGAGAGAATCATGTCGACTTCGGCCGAGCGCAATGCCCGTCACAAGCGCGCGATGCAGCGCAAGAAAGAACACATTGATGGCAACATAGCCAAGGCGACGATCGATAAAGGGCTGATGGTCGTCTTAACCGGAAATGGCAAAGGTAAAAGCTCCTCTGCCTTTGGCATGCTGGCCCGCAGTGTCGGTCACGGGCTGCGTTGCGGCGTTGTCCAGTTTATCAAAGGCACGTGGGATTGCGGCGAGCAGAAGTTGTTTCAGCACCATGAGCTGGTTGATTTCTTCGTCATGGCCACCGGCTTCACCTGGGAAACACAGGACCGGGAAGCGGATATTGCAGCGGCCGAGTCGACCTGGCAGCATGCCGCTGCCCTGTTATGCGACCCTGAGGTCAATGTCGTGATTCTGGACGAACTCACCTATATGCTCACCTACGGTTATCTCGATAAAGAAACGGTGTTAAAGGCAATCGAGTCTCGACCTCCCGCGCAACACGTGGTGGTAACGGGAAGAAACGCGTCGGCTGAATTGATTGAGATGGCCGATACCGTCAGCGAAATCGGCGAAACCAAACACGCGTTCTATGAGGGTGTTAAAGTGCAACGAGGCATAGATTATTGAAGTCATCCAATGCTTACTTTGCGTTCGCGGTAATTCTGAGTCTTGGCTTATCGGGTTACCAGCGAGCTGATGCCGCCGAGGCTTATGACGACGAAGGCACTCTGATCAGACTGACAGCGCCGGCCATGCGGATCATCAGCCTCGCACCCTCACTGACAGAAATCCTGTACGCTGCGGGAGCCGGGAGCAAGGTTGTTGGCGTCGTCGAATTCAGCGACTACCCGCCAGAAGCCAGAAGCCTGCCAGTCGTCGGTCGCCATGACGCCCTTGATCTGGAAACCCTGTTGGCGCTACAACCTGACCTGGTTATCGCCTGGCGGTCGGGCAATCCTCGCGCCGCGATCAACCGACTCAGGGAGCTGGGGCTCACAATCTATGTCGCCGAGCCACAGGACCTGGACACAGTGGCCTCCCATCTCGACCGACTCGGTACCCTCGCCGGCACCGGCACTGTGGCTTCCGCAGCCAGCGCAGGTTTTCGACGACAGCTTCAGGATCTCCGGACACGCTACGCCCGGCGTGAACCAGTCAGAACGTTTTACCAGGTCTGGGACCGGCCGCTCATCACGGCCGGTGGGAAAGAGCTGATCAATGACATCATCAGTCTCTGCGGCGGAACCAACATTTTCAGAGAGCTGTCCCGGGTCGCACCGAAAGTGTCTGTGGAATCCGTGCTGTCCCGGGACCCGCAAATCATCGTGGCCAGCGGTATGGATCAGGAGCGGCCCGAATGGTTGGATAGCTGGCGTGACTGGACAGATTTGTCAGCGGTCAGAAACGACAAACTCTTTTTTATTCCGCCGGATCTGATGCAGCGGCATACGCCAAGAGCGCTCGAAGGTGCGCAGCGGCTTTGCGTGCAGATCGAGTCTGTGCGCGAGAGCAATTAAGACAATTTGTTCGCCTGACGATAAGCGGCGCCATTATGAAAGATCAGGCTGGCGCTGACTTTGTCGTCAGCCCATGTCAGTTTTATCCTGCTGAGGCACGCAAAAGGGATGTCTAGCGGAAAACTCCGATTCAGTGGCATTCCAAGCACCCAGGGCAGAACGACTCGCATCACCCCACCATGGGTGACCACCAGGACATGGTTGGATCCTTGCCGCTCGCCGATAGCCTGCCAGGCAGCAAGAATCCGCGCTTTGAACGAGAGGAAATCTTCACCGTTGGGGGGTGCCAGCGCAGCCGGGTCCTGTCGGAAAGCACGAAACTGATCGGCCGCCTCCCGGCGCCACTGTTTCAGCGGCATACCATCCCAGTCTCCATAATCAATTTCCTGCCACTGCTCCTCTATGTGGCAGCTCGCCCGAGCAGCGCTCGAAGCTCGCTCAGCGAATTCGCGACATCGCAACAGGGGCGAACTGATCACTGTGTCCCAGTGCGGTGTGTTTGCTGTTGCCGAAAAAGACGCATCCAGAGACGCTGCCGCTCTCATCTGCTGCCATCCTAACTCGGTCAGAATCGGGTTTATCCTGCCTCGGAGGATATCTCCCCCCTCTGGTTCACCATGGCGCAAAAGATCGACAATGAGTGAGCGGGATTGGGACAAGGGAATTCCGGGTGGCGATTATTCGATGTGACCAAGTTTACTGACTTTGACCGCAAGATAGTCCTTGTTGTGCGGATTAACACCGGTATGCAGAGCGACCATCTCCTCAATCGTCATCCCCATCGATTGTAGCGCCTCTACCTTACGGGGGTTGTTGGTCATCACGCGCAGCGTGTCGACACCGAGATGCTCAAGCATTGGACGGCAAATGTCATATTCGCGACCATCGGCAGCAAACCCAAGTTGTTCGTTCGCTTCGACCGTATCGGCTCCGCTGTCCTGCAGGCCATAAGCTTTGATTTTATTGAGTAAGCCAATGCCCCTTCCTTCCTGACGCAGATAAAGAATCAGGCCTTGCCCTTCCTCGGCAATCCTCTGCATGGCTGCCTGCAGCTGAGGGCCGCAATCACAGCGCAGGCTGAACAGGCAATCACCGGTCAGACATTCAGAGTGCAATCGACACAGTATTGGTTGACCCGGACCGAGGTCGCCCATAGCCAGCGCCACGTGCTCCTTGCCCGTCACTGAGTCCTCGAAACCGTGAATAGTGAACTGCCCCCACTGCGTCGGCAGCGCTGCTGATGCGATGAAAGATACCGTCACACTGTCACTCTTTTTTAATTGATGAACGGGCTAAACCAGCCTTTTCAGAACGTAGCTAGGCGATGAGCAAAAAGCCTGCCTGCAAGCAGGCGGCCGCCAGTATACCTGCTATCGCATCATCGAGCATGATGCCAAAACCACCGTGAACCTTTTTATCAGCCCACTTGATTGGCCACGGTTTCACAATATCCAGCAGTCGAAACAGCAGAAAGCCAAATAGCACTCCACCCGGGGTCGGCGGGACGGCCGCCAGCGTGATCCACACGCCCACGAACTCATCCCAGACGATTCCGCCATGGTCATGAACCCCAAGCTGTCTCGAAGTTGCGCCGCATATCCAGACGCCTGCCACGAATGCCAGGACGACGATTACACAGTAGACCGCCAGCGGGAGCTCTGCCAGTAGCAGATACAGCAGTATCGCAGCGGCAGAGCCAACGGTCCCGGGCGCCTTGGGCGCAAACCCGCTGCCGAGACCGAATGCGAGCCAGTGTACCGGACTGGCCTTGTCGAATCCTGCCGGTATCACGGCGTCTCCATTCTGGAAAAATGATCGAAGCCACGCTGATGATCAGCCGTTGCTGCAACCCCCCGGTCAAACAGGCTAACCCCGTTCCCGTGCCGGACTTCACCGATCTCAGTCACCCGCAAACCTGCACTCGCCGCGATCTCACCAATCCTATCCCGGCAGGCAGTCTCCGCGGTGAAGCAAAGCTCGTAATCATCCCCTCCGTACAGCGCGGCATTCACCCGCTCCGCCTCTGAAGTCAAGCCAAGCACCGATCGAGAAAACGGCAGCTGATCCAGATTGATGCACAACTCGACAGCAGAAGCCCTGGCCAGATGACCCGCATCTGCGTGCAGTCCGTCAGACACATCAATTGCCGAGCTCATCAGATTGCGGGCCAGATCAGCGAAAGCCAGCCTGGGCTCAGGGCGAAAAAATCGTCGGTACAGGTAAACATGATCTTCCGGGGTCAGATCTTTACGGACTGACTGATGCCCTGCTTCAGCGAGTGCTGGCTTATGCGCCGTGGACTCTGCCGCTTCAAAATCCAACTGATGTAAAGCGACCTGCCCATCGCCCAGACAGCCGGTGACATACAGAACATCGCCCGGCTTTGCCCCGCTTCGGCTGACAGCTTGCCCCGACGGCACCTCCCCGATCGCAGTAATGCTGATGGACAAGGGGCCGCGGGTGGTATCACCACCCATCAGGGAACACCCGAACTGCTCGGCTGCGCCGAACAGGCCCGACGAAAAACCCGACAGCCATTGCTCATCGGCAGAGGGCAGGGTCAGACCCAGCGTAAAACACACAGGCCTGGCGCCCATAGCGGCCAGGTCACTCAGATTGACTCGCAGAGCACGCTGCCCGATTTCCGCAGGATCAGCCCCGGCAGGGAAATGAACATCATTGACGAGGACATCGGTACACACGCACAGCGATTGCCCGGGCCGGCCATGCATAATCGCAGCATCATCGCCTATGCCGAGGCTTACGGCCGGATGCAGATCTCCTGTCATTCGGGATTTGAAGAAACGGTCAATCAGTTCAAATTCTGAGAGTGACATGTTCAATCAGACCATGTGCGATAAGCAGGCGCCTGACCGCTGAGCCCAACGCTCAGGCCCGCCTGCCGTATTCGGCGGTGCGCAGTGCAGGGGCAAGTTTATCCAGAACGCCGTTGATGTACTTATGACTCTCTGTGGCCCCGAACACTTTGGCGAGTTCGACACATTCATTGATTACCACGCGATACGGCACATCAATGCGATTTGCCAGCTCATAGGCTCCCAGATAAAGCAGGGACTTTTCAATGGGATCCAGCGCCTCCGGTTTTCGGTCCAGCAGAGGATGCAGATGTCCATCGAGAGTGTCGACTGTTTTGGGAATGCCCTGGAAAACCTCATCAAAAAAAACCCAATCAATCTTCGCGTTATTCCGATCGTGGAACTCTTTGCTGATCTCCGAAGGGTCAGCACCGGTGAGAGACCATTGATAGAGGGCCTGCAGAATAAGCTGTCGCGCCTTTCTGCGTTGGGCTAGAGGGAGTTTGGAAGGCACCTGACCACCGAGTTGTGAAGCCTTAGGCTTTCAGTTGACGAGACAAGCTGACCATTTCGATGGCCGTCATAGCCGCTTCCGCGCCTTTGTTGCCGGCTTTGGTGCCCGCTCTTTCAATGGCCTGCTCAATGGTGTCGACCGTCAGCACACCGAAGCTCACCGGCAAAGACGCATCGAGGCCGACCTGGCTGAGCCCTTTTACACACTCGCCCGCGACATATTCAAAGTGCGGAGTTCCGCCGCGGATCACTGCGCCGAGTGCGATAATGCCATCGTAACTGTTCTGATCCAGCATCATCTTGACCGCCAATGGCAGTTCATAAGCGCCCGGGACTTTTACCACGGTGATGTCTCGTTCCATCACCCCATGCTTTTGCAGCGCGTCCAGAGCCCCTTCCAGCAACCGATCAACGATGAAGCTGTTGAAGCGCGCCACCGCAAGACCAAATCGTGCCGAAGCAAGCTGATAATCCCCTTCAATGATTTTGATGCTCATGATCATTCAATCCTTTAGTCACTGCCCGACCGGAGCCCGCCGGGCAGCGGACCGGTTGGTGTTATTTCTCAAAGCCGACGAAATCGACCACTTCAAGGTCAAATCCGGAAATCGCGTTGAAACGTGCCGGATGGCTCAACAATCGCATCTTGCCAACCCCGAGATCGCGCAGTATCTGCGAACCTGTGCCGATCGTCAGATCACTGCCGGCACGTGTTGCCTGTGAACCGTCAGTGCCCTCAGCCAGTGCCGAGGCCAGATTGCCGGCGAGATCCTGACCGTAATCCTCACCGGATAATAACACAGCGACTCCTTTGCCTTCCGCGCTGATTCTTCTCAGTGCGGCACTGAAAGACCAGCTGGTTCGCTCAGAATTATAGACCTCACAGGTATCACGCAGGGTGTTGGGTATGTGGACTCTTGTCAGCGTGGGCTCCTCTGGAGACGGCTCACCTTTGACAAAAGCGAGGTGCAGGCTCCCGCTGATGGAATCCACATACTTATGAACCGTGAACGGACCATGTGCAGTGGCCATCTCATAAGTTTCGGTCCGGGTTACCGTCTGCTCGTTCGCAATACGATAGTGAATCAGATCAACAATGGTACCGATCTTGAGGTCATGCTTGTGGGCAAATTTTTCGAGATCTGGCCGGCGCGCCATAGACCCGTCTTCGTTCATGATTTCTACGATGGCTGCCGCCGGCTGATAGCCCGCCAGCCGCGCGAGATCACAACCCGCTTCGGTATGCCCCGCCCGACGCAAAACGCCTCCCGGCTGGGCCATGATCGGAAAAATATGTCCGGGCTGGACGATGTCTTCCGGCTCGCTGTCTCTGGCCACGGCGACCTGAATGGTCCGGGCGCGATCAGCCGCAGAAATCCCTGTCGTTACGCCGCTTGCCGCTTCAATGGAAACCGTGAAATTCGTGTTGTAAGGCGTATTGTTGTCATCCACCATCAGAGGCAGTTTGAGGTGCTTACAGCGCTCGCCGGTGAGAGTCAGGCAAATCAGCCCGCGCGCATTGGTTGCCATGAAATTGACGTCCTCAGTACGCACCCGTTCCGCCGCAATGATCAGATCGCCTTCATTCTCACGATCCTCATCGTCCATGAGGATCACCATCTTGCCGAGGCGGATATCGTCTATTATTTCTTCTATCGAGTTAAGCTTCATAGTGCGACCATTCAGTCTCGCTTGAATCCATGTTGTTCAAGCAGCGATGCACTGACACCTCCGCCTTCATCTTGATGTTCATTCGAAAAGAGTTTCTCCAGATAGCGGGCAATAAGATCCACTTCCAGGTTGACCCGCTGTCCGGGCCGGTAAGTGCCGCTCACCGTCATTTCCTGCGTATGAGGAATGATATTAATGGAGAAGGTATTCGCTTGTACCTGATTCACCGTCAGACTGGTTCCGTCAATGCAAATCGACCCTTTGGCAGCGATGTATCTGCTCAGTGTGTCGGGAACCGAAAATACCAGCTTGTGGCTCTTGCCCTCAATTTCGGTGGACACCAGCTCGCCGACGCCGTCAACGTGACCGCTGACGATATGTCCACCAAAACGATCGGTTGCCTGCATGGCTTTCTCAAGATTCACCCGAGTACCGGGCTTGAAGTCTCCGAGGGTCGTGCAGCGGAGTGTCTCGTTGGACACATCGGCGACGAATCCATCTCCGGTTAACTGCACGACAGTAAGACAACAACCACTCACTGCAATACTGTCTCCGAGCTTCACATCATCAAGGCTCAAGCTGCCTGTTTGCAGGGTAAGGCGCCATTCCTCCTGAATTCTTTCCAGGCTTACCACCTTGCCGATGCTTTCAACTATTCCGGTAAACATATTGGATTCTCTGTTGGACCGTGAGGCCGCTTTTTTAATTAAGCTGTGGCAGCAGGCGCAACTTGACATCCCCTTCCAGCTGCTGGGTTTCTATGACTTCAAACGTCGGGGTATCTGCCATGGTTTGAATACCATGCAGATCCAGAAGGGCTTTCCCGTCGCTGCCCATCAGCTTTGGCGCCACATAAACAATCAGTTCATCCACCAGCCTGGCGCGCAGGAATGCACCGCACAAGGTAGGGCCTGCCTCCACCAGAATGTCGTTGCAGTGATATTCAGACGCCAGCGACTCCAGCACCGGAAGCAGTTCAACCCGCGCCTCACTTCCGGCCACTTTGAGATCGCAATTTTTCAGCCCTGCCAGTTCCGCGGATTGCGCAGAGGCAGTCGTATAAATGAGGACCCTGCCCTGCGCTGCCAGTAACTTGGATTGAGCAGGCGTGCGCAACGCGCTGTCCAGGACTACCCGCAGAGGCGGATTTTGCAGGTTTAAGGCATTACTTCGTTGCTGATCGGCGCTTAAGCCCATTTCATCTGGCCGCACCGTCAGGCTCGGATCGTCCGCCAGGACGGTACCCACTCCGGTGAGTACTGCGCTGCTGCTTGCCCGCAGCAGCTGCACGTCACTGCGAGAAGCCCCATCGGTGATCCACTTACTGTCCCCGTTGGACAGGGCAGTGCGACCGTCAAGGCTCATAGCAAGCTTCATTCGCACCCGCGGCCTGCCCCGCTCAACGCGAGAAAGAAACCCGAGATTGATTACCCGCGCGGCGTTCTCGAAATCGACCATCATAATCACTTCGACACCGGCTTCTTCGAGTTGTGCAATGCCCTTGCCAGAAACTGCCGGATGCGGATCCTGCATCGGGATCACCACCGTTGCAACGCCAGCGGCAATCAGCGCCTCGCTGCACGGTCCTGTCTTGCCATGATGGGCGCAAGGTTCAAGACTGACGAAGGCAACCCCCCCACGGGCTGCCGGGCCCGCCGCTTCCAGCGCCATGGCTTCGGCATGGGGTGCACCGGCAGCACTGTGCCAGCCCTCCGAGATCACCTGACCGTCCCGCACCAGTACACACCCAACCCGAGGATTGGGACAGGCTGTCAGGACGCTTTCTGCCAGGTCAAGAGCCCTCTGCATGTGCACCGGCCAGTCACACCACGAAGGCTTCAGGTCTGAGTTTCGGACGTATTCCATGATCTCGCCTCACCGACACTGGCCAAACAACGGCTGGGCATCGGTGACATAGGGAAAAGGAGCGGGAGTGTAGCAGATTCACGCCTGTTTTTGGACTCGGGCCACCCCGTTTCCGTAGTCTGGCGCTCAGGGCGTGTCTTTGGACAACTTGTCGATCTCAGCCCTGAACTCTGCCAGATCTTTGAAGCTCCGGTAAACCGAAGCAAAGCGGACATACGCCACCTCGTCCAGTTCCCGAAGCTCCCTGGTGACTTGCTCACCGACTGTGCGCGAGGGAATTTCACGCTCCCCGGTCGAGCGCAGATTCGCTTTGATCCGATTGACCGCCTCTTCAACGCTTTCAATGCTGACGGGTCGTTTCTCCAGCGCCTTGTTCAGGCCCGCAAACAGCTTGTCCTCATTGAAAGGTTCTCTGATGCCGTTCTGTTTGATTATCCGCGGCATTACCAGTTCCGCGGATTCATAGGTCGTGAAACGCTCCTCACAGGTTATGCACTCACGACGACGACGCACGTGATTGCCCTCGGAGACCAGCCTTGAATCAATCACTTTAGTATCTATAGCGCCGCAAAAAGGACAGTGCATGAATAAGCTCTCTTAATTAAGCCTGCTGGTAAACCGGATACTTGGCACACAGCGCCAGCACTTTTTCTTTCACAGAAGCACGCACCTCCCGGTTGTCGAGGTCGTCCAGCACATCGCACATCCAGCCAGTCAGCTCGGCACAGTCATCCTCGACAAAGCCTCTGGTCGTGATCGCAGGCGTGCCGATCCTCAATCCACTGGTTACAAAAGGCGGGTTCGGATCATTCGGCACTGCGTTCTTGTTGACCGTGATGTTGGCCTCATCAAGTGCGGCATCTGCGTCTTTGCCGGTAATGCCCTGTCGAATCAGGCTCAACAAAAACAGATGATCGTCCGTCCCTCCCGAGACAATGTCATAGCCCCGGGCGATGAACCCCTGAGCCATGACCTGAGCGTTTCTGATGACCTGCTCCTGATAGGCGCGGAACTCAGGACTCATGGCTTCCTTGAAACAGATAGCCTTTGCCGCAATTACATGCATCAGCGGCCCCCCCTGACTTTCCGGAAATACGGAGAAGTTGAGTTTCTTCTCAAGCTCGGGGTTAGACTTGGCAAGAATAATACCCCCGCGAGGACCGCGCAGCGTTTTGTGCGTCGTTGAAGTGGTCACGTCGGCAATCTGCACCGGACTGGGATACACGCCGGCGGCCACCAAGCCGGAGATATGCGCCATATCGACCACGAGATAGGCACCGACGCTGTCGGCTATGTCTCTGAACTTCTGCCAGTCCACCACGCGCGAGTAGGCGGAAAATCCTCCCATCAAGATCCGTGGCTTGTGCTCCTCGGCGAGTTGGGCAATCTGATCGTAATCGATTTCGCCCGTTTCGTTATTCAGACCGTACTGCACTGAGTTGTAGATCCGCCCTGAGAAACTCACCGACGCGCCATGGGTTAAATGTCCGCCATCAGCGAGACTCATGCCCAGGACCGTGTCTCCTGCTTTCGCCAGCGCCATGTAGACCGAAGCATTGGCCTGAGAGCCCGAATGGGGCTGCACGTTTGCATAATCGGCACCGAACAGCTCTTTTGCCCGGGCGATAGCCAGTTCCTCGACATTGTCTACGAACTCACAGCCCCCGTAGTAGCGTTTGTGCGGATAACCCTCTGCGTATTTATTGGTCAGGACTGAGCCCTGAGCTTCCATCACAAACGGGCTGGTATGATTTTCCGACGCGATGAGCTCGATATGCTGCTCCTGCCGGGTTCTCTCGGATTCAATGGCTGCGCTGATTTCAGGGTCAAATTCTGTAAGGCTGGTACCGGTCTTAAACATCTAATCTCCGTAGTAGCAGGACATATTATGACTGGGTTGCTGGGTCTGTATTTTACCCGAAGGGAACGGACAGAGCATTAAGATATTGGGAATGGACTGTCATTTAACGGACTCTTTCTGTTTGAGGCCGCGCAGCCGAGGCGACTGGCCGGCAGACCCTGCACGCTTGGAGCGCTTCCCCGCCAGAACGAGAGATTTCGCGGCAAAAACTTTCTGCGAACAGCTTTACCGGGACAGACGCGATTGTTAGCCTGTTTTGCGGTACCAAGAAAAAGGAGCAGAAAATGACGAAGATATTCATCGCCCACCGGGTCAAAGACTACGGCGCCTGGAAAATCAATTATGACGCTGACACCGACAGACGCGCCTCAGCAGGATTCAGCGAAGGGGGCCATTACCACAGCGCAGCAGATCCCAATACTTTTATGATCATCTGGAACTCGGAGCTGGCCGCGGGCGAAGCCCAAGCGAGAGTGTCTGCGATGTTCTCAGACCCGGACCTCCTTGCACTGATGAGCGAGAGCGGAGTGATCGTTGAAGACATCAAATTCTGGGTATCCGCGGACTGAGCGTAGACTGATCTGAACCCGAGTGCAGCAAGATAAAACCCAGATTACCTGAACGATCAAGACGGTTGGGAGCATCTTTTAACCAGCATCAGAGAATACATCAAAGGCGGGGGTGACGTTACGTCACCATCGTTACTCACAACCGCTCAAACATTCCGCTGCAGTGATTGAATTCGACCTGGCCAAACTGTTGAGTCTGCCCGATTAAACTGGCTGATAATCAGGTAAACTATCGCTTTTTACTCCACCTACAGACAATTGTACGGTCTCCCTGCGGACCGGCGACCGGTGCTGACACGTCTCGACATCTTTCGGGTATTACTATGGCTCAATTCGTTTACACCATGAACCGCGTTGGCAAAATCGTTCCGCCGAAACGCGAAATTCTCAAAGACATCTCTCTGTCGTTTTTCCCGGGGGCCAAGATCGGCGTACTGGGCCTGAACGGCGCAGGCAAGTCTACCTTGCTGCGCATCATGGCCGGCATGGATACCGAGATTAACGGCGAAGCGCGGCCGCAGCCCGGCATAAAAATTGGCTATCTGCCGCAGGAACCTGAACTGGAGGAAGCTCTGACGGTCAGGGAAAACGTTGAAAAAGGCATTCAGGAAATCATTGACCTGGTCAACGAGTTCAATGCCATCAGCGACAAATTTGCCGAACCGATGGGCGATGAGGAGATGAATGCCCTGCTGGAGCGCCAGGGCGAACTGCAGAATGAAATTGATGCGGTGGACGGCTGGCAAATCGAACGCACCCTGGATATTGCCGCTGATGCATTGCGCCTGCCCGAATGGGACGCTACCGTCAGCAACCTGTCAGGGGGCGAAAAACGCCGCGTAGCACTGTGCCGCCTGCTGCTCTCAAAACCTGACATGCTGCTGCTGGACGAGCCAACCAACCATCTTGATGCAGAAAGCGTGGCGTGGCTTGAACGCTTCCTGCAGGACTACCCCGGCACGGTCGTCGCGATTACCCACGATCGATATTTTCTGGATAACGCAGCGGGGTGGATTCTCGAACTGGACCGTGGTCATGGCATTCCCTATGAAGGCAATTACAGCGCCTGGCTGGAAGCCAAAGAAAAACGATTGGAAATCGAAGAGAAGCAGGAGGCTGCCCGCGAGCGCACGATCAAATCAGAGCTTGAATGGGTACGGGCCAACCCCAAAGGTCGTCAGTCCAAAAGCAAGGCCCGTATCGCCCGCTTCGAAGAACTCAATTCCAAGGATTTCCAGAAGCGCAACGAGACCCAGGAGTTGTATATTCCCCCCGGGGAACGTTTAGGCGACAAAGTAATTGAGGTCAGCAGCCTGTGTAAGGGCTTTGGCGACCGCGTCCTCATCGATAACCTCAGCTTTTCAGTTCCCAAGGGCAGCATCGTGGGCATCATCGGTGGCAATGGCGCGGGAAAGACGACCTTTCTCCGCATGCTGGTGGGTGCGGAGCAACCGGATAGCGGCGCGATTGAGCTCGGCGACACCGTCAGTCTTGCCTATGTGGATCAGAGCCGTGATGAACTCAATGGCGAGAAAACAGTCTGGCAGGAGTTATCGGATGAACAGGACATCATCCACATCGGCAACTACGAGATCGCTTCTCGTGCCTACGCGAGTCGCTTCAACTTCAAAGGGGGCGATCAGCAGAAATTCGTCAAGGATCTCTCCGGTGGAGAACGCAACCGGCTGCACATGGCCAAGCTGCTCAAAAAGGGTGGCAACGTGCTGCTGCTGGACGAGCCCACCAATGATCTCGACGTCGAAACCCTAAGGGCGCTGGAAGAGGGATTACTGGCCTTCCCTGGCTGTGCCATTGTGGTATCTCACGATCGCTGGTTTCTCGACCGGATCTGCACACACATTCTGGCTTTTGAGGGTGACAGTGAAGTTATCTGGCATGAGGGCAACTACACCGATTACGAAGCCGACCATAAGAAACGCGTTGGCGACACCCAACCGACCCGGGTCAAGTACAAGAAGCTGGATGCCTAGTCACAAACCCAGCTCTTTCCGAATCTGCGCGATATGAGCCTGACGCTCTTCGGCGGTCAGGGTTCGCTCGGTTTTTTCGGGGAGGGCTTCGGTAACCGGCAGGTGCAGATCTTCACCGGTCATAACGCGCTTACACAACTGACCGTAGTGGTATTCAAAGCGGGGAAATGCCACCGATTCTCGCTCGTTCGCCAGGGTAAACCAGCCCGTTGATGCTCCGGCCAGATACACGGCTGGATGACTCCATGAGAACTCTCGCTTCGGCGACGGCGCCGAACAGGCCTCGAGATACGCACTGTGCGGGGCTGGCAAACCAAACAGGTCAAACCCCTCTTCGCAGGCCCGAACCAGCGTGGCGATTGAGGGCAGGTAGTCCTGACTGCGAATCACTTTTTTGGCAGCTCTGACAATTTGCGTCGGCAGATAATTCTCAAGCGAGCTCAACCAGTATTTTTTGGCAATGGCCAGACTCTCGGCGTCAGCAAACGCTTTGTGAAACTGGTTGTGATAGGCAAATTCAAATTCGGCAAAGATCTGATTGATGGCATCCACCCGATCCGGCACGGCCTCTGAGTCGAAGCCAGCCTCTGACTCTTCGACCCCTGCGGTCGAGGGGGAACGCTGATGAGGATCAGTCTGCCCAACTTCGATCAGCGATGCGCTCGAATTTTTCCCGAATTTTTTGCTGCTGCGTTCCAGCAATGGTTTGATCTTCTCCATACAATTTCTCGTCATGGCCGCCCTGCTTCAGCCGGCGCGCCCAGTCCTGCTTGATAAACTGAAGGAACACGGTGTTCCATGAGGCCTTTACCTGTTCACTGTCTTTCCAGTACAGCACGAACTCTGGCACCTTGCTGCGCGCATAGGCCTCGTCGATCTCAGCCAGCTGCAGAATTTCAAAACAATCCGCGCTTGGCTGCCACCCATCTGCAATCGGCCTCGGGGTGTCATCAAGCCCGAAAGAGGCCGTGTATTTTGCCCACTGCCTGCGAATATGTTCAATGAATTTTGTATTCCAGGCGCCATGCACCACGCCGCGCTCCCTCCAGTAGAGAACGAACTCCGGAATGGCATCCTCGATGAAACTGTGGCTGATGCCAACGTTACCCAGAATCTCAAGCGCGTCCGCACTCGGCAACCATTGCGGAGACATGGTGCTCGCCAACTCGCGCGCGCCTTTGCGCGTCTGCTCATGGCGCCACTCTTTCAACACGTGCTTATAAAATGCATTGCCCCAGGAAAACCTCGCCTGGCGTCTGTCACGCCAATAGTTCACAAACTCAGGAATCAAGCTGTGAATGAAGTCCTCAGGGATGGCATGCTGCCTGGCCAGCCGAATCCAGTTTTCTTCCGGTTGCCAATCATCCGGGATCGGTTTGGCCGCATTCGAGCCGGTACCCTGACGCTCACTGACCGGCAAGGGGGATTTAACCTTTGGCAGGTCAGTAGTCTCTGGCGGCAATGGCTTTGCCTGCGCAATCGCTTCGCCACCGTCATCAATGGCAATCCAGACAGATTGCGCATCCACGATATGCTCCAGTTTCAACACGCCGAGGTTCTGCAGGCTTTGCCGATATTCCAGACTCTCCTTAATACCCCAGAACGGGAACAACCGGGGCAGTTCGCACTCCTCAAGGCAGAGCCAGCGTAAACCCGAATCGCTGTGGCGCTGCTGGCCGCGATGGCGAATGAGCTCAGCCAGCACCTGAAGCATTACCGCTTCGCCCAGACCTATGGTAGCCGCAAGGGTCGGAGAAATAACAAGGGGCTGCTCGGGAACTAGCTTTGACACGGAGACATCTGATCGCTGAAATTAGGGGCTGTTTGTATCGTTTTTGAAGACCGGCTTAACCGCTTTGACCTCATAATGGGGGATCGTATCACAGGCCTGCGGCCCTTCCCTACCGCATGATTGAACCCGTTCACCCCGGCAAGGTAGACTGACCGCTTATCCCGACTTTCCACGATTTACCCACCGTGACTCCACAGCTTATTCAGGAATTTCTGCGCAGCGAAGATCTGCCGGCGACCTATGGTGAGGATATGCTCACCTGGTTTCTTCCTGCTGCGCAGGAGTTGCTCCTGCGACTGACGCCAGACCGAAACAAGCCACTGTTCATCGGCATCAATGGCGCCCAGGGCACAGGGAAGTCAACTCTGGCCAGACTTTTCGAGCTTTGCAGCATAGAGGCAGGATTCAAAGTCGCCGTTCTCTCAATTGATGACTTTTATCTCTCAAAAGCTGCACGAGCGCAGCTTGCTGAGACAGTGCATCCACTGTTAGCGACCCGGGGAGTACCGGGTACTCATGACGTGGATCAACTGAAATCCTGCTTAAGTCAGTTGCTGGACAGTCAGGCTGGCACCGTAAAAATCCCACGCTTTGACAAAGCGGCAGACAACCCGGTGACCGCTGAACACTGGTCCCCGGCGACTCTTCCTGTTGATCTCATCCTGTTAGAAGGCTGGTTTATCGGGTTGGAACCGGAGCCGTGCGAGCATCTTCTCTCACCGGTAAATCAGCTGGAAGCGAACGAAGACGGCGACCGTTCATGGCGCAACTTCGTGAATCACGCTCTCAGTTCCGATTTTGCAGACATCTTCGGCCGCCTGGATTCACTTTTGATGCTGCAGGCGCCGTCATTTGAGCAGGTGTTTGCCTGGCGCAGCCTGCAGGAAGAAAAGCTCAAGCAGCATCGTGCAGCGCAGTTTGATACAGACACGAGTGGCGTGATGAGCCCTGAAGAAATTGCCCGTTTTATTCAGCACTTTGAACGATTGACTAGGCACGCCCTGAACACCCTGCCCAGAAAGGCTGACTGGGTGTTTCATCTTGATAGTCAGCACCGGGTTGCCGGCAAAACCTGCAAGTAGAGTCCGGAGATCAGGAGCCGGCCCTGTCAGGACTGCTTTAGCGGCTGAGGCTCAGCCGCTTCCTGAATACCTCCGCCTGCCCGGAAAAACGGCTGTATCCAGACACGGAGCACCAGACCAACCAGTACCACAGCCGCAAGCTGGCGCCAGACAGGATAGCTCTCACCGTGCGCAGCCATGGCCAGCTGTAACGGCCAGGAGAAAGACGCATAGGCGGCGTTAAGTGCCAGACCTGCCGCAATGGCAGTGCCAATAACCCCGATCAGATAAGCCACCAGAGATTTCAGACCCAGCTGTTCTTTGATGACCCCCATCGTGGCTAAATTAGTAGCCGGGCCGGTCAGCATAAATACCAGAGCAGCACCCGGTGAAATCCCTGCAAACAGAAGGCTGGCGGCCACCGGCGTCGACGCCGTGGCACAGATGTACATGGGCAAACCCACCAACACCATCACCAGCATTGCCAGCACACCGTCCCCCCATTGCAAAAAGAACGACTGAGGCACCAGGGCAGTAATCACTGTGGCCGCGACTAAGCCGATAGCCAGCCACTTGGCGGTATCAGAAATCATGCGCCCATAACCATATTTCACAGCCAATACCAGTCGCTCACCCAGTGGCAACTGCTGCTCATCAGCAGGGGTCTGCTTGCTGCAGCAGCTGCCGCAGCTGCTCTCGGCTTCATGCGTAGCTTGCTCGCCCTGATCCAGCGCATTCACCAGTATGCCCGCTACAATCGCACTGCTGAGCGCTCCGATAGGTCGGGCAACCGCAAATATCGGCCCCAGCACCGCATAAGAGAAGGAGATAGAATCGACCCCGGTTTCAGGGGTAGCGACTAAAAAAGATGAGGTGGCGCCTTTGGAAGCCCCGGCTTTGCGGATTGCTAAAGCAGTAGGAATTACGCCGCAGGAACACAGCGGAAGTGGCGCACCGATAAACGCGCCTTTAACTATGGAGACTATTCCCGGCTCTGCCAGCTGCTTCTCCACCCAACTGCTGGGGATTACCTGCCGGATTATGCCGGCCAGCAGATAACCCATCAGCAACCATGGGGCGCTTTCAATGACGAGATCCCAGAATATGCGTAAAAATTCCATCAGTTGACTCTCCCGGTAGTCGCGAGACCGCCGTTATCCAGCACCTCTAAAATGGAGCAGTGCGTCGCGTTTTCCAGGCCGCCATCACAGTTATCCAGTAAGCGGCTCAACACTTTCTGCATGGCTTCGAGCTCTGCCATTTTGCGATTGACCTCATGCAACTTATTCCGCGTAATGTCGGTGACTTCCTGACAGCTGTGACTCGACCGATCGAGTCTGATTGACAGCAGCTGAGCAATGTCCTCCAGCGAAAACCCGATGTTCCGGGCTGTTTTCACAAATTCTGCCCGATTGACATCGGCAGCGTTGTACAACCGATAGCCGGACTCACTGCGCTCACTGGCCTCAATGAGCCCGTGTTTTTCATAAAACCGGATGGTGTGCGCCGACAGACCAATTCGCCCTGCCAGCTCGCTGATTTTCAACATTTAGCGGAAACCTTTAATGACCCAGATGCAAGTATAAGCTTAGAGACAACTCTAAGGTCAACTGTCCCATTGGCCGCTGACCGGCAATTCTCAGTTGCACTCGGAGGACCCCTTGGCTGTCAGGGTTCGCTCTATCCAGCGGCCTATATCAACAATCTGCTGGGGACACACGGCATGTTCCATCGGGTAGACGACATATTCCGGCTTAAATCCGAATTTCTGCAGCGTCGCCACACTCTGTCGGCCGAGAGACTCTGGCACCACAGGATCTTCGCTTCCGTGGCAAATCAACAGAGGCAGCGCCTGCTGCACTGGGTTAACAGCAACTGTCGCAGCTGTCGCAAAGTAGGTTGAAAGTGCCATTATCCCTGCCAGCCGGTGCGGATAGGTCAGCGCTGCCTCGAAGCTCACCGCCCCGCCCTGAGAAAATCCAGCAACCACAATGCTTTCACTGGGCACGCCACGCTCTATCTCCCGGTCAATTAGATCATGGACCCAATCTGCCGACTGGCGAAGCTGTTCGGTATCCACATGCCGGTCCACGTCGAGTTGCTTGATGTCATACCAGGCAGGCATGACAAAGCCGTTGTTGATCGTCACCGGAATAGAGGGCGCGTGGGGAAAAATAAACCTTACGCCAAGGCCCGCTGGCAGCGGAAGTTGCGGCACAATAGGCGCGAAGTCGTTGCCGTCCGCACCCAGACCGTGCAGCCAGATAATTGCCGCCCCGACCGATTCCCCCTGTGGATACTCAATCTCAACTGCCGGTAAATAGGCCACGTTTTCTGTCCTCCTGTGATGGGCAGGCCAAGCGCGTAATTTCCGCAATTAGCCCTGATGATCCAACATTCTGATCTCGCGCTGTGGAAAAGGTATGGCAATGTTGTGAGCCAGAAGCATTTCCTGAAGCTTCTGATTACAAGTGAATTTCACCTCATGAAATTTTTCAGTCCTGGCCCAGCAGCGAACGCCCATGTTGATCGCACTGTCCCCGAAGCTCTCAATGCCAACCTGGACCGGACGCTGCTTGCTTAAGCCTTCGACGCCACTGAGGGCAGAGCGAATGAGCTCTGTTGCTCTCGCTGTGTCGCTGTCGTAGCTGATGCCTACGGACAGCTCAAGAATCGTATCGGCCTGAGAATTGTGAATGATTTCGCCGATAATGTGCTTGTTCGGGATGGTGATCATCTCGCCGTCTTCGTTGGTGAGCACCGTGTAGGCCAGAGTGACCTCTTTCACTACTCCCCAAACGCCCTGCACGCGGATGGTGTCGTCGACCACAAAAGGTCTCGTCAGGATAATACTCAGCCCTGCGCCGTAATTTGAGAGCAGGCCCTGCACGGCCAAACCGGCGCCAAGACCGAGAGCACCAACAGCGGCGAGAAACGGGGTCACCTGAATGCCCAATTTTGGCAGGGCAATCATGAAGGCCGCTGCCAGTATCGCTATCCTCGAACAATTTGCGAAAAACCGGCCCAGGGTGACGTCTATCCCCCGCTTTTCTGCCAGACTCGACACTACGTCTGACACTTTTCTGCCCAGCAGGGTGCCCAGCGCCACAACAATGGCAGCGCCCAGAATTTGAAAGCTGTAGGTCACCAGATACGTGGTTATCATGTTATAGATTTGGGTGAATTGTTCTATTTCCTGATCCATCTCGGTAATCCTCGCGCTTGCTTCACAATTTCTCTTTACTGCCCATTGTCCCACTCACAGACAGATTGACAAGACTGCCGTTACTCTGGCCCGGGGTGGCTGCCGGCCTCGGGATTTGCAGTGGCAGATACAGCTGAATTACCATTCTCATCATGAAAAGTATCCTATCTGCGCTGTTCGCCGCCTGTTTTCTGGCTTTCTTCTCCAGCATCCTCGCCGCAGAGGCTAACCGGGAAAATTTACTCGGGTCGTGGGAAGGCCCGCTGGTGATTGGCCGCGACAACATGAACCTCGCCTTCACCTTTTCCCTGCGGGGTGACGAGTTCACTGCCGCCCTGACCAGCAGCGGGCTGGGTATTTACGGGATGCCAGCGGATACGGTGCTGGTAGATGGCCGAAGAATCACCATTCGCATCCCGAGGCTTGACCTGGAATTTACCGGCGTTGCACGGACTAACGAGTCCGGAGATTCGGTTGTGCGAATCGATGGCGACTGGTTCCAGTACAGCGAGATGGTCCCTGTAGTGTTACTTCCAGTGGATGAACCGAGCTTCTGACAGCAAACTACAGAAACAATCTGATCAGCTCGCTACATATAGCGGCTCAGATTACGGGTCGCACGGCCCAGTCGCTCAGACAATACTCGCACTACGTAAGTGTTGAGCACCGCAACCGACGCGGGAAACTGTCCGGACATGACCTCCAGCTTTTCCTTGTCCAGTCTGTATAACGTGGCCTCTTCTTCGATCCGAACGCTGGCGGTCCGATTCTCACCGGTATACAAAGCCATCTCTCCGAGGACCGCACCAGCCTTGTATTTGCGGAGCACGTGCTCGTGCTGACCGGCCATCTCCAGAACAACCACAACACTTCCGGAGCCCACAAAATAAAGGCTCTCCCCGCGATCGCCCTCATGAAACAGATACTCCCCAGCGGCACGATTTTCCACGACGAAGTAATTGGCCAGCAGCTCAACGTCTGACTCATCATCAGCGATACGGCGCAGAATATCTGTCAGTGTCAGATTCAGATTTTCATCATCACGATTTAAATCTGCCAGTATACGGCGCTCACACCAGTCAACCGCAGTTTCAACTTGATCCTTGTAGTTTCGCTCAAATCGCTGATCACCCAGGGTGAAGAACCGGTGTTTGGCTAACTGCCTGATGGCATTTTCATGTGCTCCGCTGATGACGATATGGAAACCCAGACGATCACTCAATTGCGCCAGCTTGGCGAAATTGACGATCGCCGAGGTGTCCAGCTGACTGACATGATGAAAATCAAGAACCAGAAAATCGAACCGTGATCCCTCTTGATCCATGATGCGGGAGCGTATTGCGCTGATCAGCTTGTCTGCGGTGCCAAAGAAGATAAAACCCTGCAGGATAAGGATCAGAATACGATTCCCTTCCTGGTTCAGGAGCTCACGGGTCTCAAGATCACGATCAACATTGGAGGCATGATCACTGCCATTGGTTTCTGTCTTGATTACGCTGAGCTGTGAATAGTTCACCACAAAGAGGACAATCGCTACTAAGAAGCCAAAGCTGACGCCCTGCAGGATGTCGGAGAACATCACCACAATAAGTATCAGAATGACCACCAGATAATCTGACATCGGTAATTCTTCGCGCGCTTTCCAGAGCCAATCGATCAGGAACTCCAGCCCCACATAAATCAGCAAACCTCCAAGGATGAATGTGGGGACAATTTCCATGAAATCTGCGCCCGCCAGAATAGCGGCACCTACCAGCAGCGTGTAGACAAAACCGGTAAGTCGTCCCTTGCCGCCCAGTCTGTCGACCAGCGCAGTGTCAGACACATCGTGCACGCCGGGAAATCCGCCGAAGCAGCTGTTCACCATGTTCGTGAATCCCATGACCTGCAGCTCATGATCCGGATCAAGGTCATCGCGCGCGATGAGCTCTACGCCGGATACATCCAACAGCAACATCATGGAACTGAGCAAGGCCACGACGATGATGCCGTCCATCTGCCCGGAGAGAGCCAGCCAGTTAATCTGCTCGAAATACGCCACATGGAAGACCGGCACCAGCGCACCGGTAGATTCGATAGAAGGCAGCCAATCCCGCGCGGCAGCCTCCTGAAGCGAAATTCCCGAGTAATACAGCACCGCATAAAACAGCAGCATCGCCATCAGCAGTATGCCGGGAACGGCAAAGCGGTTATCACGAAGCAGTTTGCTGGAAGCCAGACAAACAGCAAGCACCACAGCTGGGATCATCAGCTGACGGTATTCGCCGGAGGCCAGGGCGCTGAGGCTTGGCTCCTAACTGGTGGCAACGGTAATACCACCCTCGACAAAAATATAGCCAATGCCAGCGAAAAACCCTCCGGATACCGGGTAAGGGATATAACGGACCAGATTGCCTAATTTGAGTCGCCCGAGAAGCAGCAGAAAAAGACCGGTAATCATGGTCGTAATCATGAAGGCGGCGATGATCGTTGCCTCCGCGGCAACAGAATACTCACCGTCAAAACTGGCAAAGATCCCGGCAACCATGACAGCAAAGACCGGTACCAATCCATTTCGGGGTGAACAGATGATTGCCGGAAAATGACTGAACAGCGTGCCGCCAAGACCGGTGACCAGAGTTCCGACCAGCAGAATGCCAATGCCCGGAACCATAAGCCTGGGATCGGCTTGGGCGAACAGTAAAGCCGCAACCGAGACGGCAACCGAAATGTTCACCAGCGCGATAAGACTGCCTGAAACAATATTGGCAAAGTGATTGGATTGCATCGAGGCGTGGCCTTATCCGGTTACAGCGAGCGCGCCAGATAGCGGAATCCGTCGCGGCAGTGACAGCTTACAGAATACCCTTAAGGCCCTGATCATTCTAGCCATAGGCTGGACAAGGCCTTGCTCACGCTCTGCTGTCAGCCCGGCACCTGAGTCCGGCGCTTCCCTTAGATCAGGTTGCGTCATCAGCTGTATGCCGCCGCGGGTGTGATCCGATGCTGGCTACATCAGTACTAGCGGAATCTCGCGCTTTGCCCGGCGGGCACAACATGCCTATACTTTGCGCTTTCCAGATAGCAGATATTCAGGGTGACTGATGCGATCCAGAGAACGCCACTGTGCTGCCGGTAAGACGCTTGTCAGTGTCCTGATGAGCTATCTCCTGCTGGTCAGTCCACTCGGGGCAACGACCATTCTCGGCATGAACATCGATGAAGTGGCGCAGGGCGCTGAACTCATCTTCGAAGGCAAAGTAGTCGAACACAACGTCCGCGAAAATGCCGCGGGCATGATTGTTACCTACGTCACGTTCAGAATCGAAGAATTGATCAAAGGCGAGTATGACGAACCTCTGCTGGAACTGAAATTCACCGGCGGCAGGCTCGGCGGGCAAATCATGGAGATCAGTGGTCTGCGCATCCCGAGTCCCAACGAAGAGGGCATTTACTTCGTGGAATCCGTTAATCGCAATCTGGTCAATCCGCTGCTGGGTTGGTCTCAGGGACATTACCTGATTTACGAAGAGAGCGGAGAGCGCAGAGTCAGCACCGTTAATGACAGGCCCGTCACGGACGTTTTATCCACGCAATCTGTACCGGTAGCCCTGCGTAAACCCGTCAGCGTCATCGATGGCGACACTGAGCCAGCTACTGGCGTGGTGGTATCCAGCGATTCACCGGATCCAGATCAGGCCTTAACGACTGAATCATTCAAAGCCAAGATTCGGGCTCTTATTGATCGCTGACAAAAGGGCCCCGACGCGCTGTCTGCCACGAGCGGATTAATTGGGCAGCGGCAGCACGCTTCCTGAAGGATCTAAACCCTCGGCAAATACTCGCAGCGCCAGTTCGTCTGCGTTGAGTGCTTCCCTGAAACGCGCCGTCAAATAAAACTCTCCGGACACATCGCTTCGCTGCGGTGGCAACAGATTGACCATCGCTGGCTGAACCTGACCCGCGCCCTGAGCAGGCGCTCTGACCAGAGTCACCGCGTAAATCGCCTTGCTATCCGGAGCCACGGCCAGAGAATAGCGCATTTCGTTTTTAAGCAGATCAATTTCCATGACGCCCTCAAACTGCACATTGCCCTCGTTAAACTCAATCACCCGACTGAGCACCTGTGGCAGAACACCCTGCACAATGGCGGGCGTGACCGCAGGTGGGCGTCGAATGGAATTCGCTTTCTCATAGCTGTCGGCGATAGCCAGTAATTCAGCGTCACTGAGCATCGAACCGAGTATTTCAATGCCCACTGGCAGTCCATCGTCAGTAAAGCCCGCAGGAAAGGAGATTGCCGGCAAGCCCGAGTTCGCCGACAGCGTGCAGTTGGCGCCGGTGGCGGGGTCACCCGTCTGTGGTTCTCCCAGTCTGACGGGTAGCTGGCCGATGGTTGGATACACCAGGCCGTCCAGGTCGTTTTCACTCAGGGCGCGTTCAATCGCAGCCCGCAGTTCGCTGCGCATTGACAAACGGGACTGATAATCGCTGTCGCTGACATTCAGTGACGCACTGTAGCGCAACACTCCCGATACCCCTTGATGAAACAATCCCCGCTCAATCACCTCCTCCAGAGAACTGATTTCTTCAGCGCCAAACGTTGCCAGATACCTCTCAAGGTCAGGCGGAAACTCGATGGACAATACATCTGAGTCGCGCAGCAGGGCGTCCATATTCGGCACCTCAAGTTCAACAATTTCTGCGCCCTGCTCCGCAAACCACTCAAGTGCTGCATCAATTTCTGCTGTCACCGGATCGGCAGCGGTGGAGAAATAACGGGTGAGTTTGCCCAGTCGGAGCGAGCCAGGAGCAACCGTACCGAGCGTTTCGCGAAACTGCAGCGCTGGGCGACCACCCATCAGTTCAGTAGCTGGGTCGGCCGGATCAAATCCCGAGACAATATCCAGAACAATGGCAAGATCCTCAGCACTTCTGGCCAGTGGACCGCCAACATCCTGGGTGTGCGCGAGAGGCAGAATACCGTGAATGCTGGAAAGGCCTTTTGTGGGTCGCAGCCCCACCAGGTTATTGAATGCGGCCGGAATCCTGATTGACCCGCAGGTATCAGACCCGAGGCCAACCGCACCAAAACTCGCTGCGACTGCAGCACCTGTACCGCCACTGGAGCCGCCCGGCACCCTGCGCGGGTCGTAAGGGTTTCGCGTGCGTCCGAAAATTGAGCCTACCGTTGTGATGCCGTAAGCAAACTCGTGCAGATTGGTTTTTGCCAGCACGATTGCTCCGGCGTCAATGAGCCTCTCAATCTGGCTCGCCGGCGCATTCGGCATAAAGTTCGCGAGCGCGACCGACCCTCCGGTCGTGGGCATACCGGGCACGTTGTAATTGTCTTTCACCAGTATCGGCACGCCATGAAGCGGACTGCGAGCTCCGCGGGTTTGCCGCTCTGTGTCAAGCGCCCGGGCAATCCTGACTGCATCAGGGTTAACCCTGATCACTGAGTTGAGCTCCGGCCCGGCCCGGTCAAATGCCTCGATGCGCTCAATATACTGATTCACCAGCTGCACTGAAGTCACGTGACCTCCGGACAGCGCTTGCTGCAGGTCAGCGATGCTCGCTTCAAACACATTGAAATCGGCCTGGGCGTAGGCCAGTTGTGCTGACAACAGTATAAGAACCAGAAGAATTCTCATGGTGTGTGGCTCCGAGTTTGGGAAGAATAGGCCAGGACTCTGCGCAGGCTCTCACGGATGCGGCCAGTACACCAGAGCAGATTCCGGGATAAACATGCCGCCCCGGCCGACACCTCGGCAAGCACTGATCTTAATTTCAGGACAAAAAAAATCGGCCCGCTTTGTCAGCAGAGCCGATTTCCATTGCGTCCCGATTGCTACTAAGGCATTCGGGCGGCACGTATTTCAATTTCTACCAACCAGCCTTCGACCACCAGATCCTTGATTTCAACAAAAGAGCGCACGGGCTTGTTCGGATTCTCATCTGTTCCGAAAAACTCAGAGTAGCCCTCGTTGAAACCCGCAAAATCGAGACCGTCCTCACCGGCTACAGCAAAGGCCCTGACCTGAACGATATCCGACATCGACCAGCCCTGCTCTTCGAGAGTCTGCTTGAAACGGGAGAAGGTATTGACCGTCTGCTGCTTCATGTCGCCCCAGCTGCCGTCATCCATCGGGCGAGCCCCGGAGCCCGACAGATACATCGTTTCCGCGCCGGGAGGAATAGTGATCGACGTGTAAAAATAGTTTCCCTCATTGTAGCGCGTAATCTCCTGAGCGCCGGCCAGAGCCGATCCCCCCATCAAGGCCACACTGAATATGCACGCCATTATGATTTTCAATTGCTTCATTTTTCTCTCCATTATTAAACCCAGCAAACCAAACCGATTGCTCGAATTAATTTTCCTGCAGACTCTGCGCCGCCATCATAGGTGCCGCATCTTCTGCTTGTGCGCCGATAAATCGGTTTGTGAGGATACCGGTAGTGATCGCACCATTGACGTTCAGCGCAGTCCGGGCCATATCAATCAGCGGCTCAATCGAGATCAACAGCGCTGCAACGGTGACCGGAAATCCAACTGCCGGCAGCACAACCAGAGCCGCATTGGTTGCGCCTCCACCCACGCCTGCAATCCCGAAAGAACCGATTGCGATCACGACCAACAGGCTGGATATAAATCCGAAATCGAGGTCGACACCCATGGTCGGCGCCACCATGACCGCCAGCATCGCAGGATAGATCCCTGCGCATCCGTTCTGACCGATGGTCGCGCCGAAAGAGGCTGAGATATTCGCAATGGGCGCAGGCACGTTAAGTTCTTCAATCTGTGCGCGAATCGTCAGCGGAATCGTGGCAGCGGAACTTCGGGTCGCAAACGCGAAAGTCAGCACCGGCCACACCTTCTGAAAGTATTCCCTGACGTTAACGCCCACCATCGCAATGATGAGGCCATGGACCACAAACATGATGGCAATAGCAATATAGGAAGCGACAACAAACCCGATTAGCGTGATGATTGCGCCCCCGTCCGTCGTTGCTATCACCCGCGTCATCAGGGCGAGTACGCCATAAGGCGTCAGTCCAATGACCAGCTTGACCAGACGCATAATGACCGCTTGTGTCGTATCGACGAAGGACTTAATCCGCGTACCGTGCTCCGCATCTTCCTGACTCACCAGCAAGGCCGCGATGCCGATGATCATGCCAAAGACAGCGACCGCGATGATAGAGGTTGCGCGGGACTCTGCCATATCAGCGAAAATATTGCTCGGCACTGAAGCGATTAACAGCTGTGAGATACTGCGGTCAGTCGCCAGACGTGACTCCAGCACCTCCGCGCGAGCCAGTTCCCTGGCGCCGCTGGCCAAATCACCGGCATTCAAGCCAAACAGTGAAGCCATGATGATGCCAATCACTGCCGCGATCATGGTGGTGACGACCAGGATACCCACCACCGAACCTCCGATTTTGCCCAGAGACTTGATCTCCTCCACTTTGAGCACCGAGGCCATCATGGTGATCAACACCAGAGGTATGATGATCATGCGCAGCAGGTTGACATAAATGTTGGCGACAACATTCGTCCACTCCAGGGTCTCGGAGGTGGCCTCGGCGGTGTAACCGACGACCAGCTGGAGATAGAAGCCAAAAATGCTCCCCAGCATGAGGCCAATCAGCACCCTGCGAGACAGGCCCAACTCTTTTTTAGCGAGCTGAAACAGGAAGCTCAGTAATGCTGCGAAAACAACAAGATTGAAAATACCGTACATGGACATGGTGGTTCGCTCCTTGGCGCAGACCTTGGACGTCTGGCCCAGTGATCAGTTGCCTGCCGCTTTATTGTTTTATTCCGGGTGATGCGTGATTCGGAATTCATCGGGTCAAAGACAGCCCACGTTGACCTTGGTGACCGGACTCTGTGCGACGATGATGACTCTGACATCGCGTGCTGTGCACGCCCGGTTGGTGAACACCTCACCCAGCAGTATATCTAGCGCTGTCTGGAAGACCAAGCCCCCGGGCTCATTCGGAACAAATCCGACAGGCTAGCGGGTTTCCAGAGAATTGATGTAAGCCACCACATCGCGGATAGCGGACTCATCGGTCAGTGTGCCGACCATGGCGGCCATCTGCTGGCCGTACCGATCGTCTTCATGCCGACCCCGGTATCCCGCAACGAAGTTGCTCAGTTGCGTGACCAGATACCAGTCGTTCTGTCCGGCCAGAGCCGGCGCACCCATTGCCGCATTGCCTTTGGCGTCCATACCGTGGCAGGTGGCACACACGCCGTACAGCAATTCACCCGACTGCACATCACCTTCAATCGTGATTTCTGCGGGCTGGTAGTCCCAGCTGCCGACCCAGGCTACTATGTCAGCGATGCTGTCATCCGTCAGCTTGGCCATGGGGCGCATCGCGATACCTGCGGTGTCCATCGGGTGATAACCGCGAATGCCGGCGCGGAAATTCTCCAGCTGCCGACGCAGATACCAGTCCTCCATGCCTGCCAGTCTCGGCGCTTCGATACCTTCATTGCCCCTACCGTCAGTGCCGTGACAGGTCGTACAGTAGCGATCGTCATAGGGCTCCCGTTCCGCCGCATCAGTGAAGGGGATCAGCTGACAGACAGCCAGGACGGGCAAGATTCTGGTGGCCAGACGCCATAGTTTATGGCGTGCGTCGAGCGGAAGGAAATTCAGCATTACAAACTCCTTAGGGCAACAGTCTTCAGGCCAGCTCGGCACGCACCTGTGCATCCATGTGGCTAAGTGCCCACTGGGCAGACATCACCGCGCTTTCCTGCCAGGCTGAATGCATACTGATCTGATCACCGATGAAGTAGTGTCGACCGTTAACCGGCGCCTGCAGTGTGTGATAGAGCGTTTCTTCTTCATGGGTCCAACCCCGACCGAAGTTGCGTGACCATCTGGCTGAGCAACCCAGCATGTGATTCATGCGGTGCCAGCCAATCGTGACCGGCTTCTCCACCAGCTCGCGGAAGTCCGGATGAATTTTTTCATGGTCTGCAAGGTGGGCTTCGATCCGCTCTTCCTGACTCATCATGGTGTGATACATCCCGCCGCCATAGTCATAAGCGCCAAGGACGATGCCTTTGGCTTTGTGAATCCCGTGCGTGGGATACCACAACTGGCGGCTCTTGGTGTTCGACCAGGAAATGCCGCCATAGATGTCCAGATCCTCCCAGAAACGGCGCTTGGCCTGAAAGGCGGCCTTGTAGGCTTCGCCGCGACGGACGTACTTCATCGCAGTGACGTAATCCGACGGAAAATTGTGATCTATGCCGACCATCAGATGAGTCGGAATGCAGTTAAAGCAATAATCCACTTCAAGGCTGTGCCGGACACCATCCTGATCATAGGCCACATTGACACCCTTGTCCGTGACCTGCACTGAGGTCACCATCGCCCGATACTTCACCTGTTCGCCGACATGGTTAAGAAATCCGCTGATAATCTTATCCATCCCTCCCACAGGCTGCATCAGGATAGGCCCGGTGTCGCCCTCATTTGCTCCCATCATCTGCCGGCCCAGACGGGATTTAAGTAAATCCCGAAAGGCAATCATGTCTTTCTGCACGCCGTGTTTTAAAAATCCCCCTTCGGCGTATCCGGCCCGAAAGCTGCCGGAATACAGGTCATTCTCATTCAGGTCACCGAAGGAGCGAATCATACTGAGTAGTGTTTCCGCTTCGGACTCGGTAAACGGCGCATCCAGTTCATCGCTGTTCATGGCTTTCGCCATCAACTCTGCCATGAACCCACGCATGTTGGTGGTGTAGTCGATGTTGCGGATTGGCCTGCCACCCAACATGTTGTCGTCCTGAACAAATGAGGTTTTGTTCTCATTGATGAACACCTCAAGTTCGACATTCAGCTCTTTGCAATAGGCTAAAAGATTGCGATGAGTGCTGGGAATCCGGGCGGCGCCGGCGTTGAAATACATGTGCGGCTCATCATCGAACTCGCAATATTGACGATTGCCGATTTCATCGATCAGATCCCCGTGACGGAGGGTCATAACGCGGCCGCCACAGCGGTGAGAGGCTTCCAGCACCGTGCAGTCATAGCCCTGCTTGCTCAGTTCATAGGCCGCAGTAAGCCCTGAAATACCGCCACCAAGTATGGCGATTTTGCGCTGGTTACTGCCGAGATTAAGCAGATCCAGGGAAGCTGCTGACGCCGAACCCGGCAACAGATTCAGTGCGGTGCCCGCACGCAGCGCGGCCGCGGTGCCGCCGGTTGCGGCAAGCAAGTTGAGAAATTCCCGCCTGCTGACTGGGTTGACCATCGAAATTACTCCTATGCGAGGTCTACGTAGGCCACAGTATACTTGGATTTGCGCCCTGTTGAGGAGTCTGAAACATAGCAGTTTGTCTCGCTGGCAGTCGTGACAATTTGTCGCATAGCCGCACCGGCCGACTCCATCTGTCCTTAATGGACGATCGAGGCGATAATGCCAGACAGTCACAGCCAAGTTGGCCACCAGAAAGGAGCTCTGCCATGAGCCTAGCCGAATACTTTCCCGAGCAGATTCGTGAATTGCCCGCGTACGAGGGCCAATTTGATGCCTTTAAACTGACCGCAGAGACCTGTGACGTGCTGTTTGGCATCTATCCGGGCGGCACGGTCATTGAACCCCACAGTCATGACACTGATAACGTGGGTGTAATCACCAAAGGCGTTCTGTTGTTAACAATGGATGGTGAAACACAGCGCATCGAAGCGGGCGAGTGGTATTTTGTGCCCGCTGGCAAACCACACGCAGCAGAATTCCCGGAAGATACTGCCGATATCGAGTTGTGGATTCGTCGGTAACGGACTATGGCGCCAGGCTGGATCTGGCCTGAGTCCCCCAGTGACCGTCTACATTGGTCACGATATAGAGTGACTGATAGGTGCCGATGACCTCGTTATCCGCATCAAAACGCTGGAAAACCGTGGCAATATGGACCTTCCCCGGGGCCGCCAGGGTCACTTCACGGCTTAGCCAGTGGGAATGATCCCAGCCTGTAGCGGGTAGTCTGTCAAAGGTCCCGCCAGCCGCAAATTCTTCGGCATTTTCCCAAACGGTCACGTTACCGCTGGCAAAGCGAACGTGGGGGTAATTCAGGGTTTCCGCCCAGGCAACAGGATCCCGTCGATTGAAGGTCACCATGAACTGATCCAATGCCTGCATGGCTGCTGCAATTGCCGCTTCCACCTCACGCGCCTCGGCGCCCAGTGTCACCCGGGGCAGAAAACTGACAAAGCAAAGTAAAGCAACAGCCACAAATTTTTTCATGATAGACACCTGGACGGGAACATTCAGCGAAACTGACTCGCAGACTACCAGCTAACAGCGGCTGAATGCCAATCACAAGCAGCCGTCCGCCTGGCGCGATCAAAACTCCTGCGCCTGACTTGCGGGGGCTGATCACCGGACAAACTCACTGGACCGTCAATCACAGTCGCATCACGCGTCGATGTCGAAACGCGCCCATTTTTGCCGTACTCTATTCTCAAATGATCTACCAATGGTTTGCAGCCCGATGAACAGAGAGCGTGTTTTTTCCCGCAGACCCCTGTACTGCCTGCCGGTTTGGGCGGCGATAGCCTGCTATTCAGCCATGGCCTGGACACAGGCTTTTGAAGCCGGCTGGCTCGGCGGCAGTTGCCTCAGTGGTCAGGGCGAATACCGGTGGGCTGACGGCAGTCGCTATACCGGCGGCTGCCGCAACAATCAGTTTGAAGGCACCGGGGTGCTTCGTACGGCAGATGGTGACCGCTACGAAGGCGAATTCAGCGCAGACGCCAAAAATGGTCGCGGCATCTACGTTTCGTCAGGCGGTGACCGGTACGAAGGCCAATTCGCGAACGACCGGCGCAACGGCCGCGGAACGCTGATCCGGGCGGACGGCGAGCGCTACGTCGGTGACTTCCGGAATGATCTCAAATCAGGTAGCGGCACCTATTATTTTCGCAATGGCGATGTGTATGAGGGGTCCTGGGATGCCGATGTGTTCTCCGGCCAGGGCACCTATCAGTTTATCAACGGCGACAGGTATCGGGGTCAGTGGTTCCGGGGCGTCATCGATGGCCAAGGCACTTTTGACTGGGCCAGTGGTGACCGCTACGAAGGCAATTGGAAAGCCGGTAAGCAACATGGAAAGGGAACCAAGAAGTGGAACAGCGGAGATCGCTTTACAGGCACCTGGCAGAATAATGTCATGCAGGGAGAAGGTATATTCTTCTATGCCAACGGCAATCGGTTCGAGGGCGCTTTCGCCAACGATAAGCTTCACGGTGAAGGCACTTACTACTACAGCAACGGAGATCGTTATGTCGGACCCTGGCGGGAGAACAAGCGTCAGGGGCCGGGGGTGTACTTCGATGCCGAGGGCAACGCTGAGCAAATGGAATTCCGGGACGGTATGCGGGTTTCCTAGCTTCGCAGTTTGTAGCCGGTTTTGAATATCCAGACCACAAGACCGAAGCAGATCAGCAGAAACAGCAGCACACTTCCCAGACTGACCCAGACATTGACGTCAGAGATTTCGTAAAAGCTCCAGCGTAATCCGCTGACCAGATAAAGCACCGGATTAAACAGAGACACCGTCTGCCAGAAAGGCGGCAGCATATCAGTAGAGTAAAAACTGCCACCCAGAAACACCAGCGGTGTGATCACCAGCGTTGGAACCACCGACAGCTTCTCAAAATTGTCGGCCCAGATTCCCAGAATAAAACCCAGCAGGCTGAAGGAAATCGCCGTGAGGATCAGAAATGCCAGCATGATGAGCGGATGGGCAATTCTCAGCTCGATGAACAGCGAGGCGGTAAGCAGGATGATGAATCCGAGCAGCAGGGCTTTACTGGCTGCCGCACCCACATAGCCGAGGACAATCTCGAGAGTTGACACCGGGGCAGACAGAATCTCGTAAACTGTACCCATAAACTTCGGGAAATAAATTCCGAAAGAGCCGTTGGAAATGCTGTTGGTTAGCAGATTCAGCATGATCAGGCCCGGCACAATGAACGCCCCGTAGCTGACGCCACCGACCTCCTGAATTCTCGAGCCGATCGCCGCTCCGAAAACAATGAAGTAGAGTGACGTAGTAATCACCGGCGCGACGATGCTCTGTATCAGCGTACGCCGGGTGCGCGACATCTCGAAACGGTAGATCGCCAGAACCCCGTAAATATTCATGGTTCTGCCTCCTGCTCGGCCGGCCCCTTGCTCGCTCCTTCAACCAGATTGACAAAGATGTCTTCCAGTGAGCTCTGGCTTGTCTGCAAATCCCTGAACGCGATCCCCGCCGATTTGAGACCATCCAGCAGCGCGGTGATGTCTGTGCGCTGCTCGTGGCTGTCGAAAGTGTAGATGAGCCTCGTGCCGTGCTCAGTCAAGTCCAGCGCAAAGTCAGCCAGGCTCGCAGGCAGTTGCCGAAGAGGCTCAACGAGATCCAGCATGAGCTGCTTTTGCCCCAGCTTACGCATCAGGATCTGTTTGTCCTCTATGAGCACCATCTCACCGTGGTTGATGACGCCCACCCGGTCAGCAATCTCTTCGGCCTCTTCAATATAGTGCGTCGTCAGGATGATAGTAACGCCCGATTCTCTGAGTTCGCGCACGATCTTCCACATGTCCTTGCGCAGCGAAACGTCGACGCCGGCAGTCGGTTCATCCAGAAACAGGACAGAGGGTTCATGAGACAGAGCCTTGGCAATCAACACCCTTCTTTTCATGCCTCCTGACAGAGTAATGATCTTGCTGTCTCTCTTGTCCCACAGCGAGAGTGCAGTCAATACCCGCTCGATGTGGGCGGGATCGGGCGGGCGGCCAAACAGACCACGGCTGAAAGAAACCGTATTGAATACTGTCTCGAAAGAATCGGTAGTCAGTTCTTGCGGTACCAGCCCAATCAGAGAACGGGTCTTCCGATAATCGTCGACGATATCATAGCCCGCCACTGTGATCTTTCCGGAGGTAGGACGGACAATGCCGCAGATCGCTGAAATCAGAGTAGTCTTGCCGGCACCGTTAGGCCCCAGTAAGGCTACGATCTCCCCTTTACCAATTTCCAGCGATACGTTCTTCAGGGCATTAAAGCCCCCGGAATAGGTTTTGCACAGATCGGAAATTTTCAGTATGGGTTCGGCAACATCGTTCATGGGCGCAGCATTATGGGACCTGCCCCGATGGAATACAACGGCTTCACCGTCCCGCCAATAAGCGATCCGCAGGCCATGGTTTTTGTCAATGAATCCCGTACACTCTGCGTGATAGCCATCATCGTTTACTCACAAGGGAGTGACTGCTTTGTCCAATTCGATCATAAAGTCCGCCTCTGTTTTTTCGGCCGGCAGGAGGCTTTTGATTTCCAGTCTTCTGCTGTCTCTGCCACTTTCTGCTGCGGAAAACCTGGAACCCAACATTGCGCCACTCGAGCAGGAATTGGTGTCCTGGCTGGCCGACCAGGAAACTGAAATGATCAATCTGCTCGAGCGACTGACCAACATCAACAGCGGCAGCCTGAATAAAGCCGGCATGGCGGAGCTTGCCGAACTCTTCAGCCAGGAACTGAGCGCGATGGGTTTTGATATTGATACCCTGCCCGGCGGGCGAATCGACATGCCCAGTTGCCCCGGCAGCGATTACAGTATTGATCTGGCTGACCATGTCCTCGCTGCCAAATCCGGCAGTGGCAAGCGGCTACTGCTTATGGGTCACCTTGACACCGTTTTCCCTCCCGACAGCCCGTTCCAGAGCTATCGCAGAGAAGGTGATCGGGTGTTCGGCCCCGGTGTGGCAGACATGAAGGGTGGCCTGGTGGTAATGCTGTACGCACTCAAGGCGCTGGACGCCAAGGGGCTGCTGAAGGACATGGCCGTCACCGTCCTGCTCAACAGTGATGAGGAAATGGGGTCGCTGTCGTCCCGCAAATATCTGGAGGAGCAGGCAGCCCTGCATGACTATGGATTGGTCTATGAATCCACCGGAACCAACAATCTGGTAAGAGCTCGCAAGGGTCTCGGCCAGGCGAGATTTGTCGTAAACGGCAAGGCTTCACACGCCGGTGGTGCCCATGAGCAGGGTCGCTCTGCCATCAAGGAGCTGGCCTACAAAATCGTTGCAATTGAAAACCTCACCGATTATGAAACTGGCGTTACCGTGAATGTTGGCATTGTCTCCGGCGGCGAAGCACGCAATACCGTTGCTCCCTGTGCTGAGGGTCTTATCGATTTACGCTACCCCACACCCGAACAGGGGCTGGAGGCAATTGCGCAGTTCGAAGCCATTTTTTCGGAGGTATACAGCTACTCAGGGAATACCGACGACATTACGACCGACAGCTGGGTCAACCTGCACCGCCCACCGAAGATCCCGACCGAGGAATCCGATTATTTGCTGGAAAAAACCAGAGCGCTCGGCAGGCTGCTGGGACAGGAGCTTGGAGTCACGGACTCAGGTGGAGGGACCGACGGTTCGCTTACTCAGGCAGCCGGCCTGCCCACGCTGGACTCGCTGGGCATCGCCGGTACCGGAGCGCACTCCAATCGGGAACAGGCCCGGCTGAGCTCTCTGCTGGAACGGGCCCAGCTCAGCGCCGTGCTGATCGGCAGACTTGCCCGCGAATGATTGACCTCTTTCATTCCAACGGTGAGTTAGGGACAATGAGGCCGACCTGAGAGACTCCACCACAAAAATAACAATCGGGGAGGGACGCAGATTGTCAACGACGACTGTTAAGGAAGACCCGCATTCAGACCCAGTATCAGATGAACATGCGGCCATCCTGAAGGCCTACCAGAAGCCTTCTTACCGCTATCTGGTTCTGGGCATCCTGACCACGGTATACGTCTCGAATTTTGTCGACCGGCAGGTGATCAATGTGCTTGCCCAGCCGATCATAGACGACCTGAACATCTCAGACGGGCAATTCGGAATGCTCTCGGGTCTGGCATTCGCCTTCATCTACACGACGCTGGGAGTGCCCATTGCTCGTTGGGCGGACATCAGCAACCGGCGCAATATTGTTGCCGCTTCGGTCGCGATCTGGAGCGTAATGACGGCCCTGTGTGGCGCCGCGCAAAGTTTTGCCCAATTGTTTCTGGCGCGCTTCGGGGTCGGAGTCGGGGAAGCCGGCGGCTCTCCACCCTCCCACTCCATCGTGTCCGATATTTTCCCTGCAGAACAGCGAGCCACTGCCCTTTCTATTTATTCGCTTGGCGTCTACGGCGGCATTCTGGTTGGCACGGTGGGCGGCGCCTATTTGGTTCAGTACTTCGACTGGCGCACGGCGTTCGTCGTGGTGGGGATGCCCGGCATTCTGCTGGCGCTGGTGGTGCGCTTCGTCGTCAAAGAGCCGCCTCGCGGCATGGCGGAAGCGCGCAAAGACGTCGCGCCGCCCGGCTTCTTCAGTGTGATGGGTTTTTTGTGGGAACGAAGATCATTTCGCCATCTGTCATTCGCCTGTGCCCTGCATGCCTTTGTCACCTATGGCATGGGGAACTTTATGCCACTCTTCCTCGGCAGGGTACACGGCATGCCGATTCTGGATGTAGGCTGGTACTACGGCATGATCGCCGGCGTGGGTGGCCTGGCCGGCACATTCTTCGGTGGATGGGTAACCGACCGGATGAAAAAGCGGACCGGCGACAGCACCTGGTACATCTGGGTGCCCTTCATCTCTACGGTCGTCGCCGTTCCACTTGCTCTGAATACCTTCCTCCTCATGCCGGATGGCTATATTGCAGTTTATTCCTATCTGCTGCCGGTCTTTGCCGGAGGCTGGTATCTTGCGCCCTGCATTGCTGCCACACATTTTCTGGTAGGTATTCGCATGCGCGCGATGGCATCGGCCATACTGCTGTTTATGCTGAACCTGATCGGGCTCGGGCTGGGCCCGATGATGACGGGATTCATGAGCGACTGGCTAACGCCCCAGTTTGGTGATGATGCGCTGCGCTATGCCATGTCCATCACAGTCATGGTGAACTGCTGGTGCGCATTTCATTACTTTATGGCGGCGAAGACTATCAGAGAGGATATCGCGAGAGCCCCGGACTGAGGTCACTCACTGTCACAGAGCAGCCAGCGCCTGTTCGATCTTGCTGACTCCGATCACCTCAAGGCCTTCGATCGGGGACTTGGGCACATTGGCCTTCGGCACAATAGCGCGCCTGAAGCCATGCTTGGCAGCCTCTTGCAGACGCTCCTGCCCGCCTTGCACGGGTCTGATTTCGCCAGCCAGCCCCACTTCACCGAAAGCAACCGTTTGGCGATCAACAGGCCGGTCTTTGAAACTGGAGACAATTGCCAGCAGAAGCGCCAGATCCGCACTGGTTTCACTCACTTTGACACCACCCACCACGTTTACAAAGACATCCTGATCTGCCATGTACAGCCCACCGTGCCGGTGCAGCACGGCCAGCAGCATGGCCATGCGATTCTGCTCCAGGCCTACCGCAACCCGACGGGGATTACCCAGCGGGCTGGCATCCACCAGCGCCTGTATCTCAACCAGCAGCGGGCGGGTGCCTTCCCAGAGAACCATCACCAGGGAGCCGGCACTGTCTTCCTCTGTTCGAGCCAGAAAAATAGCGGACGGATTTTTCACCTCTTTCATGCCCTGCTCGGTCATGGCGAAAACACCCAGTTCATTCACTGCACCAAACCGATTTTTCTGACTGCGCAAGATGCGATATTTGCTGTCGGTGCCGCCTTCCAGCATCACGAAACAGTCGATCATGTGTTCCAAGACTTTCGGACCGGCGAGATTTCCTTCCTTAGTGACGTGTCCGACCAGAAACAATACCGTGTTGGTTTGTTTGGCATATTGGATGAGGTAAGCGGCGCATTCACGAACCTGGCTGACACTGCCGGGCGCGGAGGGTACTTCGCTGCTGTGCATGACCTGAATCGAATCCACGACCAGCAGCGAAGGCTTGTGTTCCTGAGCGGCATGACAGATTTGCTCGACATTGGTTTCAGCCAGCATCTTCAGCGCTTGCTGTGGCAGGTTCAGGCGCTGCGCCCGCATCCCCACCTGCTGCAGGGATTCTTCACCGGTGACATAAAGGGCGACCTTATCCTGATCGGCCAGCGTGCACATGATTTGCAGCAACAGGGTGCTCTTACCTGCACCGGGATTACCTCCCACCAGAATGACCGACCCCGGGACAAGCCCCCCGCCGAGCACCCGATCGAGCTCGCCTATGCTTGAGCCGAATCTGGGCAGGGCTTCCAGATCGATATCCGCGAGGGTCTGGACGTCAGTTTTCTCTCCCGCATAACCCCGCTGCCGAAAATCAGCCTTCGCGGCGGGCGAGCCGGACCCGCCCAGGTTAATCTGAGAGAGTGTGTTCCAGGCTTTACAGGCAGAGCATTGTCCCTGCCATTGACCATGTTCTGCGCCGCAATCAGTGCAAACAAACGCGATTTTGGTTTTAGCCATTTCTGCTTTCAGTCCGCTAACTACACATGCAAGAGCCTGAGTCTCAATCTGTATACGACAGACTCACCCGGGAGGTCACTTTGCAGAACAGCTCATAAGAAATCGTGCCGGCTGCGCTGGCAACCTCATCGGCACACAAATCCTCTCCCCACAAAGTCACTTCGTCGTTGATCTGTGCATCATCAATTCCGGTCAGATCCAGTGTGATCATATCCATGGAAACGCGACCGATGAGGCGGGTTCTGACCTTGCCACTGGCAGTGTGCACAAGGACCGGAGTGCCGTTACCGGCGCCACGTGGATAGCCGTCTCCGTAACCAATTGATACTGTTGCCATGCGGGTATCCCGCTCGCACACGTAGGTTGCCCCATAACCAATCGCATCGCCCGGCTTCAACTCACGAATGGCAATAATTCTTGATCGCAGTGTCATCACTGGCTGCAGACCGAGTTCCTCCCCCGTCTGATCAGCCATTGGCGAGCTTCCGTAAAGCATCACACCGGGACGCACGTAATCAAGATGGGTTTCAGGCCACTGCAAGATGCCCGCTGAAGCCGCCATACTGGTTTCGACAGTCTGCTGACCTTTACTGAGCAACTCGCCCCTCGCCTGAGCCAACCGTGTTCGCTGGTCTTCGGTAAACTGTGCGAATTCTGGCGTATTCGGGGCATCAGCGCAGGCAAGATGAGACATCAACACCAGCTGCGTGCCCGGGTAGGCCCGTAATGTCAAATAGGCTTCAATCGCCTGTTCTTGGCTCAGGCCCAGCCGGTTCATGCCGGTGTTGTACTTAACCCACAGCTTGCGATTGCCTGAAAGCGCTTCTTCTGCCAGTACCTGATCAAGAATTGGAAGCTGATAGTCGGCATGGACAACCGTTTCAATGCGCCTGGCCAGACACTCACGCAGCTCTTCTCGGGTCATAAAGCCGTTCAGCAGCAGAATCGGTAAATCTGGCTCCAGCTCGCGCAGGCATACCGCTTCGGACATGGTCGCGACCGCAAGTCCGCTTAGCTTGATATGCGTACTGCTCAAGGCAGCAGCCGCTTCTGCCATGCCGTGACCGTAAGCGTTGGATTTGATGACCGGATAAATCCCTGAGTTGGGGCTGTAGCTTCGAACCAGCGCCAGATTTTTTTTCAGCGCGGCAAGATTGATCGTAGCCCAGGCGCGCCTGCTAATCAGGGTCATGAGGCGAATTTCCGGATCAGGGATCGACAGTCAGCCATGATGAATTACAGACCATGGGTGTAACTGTCGTCATAGCGCGCTTGCGTATGATTCTCAAACCGAGTGTATTGTCCGAGAAAACTCAGTCTTACCGTACCAATCGGACCGTTGCGCTGTTTGCCAATAATGACCTCAGCGATACCTTTATCTACGGTATCTTCGTTGTAAACCTCGTCGCGATAGATAAATGCAATCACATCAGCGTCCTGCTCAATCGCTCCAGATTCACGTAGGTCTGACATGACCGGGCGTTTGTTGGGCCTTTGCTCCAGACCGCGATTAAGCTGCGACAGCGCAACCACCGGGCACTGAAATTCTCTCGCGAGCAGTTTCAGAGAACGCGAGATTTCGGAGATTTCATTGACCCGGTTTTCCGAGGTTCCCTTGATCTGCATGAGCTGTAAGTAGTCCACGACAATCATGCCCAGCGGCGAGTTGTGTTCGCGTACTACACGACGCGCCCGGGAGCGCATCTCCATCGGGCTGACTCCAGCACTGTCATCAATGAACAGGGGGCGGTCCTTCAGTTTGGCGATGGCAGTATTCAGCTTGGGCCAGTCCTCATCGCTCAGCTTGCCGGTTCGGAGTTTTCCCTGGTCAATGCGACCAATAGAAGAGAGCATTCTGAAAATCAGGCTCTCGGCTGGCATCTCAAGGCTGAAAACCAACACCGGCTTGTCACCCGCCAGCACCGCGTGCTCGACGAGATTCATGGCGAAGGCAGTTTTCCCCATGGAGGGCCGACCCGCCACGATGACCAGATCAGACTTCTGCCATCCTGACGTCATTGCATCGAGATCTGTATAGCCGCTCGGCAGACCAGTCAGTTCGCCCTCGGCGCTGGACAGCTCATCAATGCGCTCAACAGCGGCGTTCAGCAGGGGATTGACAAATTCGGGGCCGGAATTGTTCGGACGCGCATCGGAGATATTGAATACCTGCTGCTCCGCAGCATCCACGACCTCACCCGCGGACCTTCCTCCGGTGTTGTATCCTGAATCAGCGATACCGTTGGCCACCGTGATAAGGCGCCTGAGAATGGCGCGCTCGCGAATAATGTCGGCATAAGCCAGAATATTGGCTGTGCCCCGCGCGTTGCCGGCAAGCTCACCGAGATAATCGAGGCCTCCGGCAGTTTCCAGTTCGCCCAGGCTGTTGAGCGCGTCTACCAGAGTCACGACATCAATGGGACGATTGGCCTCCGCCTGGCTGACCATCACCTGATAAATGAGTTGATGCTCCGTTCGGTAGAAATCCGCGGGCAACAGCACATCTGCCACATTGTCCCATTCAGCGCGGTCCAGCATCAGACCACCCAGGACCGCCTGCTCCGCCTCCACCGAATGCGGCGGGACTTTCAGAGTTGTCAGATTTGACTGCTGACTTGCAGGCGCAATGGAATTGCTGGATTCGAAGGATTCAGACATGTCACCCGGACTTCGTTGGCTAGGCTAAAAAAAAGCACCATTCTGTTACGCCAGAATGGTGCTTTATTTATTTTCCGAAAGCAAACCACTTCAGGTGGCCTGCTGCTGCATCAGGATTCCGCTTCGTCGGCCCCTTCGCTGCTGTCGTCCTCTGAGCCCTCAGGGGCCTCATCTGCGACCTCGGCTTCTGATTCATCCTCCTCTTCGATGATACTGCCATCGGCGGATACGTCAGCTGCCGACTGAAGGCCCACCACATTGACGGTGATCTGTGCAGCCACGTCGTGTCCCAGATCAATCGTGAGCTCTGTTGTACCAAGATCCCGGATTACGCCATGTGGCATCAGGACTTCGGCCTTGGATACATCACTGCCGGCCTGAGCATTCAGAGCATCGGCAATCTCGCGCGTACCCACAGACCCGAACAATTTGCCCTCGTCACTGGCATTCACTTCAATAGTCAGGCTTGCCCCTTCAACCTTCGCGGCACGTGCTTGCGATGCAGCAACCTTTTCGTTGTGCGCCGCCAGCAGATCGGCCTTGCGCTCTTCGAATTCCGCCAGGTTTGCCTTGGTCGCCGGAATTGCCTTGCCCTTCGGAAAGAGGAAGTTGCGAGCGTAGCCCGCTTTCACACTGGCAGTATCACCAATCTCTCCCAGTTTGCCGATTTTTTCCAGCAAGATAACGTTCATGTCATTTCCCTCATCTTCTTAATGGCTTCACGCGCCGCCTTGCAGCCGTGAGCGAAAATCAAACCAGCTATCGAGCAGCGCCAGCAGCACAACGAGCTGGACGGCGGCCGGCAGCATCAGCACGATGTAGAAAGTCACCAGCAGCATGACGGGCAACTTTCGTATCGCTACCACCGCGTGAATCACCGCAATACCGGCAAACACCAGTGGCATCAAAAAATATAGCGTCCAGGCCTCCGGAACAATCGCGCCCGAACCGGCGAGCAGCATGACCGCAATCAAACCGAGAGCGACATGTCGCTCGATCCTCAGGCCGTGAAACTCCAACCGGAAACCGCCCGGATTGAAGAGTAGCGCCTGCATCCATCGCGCCGTCATCAGCAGCAAGACGGCGAGAAACATATACACGGCGCCAATCACGCTCAGCATCACATTGCGAACCGCATCCAGCTGCAGATCCTGTGCATTGCCTGCCTGAATGTACTGTTCCAACTGGGCCATCAACGCATCGATAACCGCTGGCTGGACACGAAAATACACCTCAACGCTGATCCCGACTGCGATTGCAGCCAACAGCGTGAATTCCCAGGACTCTGTTTCCCTGAGCAACAGGGCGAGCCCGGTGATTCCAATCAGCATGATCAGCGGAACCACATCACCTGCAACCGCCCATGCTCCAACGGGCAGAACGGCCCAGGCAAAAACAATACCCGCTTCCTGCAGGCCTTTCCGCAGCGCTATCAGTCCAACCACAACCGGATTGAGCAAATTAACCAGCGGAATCAGACCCAATAGCATTACCGCTATCATGGCCTGTCTGCGACCGGTCATGACGTATTCAGCAAGACCGCGCATCATGTTTCTGACTCAGACCTGATGACTGTCCGTGTAGGGAATCAGCGCCAGGTATCTCGCTCTCTTGATTGCTGTTGCCAGCTGTCGCTGGTAGCGCGCTTTAGTACCCGTAATACGACTGGGAACGATTTTACCGGTCTCAGACACGTAGGCTTTAAGCGTTTCCAGATCTTTGTAATCGATTTCTTTCGTGCCTTCTGCTGTAAACTTGCAGAACTTACGACGACGGAAATAACGAGCCATAACTTGTTCCTATAAAAACGTTTGAGTGCTTACTCTTCGGTCGGCGTCTCTTCGTCAGCGCCGTCTGTCTCAGCGGGGGCCTCAGGGGCTGCTTCTTCAGCCGGAGCCTCCTCTTCAGCGGCAGCCGCTTCAGCTGCAGCAGCCGCCGCAGCAGCCGCTTCCTCTTCTTTGCGTTTGTGCTCAATACGCGCCTTGCGCTCTTTGGACTCGCGCTCCTGCTTGAGAATCAGAGATTCCTCAGTAACGGCTTCCTTGCGCTTGATCACTAGATTACGCAGGACCGCATCGTTGTAGCGGAACAGCGTCGACAGTTCTTCAAGCGCTTCACCGCCGCATTCGATGTTCATCATCACGTAATGCGCTTTGTGAATCTTGTTGATCGGATAGGCGAGTTGTCTGCGACCCCAGTCTTCGATGCGATGGACGTTACCGCCGCTGTCTGCCATCAATTGGGTGTAGCGCTCAATCATTCCGGGCACCTGCTCTGACTGATCAGGGTGCACCAGAAATACCACTTCATAGTGTCTCATAGAGACTCCTTCTGGTTCAGGTCTCCCAACTAACGCCGGCGCGCGTGGTGAGACAAGGAGTGATGTTTGGGCTGAGCCAACGGTCGGTTGCACTCATGCCAGTAAAAAGAGCCGGCATCCTACAGAAACAGGGCTCTGGATGCAAGAAATCCGGTCTAAAAACGAATTCAGGAGCTGGCTTGTAGCCACAGGTGTCGGAATCGGCTATCTGGTTGCCACTCAGAGCGCCGTTTCGGGCTGTGTCACTGCATCTGTACTGCTACAGCTGCGCATGCGCGTGGCGCGTCACGGTTGATTCCGCCGTTGGCGCACTGCTTCGAACAAGACCACTCCGGTTGCCACTGAAACATTCAGGCTGCTGATCGCACCGGCCATTGGAATACTGATCAGAAAATCGCACTTTTCCCTGGTGAGGCGCCGCAGTCCACGGCCTTCAGACCCCATAACCAGGGCAACAGCACCGCGTAAATCCTGTTCGTACAAGCCCGAGCCGGCGTTGTCGTCAGTACCAACCAGCCACACCCCCCGCTCTTTTAACTGCGTCAGCGCTCGCGAGAGATTCGAGACCACAAAAAGCTCGACCGTATCGGCTGCGCCGCTGGCCACTCTGCGAACAGTTGCATTGAGCCCGACCGCCTTGTCTTTGGGAATGACGACTGCGTTAACCCCTGCTGCATCCGCCGACCGCAGGCAGGCGCCCAGATTGTGAGGATCAGTGATTCCATCCAGCACCAGCAGTAAAGGCGGCGCATCAAGCCCCTCAAGCTGCGCCAGGAAACCTTCCCACCCCTGCTGGCCGTGACTTCGCTCCGCTCCAGCCAGTTCGACCGCAACACCCTGATGCACCTGCGAATACATGCGATGGAGCTTCCCCGCGTCCAGCTCGACAAGTTCGATCTCACTGGCTTTGGCGAGATTGCGCACTGTATTAAGACGACTGTCTTCGCGACTACGCTTAAGCAAAACGCGTCTGGCAGACTGTGGGTTTTGTTTCAGTAATTCCAAAACGGCATTGATACCGGTAACCCAATTACTCTCCGACATAGTCATGCAAGTGCGCCTCAGCGCGATTTCCTTGTGCGGGTTTTCTTGTTAGCTGCTTTTCTACCGACTGTTTTGCCACGCTGACTGTCACCGGCCTGCCGCTTTGCGGCTCCCCGAGTGGCTCCTTTCTTGCGCGCAGTCGCCGAAGCAGTCTGTTTTTTCGTTTTTCTCTTCTTGGCAGTCTTTGCCGGCTTTTCCGATGTTGTACGTGCTGATTTACCGGATTCGCTGCGCTTGTCAGCTGACTTCTTGCTGCGCGTTGTGCGCTGTTTACCCTGATTGTTCTTTGTTTTTGTCTTGGTCTTGGTTTTTGTCTTCGGCTTGGTCCCGACTTTGCCAGCCTTTAGCGACTGACGCAATTTTCCTTTAGAAGGCCTCGATTTTCTGCTGCCAACCATCTGCAGGTCGATCTTTTTTTCTTCCAAATCTACTCTGACAAGGCGAACCGTTACGCTGTCTCCGAGCTGATAGGTCAGGCCCGAGCGCTCACCCTGCAACAGGTGACGCACAGGATCAAAGTGATAGTAATCATTACTCAACTCGGTGATGTGAACCAAACCCTCCACGTAATAGTCATTGAGCTCGATAAACAAGCCAAAACTGGCCACCGAAGTTATCGTGCCGTTAAATTCGTCACCGACACGGTCTTGCATGTACTCGCATTTCAGCCAGTCAGCAACGCTGTAACTGGCAGCATCCGCCCGCCTCTCGGCTGATGAACACAGCTCTCCCAGCCGGTCTAGTTCGGCAAACTCATAGGGGTAGACGCCCGCCCTCGATAAGGTCTTCTGCTCAGGATGGGCCTTCAGCGACGCGGATTTCCTGTTGTGTATGAGAAACCGGATAGCGCGATGAACGAGCAGGTCAGGATAACGACGTATCGGGGAGGTAAAGTGTGTGTATTTGGCGAAATTCAAACCGAAGTGACCACAATTTTCCGGGCTGTAAACCGCCTGCATCATGGATCTGATCAACTGAGTCTGCAGTAAATGCCGATCAGGCCGCTCCGCGATTTGCTGGAGCACTTTTTGATAATCACCCGTGGTCGGCTTGTCTCCTCCGCTCAAATAGAGGCCCATTTCACTCAGGAAATCGCGCAAGCTGTCTAATTTGTCCTGGTTCGGGCCTTCATGTACCCGGTAAAGCGCCGGCAGCTTGGCATTTTCAAGAAGGTCCGCTGCCGCAACGTTCGCGCAAAGCATGCACTCTTCGATCAGGCGATGCGCATCATTTCTCACCACCGGCACAATCTCTCTGATCTTCCTGTCTTTTCCGAAAACCATCCGTGTTTCTGTGGAATCGAAATCCATCGCACCACTGCGATCCCGGCTTCGCCGCAGGCTGTGAAAAAGCGCATAGAGCGTGTCGAGCGGTTCTGTCAGGCCGCCGTGCCGCTGGCGAAGTTTTTCCTTGAGCCTTAATTCAGATTCGGTATCCGCGGGCTGAAGCATCGCTGCCACATCCGTATACGTCAGTCTGGCATGTGAGTAGATGATCGCCTCATAGAACCGGTAAGCTTCCAATTCCCCGTCTGCAGAGATACGCATTTCGCTGACCATAGCCAGTCGGTCTGTCTGCGGCTTCAGGGAACACAGCCCATTCGACAGCTTTTCGGGCAGCATCGGAACCACATGGCCGGGAAAATACACCGACGTGCCGCGATTGCTGGCTTCAGCATCCAGCGCAGACCCGGGCTTTACATAGTGGGACACATCGGCAATCGCGACATAGAGTGTCCAGCCTCCGTGGCCGGTCCTCTCTGCATACACGGCATCATCAAAATCCTTCGCATCCTCGCCATCAATGGTAACGAACTGACGGTTACGCAGATCAAACCGCCCGATGGCGTCTTCAGCAGACACCTCCTGGCCGAGGGCCCTGGTTTCCTTTTTTACTGCTGTTGTCCAAAGATGAGGGATTTCAAAACTTCGCAAAGCAATGTCGATCTCGACCCCCGGTGTCGCGACATCACCGAGTATTTCGATGACCTCGGCCAGTGCCTTGCGACGCTTGGAGGGATAGTCGGTGATCCGCGCGACCACGAACTGTCCGTCAGTAGCGCCGTGACGGTGTTTATCAGGAATGATGAGTTCATGGGGGATCCGTTTACTGTCAGGCACGACCATGCCGAAACCCGACTCCTCGTAATAGCGTCCCACAATCTCCGCATGGCGGCGTTCGAGTATGTCAACCACGGAGCCTTCCTTACGCCCGCGGCTATCAATGCCCGTCACCCTGACCATGACCCGGTCTCCGTCAAACAGCCTGGCCATTTCCTTCGCGCTTAAATAAACATCCTCAGACCCATCTTCGGGTTCAAAAAAGCCATAGCCATCCTTCTTGCCGATGACCTTGCCGGGTTTCAGGTCCATGTGAGACGGCAACCCAAACGCGCCTTTTCGATTGCTTATGAGCTGGCCGTCCCGAGACATCGCGATAAGGCGTCGTCTTAAGGCTTCATGCTGATCTGCATCACGCAGCTTAAGCAGCATAAACAGCTCATCGAGCTGCACGGGTGTTCCCGCTTCCTCGAGCTTCTCGAGTATGAATTCTCTGCTGGCTATGGGGTTGTCGTACTTTCCCGCCTCTCGCTCGGAGAAAGGGTCACGACCGGAACTGGCACCAACACGTTTGCGGGCGCTTTTTTTGACAGGTTTTGGCATAGGTTTTTATTCTCGGACCGCAGACTGCGACGAATCAGCAGAGCTCAGTCTCACAGGGATGAGGCAGGATATTGTCGTGAAACAACGGGCGGGCGGCCTGCCCTTGGTGTTTATCCTGCGACGATGGAAATTCAGTAATATGGTCTGGTAAATAGATCAGAGAGAGTGGTGCCCAGGGGGAGACTTGAACTCCCACGTCCCAAAGGACACTAGCACCTGAAGCTAGCGCGTCTACCAATTCCGCCACCTGGGCAAGGCTCAGTGTAAGGCACACTGTAAGTGCGGACTGCCGGGCCGATAGGCCATGCAAATAAGGGGCGCAACTCTAACCACCAGAGCCATCTCTGTCAACTTCCGCGGAATTTATTCAGAATGACACAGTTATCGGCTCGTTTGCCGGCAATCTGGAGACAGACATGAAATTAACCAAGGCACTGGTCACTTTACTCGCACTTCTCCGCTTTAACCTTGTGGCCCCCCAGGCACAAGCAGAATCTGAAGCGGAGCTCCCGGCGGTACAGCAGCTTCAGGCTGTCGACTTGGCTGTTTATCAGACGGGAGAAGCCAGACAGGGGGCCGCTGCTGACACGCAACATGTGTACGCGATCGATAATTTTACCCTTGCCAAATATGAGAAAGCCGGCGGCTCTTTAGTAGCCAGATGGCAAGGAATCCGAGGGGGTGCGATCAGCCACCTTAACAGCTGCTTCGCTGAAAAGACCCAACTTTTTTGTGCGAACTCCAACTTCCCGGAGCTTCCCATGGCCAGCTCTGTGGAAGTCTTTGCTACCGATTCTCTTCGCCACATCCACTCGCTGAGTCTTGGCATCATGGACGAGGGCTCTTTGACCTGGTTTGACCGTCTGGGCGAAGGCTAGTTAGCGGGCTTTGCCCATTACGATGGACAAGGCGGCACCGGGTTCAAAGACCACCGTTTCGCCACGATTTATCGCTATGATCAAAGTTGGCGCCGACTCGGCGGATGGATGATGCCGGATTCGGTCACCCGCCAGATGCAACCCTATGCGGCATCGGGCGGCGCCCTGGGTGCTGACGGGTTGCTCTATCTCAGCGGCCACGACAAGCCAGAGGTTTATGTCCTGGCAGCTCCCCGCATGGGACCCAAGCTGATTCATGTGGCTACCATTTCGGTGAACATCGAGGGGCAGGCTATTGCCTGGGATGACAGTGCCGAGCGTGTGCTGATAGGCATTAGCCGTTCTTCCAGAGAAATAAAAAGCTTCCGGATTCCGCCGGTGGTGCTGCCTGCCGGATTGTTCCGGTTGACCGAGGTCAATTTCACGTTGTAGACACCTGAGGATTTGTCTCCTCTCAGGCCGGTCAATCTAACATGACTCATCCATCGTTAACCCAAGCGTAACCGATAGGGAACTTAAGGGCTTTGGCGATGCGCATCGCAGTAATCGGAGCAGGTCTGTCGGGCTTGAGCTTTGCTCATGCCTCGCGACTCTTCGCTGATATTCAACTGTTTGAGAAATCCCGTGGCGTTGGCGGACGTCTCGCCACGCGACGTGCGGTGGATCACGAGTTTGACCATGGCGCGCAATTTTTCACCTGTCGTGCCAAGTCACTTGAGTCTTTGCTGAACGACGACGACTTTCAGTCAGCAGTCTCTGAATGGCAGCCCAAACTTGTGACACTCGCGCCAGACTCTGAGACTTTTAAACGCACGTGGTTCGAGCCGCATTATGTGGGCGTGCCAAGTATGACAGCGTTCCCGAAACGGCTTGCAGGCGATTTGGCTATTTCTTACTCCACTCAGGTTCAGGAAGTTAGGCGGTGTGGACAGGGTTGGCAGCTCAAAGACAAGAGTGGTGCTGAGCTGGGAATGTTTGATTGGGTAGTGTCTGCCATGCCGGCGCCGCAAGTTGGCGTGCTGTTTGGCGCCAGGTTTAGTGAACACCGCTCAGTAACCGAGGCGCAACTGTCACCTTGCTTCGCCTTGATGGTTGCCCTCAAAGATCGTCCCCGATTGAACTTTGAAGCGGCAGTGGTCAGACAATCACCGATCTCCTGGTTGGCGATCAACAACAGCAAGCCATCCCGCAGCGCACCCTCGAGTCTGGTGGTGCACAGTAGCAATGAGTGGGCAACTGCTCACATTGATGAAGAGCCCACTGTTATTGAAAACCAGCTTCTGGATGCGCTCAACCAACTTGTCGACTCTGATTCATTGTCGATACAGGAAATTCATCTACAGCGATGGCGTTACGCCAAAGTGGAGAAGGCCATCGGCAAAGCGTTCCTGGTCGACGAGGAAAACCGGCTGGCAGCAATTGGTGATTGGTGTCTAGGTAACCGAGCAGAAGATGCGTTTGTCAGCGGTCGCGCGCTATCGGAACATCTGGGGAGATCCTTAAATACGAATCAGGGTCGCTCTTGCACTGTAAAGTCGAACTTGCCTGTATAGACGGTCGGATCGTTCGCAATGACCGTTGTCCATTCGACGGTGTAATCGCCTGGCGTTAGCGGGTCGAGTATCTCGATCATAAGATCATCAGCGGCCATGGTATGCATTCCCCTTAATTGATGCTCACCGTTTGGGCCCACTAATCGCAGAGCGCTCCGATCAACGTCCGGAAGATCCTCAAAATAGAGTCGCAAGGTACGCGGTGCCCGAGTGAGTACCGCGCCTGCCCCAGGTTCAGAGTCAAGCATAGGTGAGTGAGGTATGGCTGAGCCACAGGCCACAAGGGTTGCAGTGGTTGCCAGGAAAGCGAAGAGCGAGATGAGCTTTGTCATGGGGTTTTCAGAAGGTTTGTCCATGTCGGCACTCAAGAGACCGAGCTGACAGGAATACACCCGGTCTGTGAACCAGAAACAGTGTCGGAGCACGCCAGATCAGTGTCGATCGCGCTCCGCCTGCACTTGAGCCAATTCGCGTGCGAACTCTTCAAGCTTTGCGCGAATTTCTTCTTCCTTCAGCTGGCGCAGAAAAAGCTTGTCGCCATCGACGCCTTCGTCCGGCAATAAATCGTGCGACTCGCTATTGATGATTTCTGCAGGTTTTGACATGCCTTTTTTTCCCAGTCTCTTTGTGCGCACCCGGTCAGGTGGGCAATGGAAGCGCTGCTTTTTTAATGGTTTCGTGCTCTTTATTCAAACCCGGCAGAGCATGTCGGCAAGGTCGAACTCAGGTCAGCGACAGGCGCAACATATAGCGTATGACAAACTAAGTCAAACAATATGTAGTAGATTTCGGCATCGCGCGCAGCGACACAATGACGAGTTAAAAAATAACCTAATTAATTCCGATACTTACAATAATTGAAGTTAAAAGGCGCGATCAAATACAAAGGACATCCATTTGTAAATTAAATGGGTGTCCTGTATTTAATAAAATCTGGATTTTCCCGGAATCGCGGTCCGGGGGCTCGGCTTGGTCGTAGTCGATACAACAAAAAGTACGGGTTTTTCTGGCAGGCTCGCCAAACACCGTTACAAAGCGCTGGTGATACGCAATCAATCACGCACGAGTAATCAGGAGAGGTGCAGGTTGGGATTAAGTCAGCGACTGCGTTGCGGGTTAGCGATTGGAATCAGCCCGCGCTGCCGAACAGGTGTCGGGCAGGTATTCGGCCGCGGATCCATTTATCCGGGTGCTTGAACTTCTCACCGGATTTCATGCGATGCTCATGGAAATTGATCAGTGACGCCTCACTGCCCGCTGCCTGCGCATAATAGCGATTGAAGTGCCGAACCGCATCCAGCCATGAATCCGGGACGATTCCAATTTCCGCCAGTACACCCGGTCTGTCCCGCAGACACGTCAGTGCTTTTTCCTTGTCAGACGGCGGCATGGACAACGCCTTGGCCGTACTCGTCAGCACTTCCACATAGCTCCGCTGGGAGATGGGGAGCCTGTCACCGGAGCAACCCGGCATTTCATTCATAGAGAGCAAGTCCGATTGCCGGCTCGCGGCCTGTCTGACCAACAAATGCTTCGCTGCTCGGCGCGTAAGCAATCTGTGTTGTCGATAGCTGCGATTTTTCACTTTCTTGGCCTGCACGATCAGGCGTTCCTGAATGGAAGTGAAGTCACTATTTTCCAAGGAATCCGAAATACCAGCTCTGATCGGATTCAGATCCACATAGGCCATGCACGTCACCAGCGCCTTTTCATCGAGCAGAGCCTGACTCTTGAAGCGACCCTCCCAGAATCTGCCGGTACAGTCATCCTCTCGGTTCGCGCGTCGGGCAAGTGATTCATTCAGGCATCTCATGAACCAGCTGATATCGCCCAGGCGTGACCGCCACTCATCAAGTCTGGCCTGAAGTTGTTTCTGAGCTGCTTTTGATTTTCGATTCAGATGGAGTGTTTCAAGCAGTTTGGCGTTGTTGGGAAAAACAGCAGTCCAGCGTTTGATCACTTCTTCGTCTGACCATCGCCCCAACTGATCCTGGTTAACATGCAGCACCAGATGATAATGATTGCTCATAACAGCATACGCACAGACGTCAATCGCGAAATTTGCTGCCAACTCCTTGATGCGAACCACCAGCCACTGTTTGCGATGGTCAAAATTCCTGCCACTCACCGGATCATCTCCGCACAAATATGCGCGCCTCACGCATCGCGAAATGCAGTGATAGTAAGGGGTTTCAGACAAGGAAATTTGCTGTGAACGAGCGCGGGTCACGTTTGCCTATTACACCGAATATTCCGATTGAATCTTTTCATGCGCTCAGCAATGACGCATCATTTCTGGCGGACGAGTGATTGTAGAGACTTTCGACTACTATGCAAGGCTCGAGGCTTGGGTGACACAGCGACACGGCCCTGCATGGAACGTTCAAGGACAAACAGCGAAAGGAAAGACTGATGAGAATCGGAATTGATCTCGGTGGAACCAAAATTGAAGGGATCATTCTTGATCACTCCGGCGTCGTCCTTGAAAAAATACGCATCGCGACACCCGGGCAGGAATACCAGCAGATTCTGAACGCCGTCACATCAGTGGTGACTGAGCTGCAAAGCAGGGCAGCATCCAGACTGTCGGTCGGCATCGGGACGCCGGGGAGTCTCAGCCTGGTTTCAAACACCATGAAGAATTGCAACTCCATCAGTCTGAATGGCCAGCCATTAAAAGCAGACATAGAAACCCAACTCGGCTACGAAATCCGTCTCGAAAATGACGCGAATTGTTTCGCGCTGTCGGAAGCCCACCATGGTGCAGGATCCGGCGCACACTCTGTCTTTGGCGCAATACTCGGCACCGGTACCGGCGGCGGTATCGTCATCAATCAGCAGCTTTTGACCGGACCAAACAGTATCGCCGGTGAGTGGGGGCATAATCCCGTGCCCGGCTCAGTTCTGCAGCTGATAGGGGACGAACGCAAGTGTTACTGCGGGCGGTTCAACTGCATCGAAACTGTTCTGTCAGGCAGCGGCATGAGTCAGACACACAAGGAAAGGTCCAAGCAGTCTTTAACCGCCATGGAAATCGCAAAGGCGGCAGCGTCGGACGCTTCGGCAAGAGAAACACTGGAGATCTATTGCGCTCATTTGGCACAGTGTCTGTCTACGGTGGTCAATCTGTTGGATCCCGACGTGATTGTGCTTGGTGGCGGCCTGTCCAATATCCCACTGCTGTATGAGACAGTCCCTGCGCAGATGTCAGATTATGTGTTTACTGACGCTATGACCACGCGCTTATCGCCTCCGAGTTTCGGCGACGCCAGCGGAGCGCGGGGCGCGGCCTGTCTGTGGCCGATCGGCGAGGGCTCAGACCTCGAAAGGATGTCTTAACGTGATGGTTTCTTCCCGGTCCGGACCTGTCGAGATGATATCCACCGGGACCTCGATGGTTTCTTCGATAAATCGAATATAAGCACGGGCATTGGCAGGCAAGTCCTCCAATTGCTTCGCACCGACGGTCGTCTCAGTCCATCCCGGCAAATCAACATAAATGGGTTTCAGATTTTCAAAGCTGGCGCAGTCCATCAGGCTGCCCGACATCGCATCCACCCCTTCATACCCGACACAGACCCGAACTGTTTCCAGACCATCCAGCACGTCCAGCTTGGTCAGGCAGATGCCAGACACGCTGTTAATACGCATCGCCAGCTTTACAGCTGCGGCATCAAACCAGCCGCAACGTCGGTCCCGGCCAGTCGTGGCGCCCTTCTCATGGCCTACAGTGGCCAGGTGTTGCCCGATTTCGTCAAACAGTTCAGTGGGAAACGGTCCGGACCCGACGCGGGTAGTGTAGGCCTTGGTAATCCCAAGAATGTAATCCAAATAGAGAGGGCCATAGCCACTTCCGGTTGCCGTGCCACCGGCTGTGGTATTAGACGAGGTGACAAATGGATAGGTGCCATGATCAATATCAAGTAATGACCCCTGTGCCCCTTCGAACAGTATATTGTTGCCGGCTTTTCGATGAGCATGAAGTATCTCAATCGTGTCGCCAATCATCGGACGGATACTGTCAACCGCGGCCAGGGTCGACTCGTAAGTTTCCTCTAGATCGACTCCCTCTATTTCGAAGTAATTTTCGAACCAGAAATTATGGTATTCAACCAAGCTCGACAGCTTCTCTCGGAAACGCTCCGGGTCAAGCGCCTCAGCCAGTCTGATGCCCCTTCTCGCCACTTTATCTTCATAGGCCGGACCGATACCACGCCCGGTTGTGCCAATTTTTTTATTGCCGCGTTGGGCTTCACGCGCCTGATCAAGCTTGATATGAAATGGCAAGATCAGTGGGCAAGCTCCGGAAATCCGTAGGCGAGAACGAACGGGAACCGAACGGGATTCAAGCTCAGCTATCTCTTTAAGCAGGGCCTCAAGGCTCAGGACGACACCATTGCAGATCAGGCATTCGACCCCTTCACGCAAAACGCCTGAAGGTAAGAGGTGAAGAACGGTTTTTTCCCCCTCAATGACCAGCGTATGGCCCGCATTGTGACCACCTTGAAAACGAGCAACTGCCTGCACCTGGTCGGTAAGCAGATCAACTATCTTGCCTTTGCCTTCATCGCCCCATTGGGTACCGAGCACTACGATTGATTTTGCCATGAGATGTCCGACTTGCTATTCCGAGCACTTAGGGTCGTTTTAAACTACCGCCGGATTTTCCGCCCCGACCGGTTTTTATTCTACTGTCCACGCTGCGTCGCGCTTAATCAGTCTGCGATCACAGTACATGGTACTGACATCAACGTTCGCTACATCTTCTGTTCCGAGCAGAGTCACGACTTTTTCACCCTGGCTGCGCAAATCAGAAACCTTCAGTGTCAGCGAGGGCTCATCAGAGTCTGGAGCCAGAATACCTCTGGGTCGGGCAAACGCTCTCTCGCTTAGCTGAGCAAGGACTTTGAGATCTGTATCAAACCCTGAAGCTGGCCTCGCACGCCCAAAAGCTTTGCCAAGCTGATCATACCGTCCGCCCTTGGCCACTGCTCGCCCGTATTCGTTAGTATATGCAGCAAACACAATTCCCGTGTGGTACTCATAGCCACGGAGCTCGCAAAGGTCAAAATGCAGATCAATCTCTCCCAGCCGCCGCTTGACGCCGTGCACGATGTCATTAAGCTCATTCAGCTCCGCTGTGACGGCCGCAGAAGCAGCAGCGAAAGCCTCTTGAGCACGCGCTAAAACCGACTCATCACCACTCAGGCGAATGAGTTCTTTAAACTGCTGTTTCAGCGCAGAGTCCTGGACCTTGTTGTCCAGCAGCAGATCAATCTCGTCATAGGCTTTGCGCTGCACCGCTTCAAACAGCTGGCTTTCAGCTTCCGCGTTCAACCGGGCCTCAGACACCAGAGCTTTGAATATACCCACATGGCCCAACACAATCTGCACGCCGGGGATCCCCGCGCTACGGAGCGTCTGCACCATCAAACAGATAAGCTCGACATCCGCTGCGGTTGAAGCATGTCCATAGAGCTCTGCCCCGAGTCTGATCGGGACGCGGGAAGTCATGATGCCCCGTGGCCGGGTATGCAACACATTGTCCGCATAACACAGGCGCACCTGGCCCTCGCGATTCAATGAATGGGCGTCAATCCGGGCAGCTTGCAGCGTGACATCAGCACGAATGCCCATCATTTTACCGCTGACCTGATCGGTGACTTTGAACGTGTGGAGGTCCAGATCTTCGGACGCGCCGACCAGCAGAGAATCCAGAAATTCGATCAGGGGCGGAATAACGAGCTCATAGCCCCAGGATTCGAAAAGATCCAGGAGCTCGCGCCGCAAAGATTCTAGTTTATGTGCCTCGGACGGGAGAATATCCTCTACGCCATCCGGCAGTAACCATCTTTTCACTGAAGTCATTGGTAGAAATCTTGTTTTACTGCCTTCCCGGGCAAAGAGAATACGCTATAGCCTGGCTAGTTGATAATCAACAGCGCGAAGGTGCCGACCAGCATGCTGGCGAGCCCGATAGCGCGTAACGTACCGTCATCAATTTGCTCAATTGTCCGCAACAGATGCCGCCACCTCTGCGGCGCGACAAAGGGGATTATTCCCTCGATGACCAGCATAAGACAGAAGGCTACCGCCAATTCGTGCCACATGTTTTGCCCTGTTGCTATCAGATGCGTCACCCGGCAACGTCATATCGGCGGAGCACCGGCCTCATCGGATACGGTCCCCGGCTTACCAATCAAAAATAAACCCGAACCGCCCAGACGATTCAGGTTTAGTTTGGCAAGCGCCGGCTGATGGTCACGCTGTAAACAATCCGACCGGGTTATTGCACCGGTAAGCCGTCTTTCAAGTATTTGAAATAGTCGCTGTCAGGATCTAATAGTAGCACGTCGCCCTTCGAACTGAAGGTTTCCTTGTAGGCGTTCAAGCTGCGGGTGAAGGCATAGAACTCCGGATCTTTATTATATGCTTCGGCGTAGATGCCAGTCGCCTCAGCATCACCCTCACCCCGAATACGTTCAGCATCGCGATAAGCTTCTGCCTCAAAAATAACAGCCTGGCGATCCGCATCAGCACGAATGCCGATAGCAAGCTCTTCCCCTCTGGATCGGAGCTCCTGGGCTTCCCGGTTCCGTTCCGTGATCATTCGATCATAGACGGAAGAACGAACGTCGTCCGGCAAATCAATACGCTTGACCCGAACATCAATGACCTCGATGCCGATATCTGAAGCCGTTGTGCGATTCAAGTCCTGCGTGAGATCAGTCATAAGCTCATCCCTTTCGCCCGAGACAACCTCGATTAAGGTACGCGCGCCGATCTCGTCACGCAATCCATCGTTGATCCGCTCAGCGAGTAAGCTGCCCGCTGTGCTGACGTTACCCCGCGTTGACACATAGAACTGGCCCACATCAAGAATCCGCCACTTGGCATAGGAATCCACTTCGAGCGCTTTTTGCTCAAGCGTCAGAAACCGCTGCGAAGGCGCATCTTCCGTCTGTATTCGAGCATCGAATTTGCGAACGGTGTTAACCCAAGGGATTTTCACATGCAGACCAGGCGCGATATCCGCATTAACCAGCTCGCCAAATTGCAGCATGACAGCCCGCTGTGTTTCTTTCACCACGAAAAGCGAATTTCCCGCGATCAGCACCAGCAAAGAAAATATTCCAACCACTATAAAGTTCTTCATGGTCTTCCTCCTCTGTCGCTACCAAGACGGGTACGGTCAACCGTATTGACAGTTGAAGGCCCGGGGAGAAACGGGGCCAACTGGTTTGCCAGATCACGAAGATCTTGTGTGGAACCGCCCAGGCGAACGGAAGCCGAATTTTGCTCCATAATTTTGTCCAGTGGCACGTACAGCATGTTATTTCCACCTTCCACATCAATCATAATCTTGCTGCTGGCCGTCATGACATCCTGCAGAGATTCAATGTACAGACGTTGACGAGTGACCTCTGGCGCCTTCTGATACTCAATAAGAAGCTGGTCGAAGCGCGAGGCTTCACCCTCTGCCTGAGCGATAGCCTGTTGCTTGTAGGCGTTAGCCTGTTCAATCTGGCGTTGAGCCTCACCCCGCGCCTCAGGGATTCGCTGATTCGCATACTGTTGAGCCTGATTTTGAGCGCGCTGCTCATCTTCCCGCGCGCGTATAACGTCGTCAAAGGCCGGGCGCACTGCATCAGGTGGCTGCGCTTGAACTACATTCACCCGAGCCACGCGAATACCGGTGTTGTAATTATCCATGTACTCCTGAAGTCGATCCTGCACGGCAGCTGCCATCTGCTCACGGCCCGTCGTCAGGATCTGATCCATAAAATTGCTGCCGACTTCATGCCGTATCGCTGATTCCGCAGCATTGTCCAGGCTCCGCTCAGGATCCTGAACGGCGATGACATAATCTACCGGATCTTGGATGACGTACTGGACCGTTACATCGATATCGATGATATTTTCATCAGTAGTCAGCATGGCGCGATTTTCATAGGTTTTGGCATTCAGCTCGGACACATTGACCAGATTAACCTCATCCACAATCGGCGGATTCCAGTGCAAACCCGGTGCCACTGTCGCATCCAGCACTTTACCAAAACGCAGCACGACGCCACGTTCGGCTTCATCGACCACGTAAAAACCCATGAAACCCCAGATGATCGCTGCGACCGCCACCAGCCCAACCAGCAGGCCCGCCGATATGTTACCGGGTGCCTGACTTCCGCCGCCGCCACTTGACCCACCACTGCCACTGCCAAACAGGCCATTCACCTTTTTGCTCAGGTTCTTGATGACTTCATCGATGTCCGGTGGTCCCTGGTCACCACCCCGACGGCCACCACCCCAAGGGTCGTTGCCATTGCCGTTATTACCAGGTTCATTCCAAGCCATTGGCTTCTCCACAGCTTTCTTAATCGCAGGAGCGCGATATTACCTAACATATGGGGATTAACACAGCATTTTACAACGCCGCGCTAGCTGCCGGACACTGAGCCGGCAATGACCGCCTGCACATGAGGCAAGCTGTCGCTCTGCCCGCTGGGCGTAGACTTCGGTTCCCCTAACTGAAGGTCTTCCTGAGCCAGAATCCTGTCCAATTCTGCTTTTGGCAGTCGTAGATCGAGAATACTGGCACCGGTTTCATCCGTTTGCTCAGCGGTGACAAATTTACTCTGATACAGGTGGCTTCGCAGTTTTGCCTGTTTCGCTTGCAAGATAACCGTTTGCGACACCAGTCCTCCGGACAGGAGTTCCGTCATTGCCGTCAGCAGAAGATCGAGGCCAACGCCTGATTTTGCGGAAACCCAGACTCTGACCGGCAGTCCGGCTTCGTTTCTGAGCAGTCGCGGCTCACCATCGGGAACACTGTCTATTTTGTTGATCACTTCAAGTCGCGGCACCTGATCAGCATCGATTTCCTTCAGGACCGATTCGACTTCCATCCGCAGTTCATCCTGTGCCTCATTCGCACCGTCAATAACATGCAGAAGCAATGTCGCTGACGCGGTCTCTTCGAGTGTGGCCCGGAATGCTTCAACCAAACCATGGGGAAGATGACTGATAAATCCGACGGTATCCGCGACTATAGCCGGCCCCAAATTCGGGAGTTCAAGCCGCCTGAGCGTCGAATCCAGCGTCGCAAACAGCTGATCTGCAGCGTAAGTCTGGGCGTCAGTCAATGCATTAAACAGCGTTGACTTGCCAGCGTTGGTGTATCCCACCAAAGACACGGTAGGCACTTCCGCCCGTTGACGCGAGCGTCGGCCCTGTTCGCGCTGACCACGAACCTTATCGAGCCCTTTATGAATCGCCTTGATGCGCTGGCGAATCATCCGCTGATCCAGTTCCAACTGGGTCTCACCGGCACCTTTCAGCCCGATCCCCCCTTTCTGCCTGTCCAGATGAGTCCACCCGCGCTTTAGCCGGGTGCTTAAATGCTTCAATTGGGCCAGCTCGACCTGAAGTTTCCCTTCGTGGCTCCTCGCCCTCTGAGCAAAGATGTCGAGAATCAGACCCGTCCTGTCAAGCACGCGGCACTTCAGGTGTTTTTCGAGGTTTCGTTCCTGACTCGGGCTCAGGGCGTGATTGAAGAGTACCAGTTCTGCCCCGGTTGCGCGTACGCATGCAGCAATCTCCTCGAGCTTTCCGCTACCGACAAAATGGTTTGGCGCCGGCTGCCGACGAGTACCGCCTATGTATGCGACAGGGGAGGCGCCGGCGGACCGCGCCAGCTCCTCAAACTCCGTCGGGTCATCGCGCTCTTCTTCAGAGTCAATGACGAGATGGACCAAAACGGTTTTTTCACCAGAGTCTGGCCGGTCGAAAAACAATCAGTACCTCAAGTTACGAATTGCCCGGCTCACCCATGGCGGCATCAGTGTCGCTTTGTCCCTGCATCGGAACCTTGACCATGCGCGCGGGCACGACGGTTGAGATGGCATGTTTATAAACCATCTGACTCACTGCATTTTTGAGCAAAATCACAAACTGATCGAAAGACTCGATCTGACCCTGCAGTTTGATCCCGCTTACCAGGTAGATCGACACTGGAATCCGTTCTTTACGGAGTACATTTAGAAAGGGGTCCTGTAGGGTATGTCCTTTGGACATTTTTTTCTCCTTAAGCTTTTGACAGAGGCAATCAAGCCGGCGTCTCTCGAGCACGAGATCGCAATTTAACGGCTTTATACACGGTTAAGGTGCGGCCGTTTCCAGAATCTTCAAGACTACATCGATTGAGTTTTTGTCAGGCTCGCCAAGCGGCCTGAGCGCCGGCCATCCGCGCAACCAGGTCAGCTGCCGCTTGGCCAGTTGCCGCGTTGCCACGATACTTTTTTCAATCATCTCACCGTGGGTGAACTCGCCGGCCAGATACTGCCAGACCTGCCTATAACCCACTGATTTCATTGAAGACATACTCAGATTGAGGTCGCCCCTCTCATACAGGACCCGCACTTCTTCAATCAGGCCTTCCGACAGCATTCGACGGAATCGCTCTGCAATCCTGTTGTGTAATACGGCACGGTCAGTGGGTTGGATTGCCACGAAGCAGAGGCGGCAGGGCAGTTCTGCCGGATCATGGTTCTCCTGGTGCAGCGCCGTCAGTGATTTTCCAGTAAGAAGAAATACCTCGAGCGCGCGCTGCAAACGCTGAGGGTCATTAGCATGAATCCTGGCAGCGGATTCCGGATCCACTTTTTTGAGTTCAGCATGCACAGTTTCCCATCCACGTTCTGCGGCCAGCGCTTCGATTTGCTTGCGAACCTTAGGACTCGCATTCGGCATCGCTGCCAGGCCATCCCGCAAGACCTTGAAATAGAGCATCGTGCCCCCGACCAGCACCGGCGTTTTGCCTCTCACCAGGACATCGGACATCTCTCGGATAGCATCAGCGCGAAATTGTGAGGCAGAGTAAGTCTCTGAAGGATCTCTGATATCCATCAAACGATGAGGATACTGGCGCCGGGTAGTGGCATCCGGTTTTCCGGTGCCAATATCCATGCCGCGGTATACCTGAGCTGAATCCACGTTTATCAGCGTGCTGGGGAAGCGATCTGACAAGTCCATGGCGAACTGGGTCTTGCCCGCCGCAGTCGGCCCCATCAGACAAATGGCTGGAGGTTTCTTTATGGATTCACTTGCCTGCATCGCCACGGATGAAGCTCCTGTAAAGTCGCCGGGTCTGTCATTACTGTCCGCGCAGGAACAGCTTGTCCAAGGCATCGAGACTCTGGTAAACCCAGGTTGGACGACCGTGGTTGCACTGACCAGAGCGTTCCGTCGCTTCCATATCACGCAGCAGAGCATTCATTTCCGGAATGGTGAGTTGCCTGTTAGCGCGCACCGAACCGTGGCAGGCCATGGTCGAGAGCAGATCGTCATGGTGAGCCTGGATACGTTCGCTGCTGCCGAATTCCAGCACATCAGACAGCACGTCACGAACCAGTTGCTCGACATTGGAATCTTTGAGCAGTGCCGGCACCTGACGCACCACAATTGATTCTGCGGCCACCCGCTCCAGCTCAATGCCCAAACTCAGCAGAATTTGGTGCTGCTCCTCGGCACAATCGGCCTCGGCCTGGGATACCGCCAGTGAAACCGGGACCAGCAGAGGCTGCATCTTCAGCTGCTCAGCCGAGGCCGCAGTTTTCATTCTTTCATAGGTAATACGTTCATGGGCTGCATGCATATCAACCACAATAAGCCCGTCCCTGTTCTGGGCCAGGATGTAAATTCCGTGGAGCTGGGCAAGCGCAAATCCCAGCGGTGGAATCTCTGCGTCGGTCTGGTAAAGCTCTGTCAGAGCATTCTTGTGGGCAAGCCCGTCAGCATACTGGGGCAGTTGCCGGCCGTTATCACGCACCTGCTGGTATGAGTAATGATTCGAGGGTCCCGGCCCGCCGAGCGAAAGCGCATCCTGAGCCTGTATCTGACCCGCCGCTTCCGAATGAACGCCTGGCCCGCCGGGCACCGGCTCATGAGCAGGCTCCATGTCTTTGGGGATCTGATCTCCCGGCCTCACCTCTGCCAGCGCCTTATGAAGCGCGCTAAACAAAAAATCATGGACCAGGCGGCTGTCTCGAAAACGCACCTCATGTTTGGTGGGATGCACATTTACGTCAACCGCAGCGGGGGCCAGTTCAAGATAGAGCACATAGGCAGGATGTCTGCCATGGAACAGCACATCCCGATAGGCCTGCTTTATCGCATGCGCAACCAGCTTGTCCCGTATGATTCGCCCATTGACGTAAAAGTACTGCAGATCTGCCTGCGAGCGGGAAAAAGTCGGCAAACTGACCCAGCCCCAAAGTCGCAGGCCAGCGCGCTCAACGTCGACTGACACTGAACTCTCAACGAATGCGGGACCGCACACCAGAGAAACCCGTCGCTGCTTTTCGAATTCACTGCGGGCTGCCTGTAACTGGTGGATGGCTCTCTGATTATGATTCACAGTGAACTGCACATCGAATCGACTCAAAGCCAGGCGTTTAACCGTTTCTTCAATGCGGGCGAATTCAGTTTTTTCAGTGCGGAGGAATTTTCGGCGGGCGGGTGTGTTGAAAAACAGATCTCGGACTTCAACAGTGGTTCCGAGGGGATGAGATACCGGCGTAACCTCTGCCAGCATCTCCTGACCTTCAGCTTGCACTTGCCAGGCGAGCTCGTCTTCTGCCACCTGCGCCCGGGATTGCAGGGTCAAGCGGGAGACAGAACTGATACTGGCCAGAGCTTCGCCTCGAAACCCCAAACTGGCAATCGTCTCCAGATCCGTCAATTCACGAATCTTGCTGGTGGCGTGCCTGCTCAGCGCCAGCGGGAGATCTTCTTTCAGAATCCCTGCACCGTTGTCCCGGATCCGGATCAATTTGACGCCACCCTGCTCGATATCGATGTCAAGACGGGTCGCCTCAGAGTCAAGGCTGTTCTCCAACAGCTCCTTCACCACAGAGGCAGGACGCTCTACCACCTCTCCAGCAGCGATTTGGTTCGCCAGGCGCTGACTTAGCAGGTTAATCCGATTCATACGCGACAGTCCGACATGGAGTGCCCATTGTAGCACTAAGCTGCAGCAGGGAATGCGGTGCCTGTCGCCAGGACAAGACTGATGACTATCGGGCTGACGGAATGATCAGTGTCTGCCCGATCAAAATGCGATCGCCGCGCAAATTGTTGGCTGCCCTGAGGTCAGCAAGACTGACCCGGTAAAATTGCGCAATCTCGGAGAGGGTCTCACCGCGCTGAATTTTGTGTTCGGAAGTGAGCGAAGAGTCACTACCCGGAAGTTCAAGCACCTGGCCTATCTGAATCGTATTACCCTGCAAGCCGTTAATCGACTTGAGTTCAGTGACGCTGAGTGAAAATTGCTCTGCGATTTCAGACAGCGTATCGCCACGCTTAACCGTATAAGATGTCGGTATAACGCCGTTTGCCTTCTGCCAGGCAACCAGCGTGCCGTCCGGCGGCGCTTCGTAGAAATAGTTGGCCACGCCGTCCGCAATCGCGAGGGCCATTCTTTCCTGAAAATTCCTGTTGCTCAGCCGCTGGGCTTCCTCGGGATTGGTCAGATAACCCGTTTCGATCAGGATGGAGGGAATGTCTGGGGAGTTGAGCACCTGGAGTGAGGCCTGCTGCACTTTCGTTTTGCGGATGCGGGTCACCCCGGCCAGGCTGTCCAATATGCTGGTGCCGGCCATCAGACTCTGCTCCATACTCCAAGCCATTTGCAGCGAAACCAGTGTCAATGCGACGTCGTCATCAAGCTCGCGCAGAGCCAGATCTCCCCCAACGCCCCCCAGCAGATCAGCGCTGTTCTCTTTCTCAGCGACTCTGGCAGAATTTTCGCGATCAGCGCGGTCGCCGGACAGCGCGTACACGGTCACTCCGCGCGCGCGGCTGTTGCGATACCAGTCTGCATGAATGGCAACAAACAGATCAGCGCGGTTCCGGCGTGCTATTTCAGGCCGACGCTTCAATTCGACATAGTAGTCGCCTTCTCTGATCATCACCGGCTTGTAGCCTGGCAATTTTTCCAGACGCTCGTACAGTGCCTGCGAGATTGCCAGTGTGACGTTCTTTTCTTTAATCCTTCCGTCATAGCCGATAGAACCCGGGTCCTCACCCCCGTGACCCGCTGAGATTGCCACGACTATGTCGCGACGTGCCTCACTTCCTGTCCGGTTTTCGGGCAGATTAGCGCTCTGGCTCTGCTGACTACCCGTTTTATCGTAGAGGTCCAGCACCAAACGCTCGCCGAATTCGCTGTTGGGCGCCAGGCTGAAGGTTTCCGGCTCAACGGCGCTGGTCAGATCAAGCACAATCCGCAGTGAGTCACCATTTCGCACACCACTGCGGATCCCCGAAATAGGGCTGCCAGAAAAATCCAAACCGTTAAAGCTGAGATCTGTAAACGAAGACTTAATATCGACAACGAAGCGGTGTGGATCCTCCAGAAGAAAGCTGCTGTACTCAACCGCGTCGCTGAGATCAAGCACGAGACGAGTGTGATCTGGTGCCCGCCACATACGCAAATCGACGACCTCAGCCGCCTGCAGGCCGATGCCGGATGAACCGAGCAGCAGTACCAGGACCTGTCTAATGACTTTGCTTACTTTCATGGCTGATTAATTCTAAGCCGACTGTAAAACTGGATTCCAGCGCCCATCTCACCCGAATCCACGGCAATCAGGTCGCCATGGACCCACGGCGCGTTGTCTATAAGTTTCGGCGGAATTGCCACAATCTTTCGGCAGCTTTACTGCCTTTAGGAGTGTGCCCCTGCCAGCAGACCTCCCTGCCTGTCCCTGACCCGCTGAGGGTAATCGTAAGGTCAGGAAGCGGTAACCAGCCCCTGCCCCGTTCCGGCCATTCCACCAGACAAATTGTCTGGTCCGTGAAATACTCCTCTACGCCGAGATGAGCCACCTCCTCCGGAGAGCTCAGTCGGTATAGATCGAAATGGTATATGCTGCAGTGCTTGAATTCGTAGGGTTCAACCAGAGTGTAGGTAGGACTCTTCACTGCACCCTGAAAGCCGTAACCACGAAGGAACCCCCGGGCAAAGGTGGTTTTGCCTGCGCCCAGATCGCCCTGCAGGAAAATCACGGCGCCCGTGCTCTGACAGCCGGGCTCTGCCAGTTGCTCTGGTCTGAGGCCAGGATCGTGAAAAGTCGCCCTCGCAAGGCAGCTCGCCATCGCGAGCGTTTCCGACTCAGCACTTGCCTGATACCGGAAGCATTCAGACATACCCGGTCCCGCCTTCAAAACCGTCTACGTGATCAGTATTGAGCAGACGACGAATTTGCGGCAACAGATCTGTTGCCAGCAACCCTTTCTGACCGGACGCGCCAGCACATAAGTCCGCAGCTTCCCCGTGAACGCAGACGGCAGATGAGAGCGCCTGATCAAGGGAAAGCCCCTGTGCGAGGAGCGCCGCGATCACGCCCGTCAGGACATCCCCCATGCCTGCTGTAGCCATGCCGGCATTGCCCTCGGAGCAAAGCTTTATCAAATCAGGTTCCACAGCGTTTGAGATCAGAGAGCCACTGCCCTTCAGAAGGCAGTTACCTCCCCATGTATCCCGCAATGTGCGAATGGCAGCAAATCGATCCAGCTGGATATCTGAAACCGCTGTATCCAGCAATCTGGCAGCCTCGCCAGGATGCGGAGTGAGTATCCATGTGTCTTTTTTTATAGCCAGATAATCGGCAGAATTTCTGGCAAGAAGGGTCAAGGCATCGGCGTCAATGATCACCGGCAGTGACTTCTTCGATGCAGCCTTCAGAGACATTCGCAGTAGCTCCTCTCCCCAGGGCCCAAGACCCAAACCAGGGCCGACAACAAGCACTGAGGCTCGCTGCATCAGTTGACCGAAATCATAATCATGGTCTTCCGTACCATGCACCATGAGCTCGGGCCTGCGCGCCAGAAAGCCTGCCCTGTGTTCTGATCGCGTCACCACAGACACCAGACCCGCGCCGCTTCTTAAACTGGCCTCCGCCGCCATCAGTGGCGCTCCCCCAAAACCTCTGTCCCCACCGATAACCATGACATGCCCGAATTTTCCTTTATGGGAAGCGGGTGGTCGCGGGGAAAACGCGCCGAGGACAGAGTGGATATCAATCCTTCTGACTCGGGAGACCGGCGCCTGCTCATGCGAGTAGAGTGCCTGAGGCAGACCGAGATCGTCAAAGCAAAGATCCCCGGTGAAGTTCAACGCCGAGCCCGTCAGCAGCCCTTGCTTGATCGCAATAAAAGTCATCGTCTGGGCTGCGCTTATCGCCTCGTCAAAGGGCTCGCCGGTATCGGCGTTCAAGCCTGAGGGCACGTCAACTGCAAAGACAGGCATCTGACTGCTGTTGATCGCTCGTATGGCGTGCTCATAGTCCCCGCTGACCGGTCGGCGCAGCCCGGTACCCAGCATCGCATCGACCAGCAGCGTATTCGGCTGATGACTACGCAGGGCGAACGCTGTTTCAACATAGGGATGTATTTCCGCACCGGCGGCAGCCGCCATCTGATAGGCTCTGAACGCGTCTGCAGCAAGCTGCTCAGGTGGTGACAGATGAAGCACTTCACTGCTAAGGCCCAGGTCTTTGGCCAGAGCGGCAATCACATAGCCATCGCCGCCGTTATTTCCGGCGCCAGTAAAAACAATCAGGTGAGTGGTTAACGGCCAGCGCTTGCGCATCGCCTGCAAACAGGCCGCTCCCGCGCGCTGCATCAACTCAAAGCCAGTGGTATCAAAGTGATTAATGGCGAGACGGTCGAGTTGTTGAACCGCTTTTGATTCGTATAGCTGGCGTGGCAGTGGCGCAGTCGTTTCAGCCATAGCTCAGGGCATCACCCCTCAGTTAAATTTTTTGATGAGCCGTCTGACCAGGCGCAGTGTGGTCTCCAATTCTTCGATTGGAATGTCTTCAGTGTTTTCAATCGCCCAAGGGTCCTGAACTTCGCGCAGCAGACTGTAGGTATCCTGACCCTTCTCACTCAGAGTCACCAGTGCGGAGCGTTTGTGCTTGGGGTTATCGGTGTAAACAAGAATGCCATCAGCCACCATCACGTCAGTGATCCTTTGTACCGCCTGACGCGATTGACCCAAAACCCGCGCAATTCCGGGGACCGTGAGACCGGCACTGGACAGGGCAATGGCTCCAATGACTTTCCAGCGAGCGTGGGTGAGACCCAGTTCTTTGGTCATTGCATCGCCTTCTGCGATAAGCAGACCATTTAGCCTGAACAGCGTCAAAACCAGATCAAGAAACAGGACCCTTTTGGGTGAGTGCAAACTGTGCCCCCTTGGCTACGACCCGCCTCAGACCCCTGAACAGGGGACCGTGTTGACAGATCTAATTGTCAATATATTGTCATTTCTGGCCGTCCCAGTCAACGGCGTCAGTCTGTCCGGGCAAAACAAACTTTCTGAGGTCAGTGCGCGTCTGACCAGTGAGGGAAAACTTATCGCTCGGGCAGAGCGCGCCCCTGACTTCATAGCACGGGCCTGGAGGCAGAATGAATAAACCGGTTTGGGTTACGTTGTGGACTGTCGTGGTCACAATTGCTTGGCAGAACGCTTCACTTGCACAGGCACAGTTGTCTGGAACACCAGAGGAACTACGCGAGTTTCTCTATCCTAGACCACATACTGTCAATATCACAGGTGAAGGTGAATTACATGCCTATAAAGACGTTGCTACTGTCAGTCTACTCATCACAACCGAGGACAGAGAGCTGTCTGTCGCCATGAGTCAGAATCAGTCGCTTCGCGATACGCTGATCGATGGCTTCACTGCGGCCGGAATCCCGGGCGCGGCAATCAACAACGCGCGTTTCTCCAGTGCGCCGCAATTCGGCCTGCTTGGGCGCAATCCGAATGCCTATGAAGTTTCCGCCCGGCTTGAAGTGAAAGCTCGCAGTGAGGAACACCTGCAGTTGCTGGCGGCCGCGGCTGACGAGCACGAAGAGGTCATTTTTGACGGCACTGAATTTGAACACAGCGACGAAGAAGAGTTTGAGCGTCAGGTCCGCGAGCTGGCGATCGAAGACGTTATGGCACAAAAAGCGTACTACGAAACCAGTCTCGGAATTGAACTGCGCGCCATAAATTTCTTCTACGGCAATCTACAGCGCCAGCCCCGAGATATGCCCCTGCGCGCCATGGAATTCGCCGCCGATAGCGCTGGTATGGCAGGAACGGCCGCCGCGAACGCTGCTATTACCCCTTCATTTGATGAAGTAGACTATCGAATGTCCGTGACTGTGATATTCGAAATTGTTGAGAGTAACTAAACCCAGATTCAGGCTCTTCTGCGCCACAGCGGCGATCGCACTTTGCTTATCCTGCGCTGCAAAAGCTGACTCCCTGCAATCTGCCAGAGTGTTGCTGAGAGTCAGCAACACGGCTCAGCAGTTCGACAGGCAAACCCAACATCATGTCACCCAAGTGCTTCGGACCTATTCCAGCATCGTAGCCATGGAGACAGGGCTTGAGTTGCCTAACCTGATCCGCAACGCCATTGCGAACTGTTACGCGCGCGAGTATGCCTGGCATAAATTTGAACGCGGATTTGCTGTCATTCTTTCGCAGCATTTAAGTGCAGTACAGATCGACTTGTTGATAGGCTTTTACCGCAATCAGGGTATTCCGCCCAACGGGATTCAGCATTTCAAAGACGCAATTGCATCCGCCAGCGCGATTGCGGCAAACAGTGCCGAGCTGATCTATACGACGAGCCCGGGATGCGTCCAGCAAGATGCGCAGTTAATCAGCAGGTATCTTTCTGAAGCCGGCCTGTCAGCAGATCATCACAACCGGTTCGACTGATTGGGCCTGATGCATAAGATGCATAAAGAGTGGGAATGCGTGACGCGCTCCACCCCTGATTTTGCTTTTTCTCGCTTCTCTTCTTCTCGCTTCTCTTCCCATGCCCTCTCTGCCCTTCTGAGCCCTTCTCATCTGTGCGCTCCGCTGTTCTTGCTTCTTTAAGGCGTCAGCAGACAACCGCCGCGCATATACGCAAAGCAGTGACACACCACTGAAACGGTAACATGAAGTAATTTACAAGATGACTGATTGCGGGAATCCGGTCTTGCAGGTCGCGCGACCAACTGACCGTTTAGTGGGTCATCGAATACATCAGATAATTAATCCCTAACCGGTAGGCGTTATTTGCATAGCGAGTCGGATAGGCTTGGTGGTAGGTGTGCTCCCAGCCATCACCCATATCAGAGTTCCAGTTGATTAACACCATGACTCTCCCAGAATCATCCAGAATGGCATGGTTGCTTGCCCGGTCTATACCCTGCTCTCCAAATTCATCAGAGCGGTACAGTGCAGGGATCATCTGTGGGCCGTCGATGTCGTAGTAGACATGAAAAATTTCGTGATCCGGGCTCAGTTCTGTGATCTCCCGGTCCGGAAAAACCTGACTGAATGCCGCATAGAAGTTGTCCCACTGACGCTGCCCCCAGAAGTCATCAATCAACAGAAAGCCCCCGCGCAACAGATATTCTCTGAGATTTTCTGTCTCCTTCGGGCTCAGGACGATTCCGCCATTCTGCCCGACTTCCAGCATATACAGGAATGGATAATCAAAGATCTGCTCATCATCAAACCGCAGTACGATAGGATCGCGCTCCACCTTGATGTTGGTGAGCCGAGAGACGCCCCGCAGGAAATTCATGTCCGCATCCGGAAAGTCGATTGACCAGGTTCCATAACCAAACCCGCCACCCCAGTAGGTGTCATACTGAACGCGGACAAAATTGAACTCGCCAAGCTCCTCCTCTGCCAGATCATAGACGCTGGATTCCGATCCGCCGAGTTGCGGAAACACCTGCGCGTTAAGCGGCACGCTAATCAGAAACAGCAGCAGAGCAATCAAAGTGTGTTTGTTCATAGAGGATGATCTTTCCGACCAAATTGAAGCACAGGTTCAGGCGGGCTCTCTCCGGGGATCAGAGACGGATACTAGCAGTCCGGAAAAGCGAGACACAAATTGCAAGGCGGTTATCGCATAGAGTCGCAGTAATCGGCGTTGCTGACCGCCGGGGTAAACCAGATAAAATCATAGGCTGAGCGGTCTGAGAACTGATCGAGATAGGCGCGGGGATCCATTTCACCCGGTACCGCCTCAAGAAATGCCAGCGAAAGGATATCTGACCATTCCAGCTCCGGGTGCTGCGCTATCAGGTAATTGGGCACGCCAAGGTCCTTGCGGGCGTGGTAGTTACCGGTGATCAAGACTGCCAGGCCATCGTTCTGTCCCTCGTCCAGCAGCAGACTCCGGGCCATGGTGTGATCTCGAGTCTGCTGCACCCGCACCATCGGAGGGAACTGGGACTCGGGTAGCAGACCACAATGGCTCTCATCAATGTCCGCCAGTAAGCGGCTCATCACCTCTGCATCCAACACACCTTCAATTTCCGCACTGGTGGGTGATGAATAGACCTGCATGACGGTTTCAGGGTCCAGATTCCCGGCGGAAACCGGAACATTCGCGCGATGGGCTGCCTGGATCAGCCCTCCATAGAAAGCCCAGTTCCAGCCCTGATCGTCCCAGTTCAGAAAGTTTTTCAACGCTTCCTCCGACTCAAACCGGGTTTCGAGAAAAGCATCCAGATTCTCGCTCGCTGTGTTGTCCAGCATTTCCATGGTGAGCTTGTCGACATTGTCGGCATTGATCAGGGCCTGAAGAACTCTCAACTGAAGCGCGTGGTGGTCCGGATTGTCGTGTTTTTCACCGAGCAGGACATAGCTGGACTCCAGAAGGGTGTCCCACAGTTCTGCATCGGTCACGAACTGTCCACGCCGCGAGTCCCAGATGCGACCGATCAGTTCGTGATCTGTGTAAAGCTCAGACTGCCAGGGGAAAGAACCGCCTAGCTGCGCACTAACCTGGAGCGACAACAGACAGTGCGCAAAAGCCACCATCGTGAGCATCACGCGCCTGATGCCTGCCTCGCGAAATTTACTCGGTACCACCCATCTGCTCCCAGTTACCATAGAGCTCATCATTCCAGAAACTCTGAAAATAAGCGATAGCCGCCAGTTTCTCTTTATCCGAAATCCGGTTGGCGAAAGCCGGCATTTGGCCGCCTAGAGGGACTCCTCCCTGATTGATCACCTGAAGCAGCACGGACAGAGGGTGGTGCCAGGCGTGCGCCGATCCGTTCAGTGGGGGTGGTGGAAATGAACCGTCGTCGAGTCGCTCACGCCAGTCGGCAGTAATCCCCTGCGCCTGCGCGCCATGGCACTGAGCGCACTCGTGTTGGAAAACGCTGCTGCCTGTATGAACCTGCTCAACCGAATACCAGCGACCGGCAACAGGCGTTCCCTCATCGCCTTCACCGGACTCTTGCGACGGTGCGCATCCCAGCAGCAGCGTCACTACAGTAACAGCAAACATTGGCCACAGTTTTCTCTCCATGAATCAGTCTCCCTTCTTCGGATAATCAAAGTAGACCAATTCGCCCGACGCTTCCTGAATCTCCTCCCAGTGCTGAACAGGGAATTGCAGCTTGAGCAAACCGCAGGTTGGAATATGATCGATGCGTCCATCGCATACTCCGTTGGCGAACTCGGTGATGGCCGGATTATGTCCCACCAGCATGGCCGACTGACAGTGCTCGTCGAGAAGCCCCACTGTTTTCAGAAACATACCGGCACCGGCGAAGTAGAGCTCGGGGTTACTGAAGACCTCATCCGGCGGGAAACCTATCTGATCGGCCATCAACTTTGCCGTCGTTTTCGCTCTCAGAGCTGGACTGGTAATCACACAGCCGACCGTGTCGCCCCGCTGCCGGAATCGGGCGGCCATCTTCGGGATGTCCCGCAGACCGCGCTCAGCGAGTGGCCGTTCGAAATCCTTGAGCCCGGGGTCATCCCAGCTGGATTTTGCATGGCGCAGAAGATACAGCGTTTTCATCAAACTTCGACAATTCACCAGGAACCGGACATCAGCATCATGGCAAAAAACAGCACATGACGCGTAGCATGGAACAGTATTTTACTCCAGCCAGTCTGAGCGTCTAACGATTTAGGCATCCAGACCGTTAACTACAGGTAATACACCAATTAGGGCCGGTTGGATTTTCTCTGACTTATTACCCGGAAAAGGACGCACAATGACATTACACCGATCTCTTTTGAGCCTCCTCGCCTGCATGATGGTTTCCAACACCCTGGCTGCGCAGGAAGAAGAGGCGACACCTCTGACGACCGAAGTGGAACTGGGCGCCGTGAACACCAGCGGCAATACTGACGCACAGAGTATCAATTTCCGGGGGGAGGTAGACTGGGGGCGAGAACAGTGGGAATACGGCTTCCTAATTGACGGCCTGCGATCGTCACAGAACGGAATTCTGGCCGCTCAGCGCTTTTACTACGTCGGTAACGCCAATTACCAACTGGATGAAAACTCTTTCATTCAGTCGAGACTCGCTCACGAGGATGATCGATTCAGCGGCTATGACAGCCAGTCAGATTTCACGCTCAGCTATGGCCGAAGCCTGCTGGGCGGGCGCCCGAACATGAGCCTGACCTACGAAGCCGGTATCGGCTACCGGATCAGTCGCATCAAGGAACGTCTCAGCCAGATCAATTTCAATGACTTTGACGAAGCCATGTTCAGACTGGCCGGAGAATATGAATGGGATCTGTCAGCATCTGCGCAATTCGGGCAAACCTTGAGCATTGAAACAGGTCTCGAAACCAGCATTTTCCGGTCTGAAAGCAGCATTGAAGCCCAGATCCTCGATAACCTCGCGCTGAGGTTTTCGATATTTGCCAAGCATCAGACGATTGTTCCGGCCGGTCGTAAAAATACCGACACAGAAACTGCTGTCACTTTCGTCATGAATTTTTAGTCAGCCGCGTCTGATTCTGGGTCAATCCCGATGCGCTCGGAACCCTCCTCACTTCGCGGCCGATCCGGCAGCACCAAGCATTGTGCGAAGACCCTCGGGCGATTATTCTGCAGAGCATGGCTCAGTTGAAAATCCCCGCGCGTTTAATGACACTCATTTTTGCCTTATCGATGTCAGTCACGCTGACTCTGCACGCAGATCAGAACGACGAAAGGCTGAACGGATTGTTCGAGCAACTGTCACTGGTCAGTAATCCGGTGGTGCTGCGCGCGACAGAAAACCAGATTTGGGCCATTTGGCTTGAACATGAGAACGCAGATGTTCAACAGCTGCTGACACTGGGCACCGAGGCCATGAATCGTCGCCAATTCCCGGAAGCGCTGTTGATTTTCAGCCAGATTGTGGAGAATTTTCCGGATTTTGCGGAAGGCTGGAACAAACGTGCGACCCTCTACTACCTGGTCGGCAATACCGACGCCTCGATCGAAGACATCAAGAAAACTCTGGAACTCGAGCCGCGCCACTTCGGTGCCCTGTCCGGGCTAGGTCTGGTTTATCTGCAGCAAGGCAAGCTCGCGCTGGCCGAGGAGGCTTTTCAGCAACTCATTACGGTACATCCCAACAGTCCTTCCGCACAGGAGAATTTGCGCCTGGTGAAAGAACAGCGCGCTGTAAACGTGATTTAAACCCGGCGCAGGCTCTGCCAAACACTGGCCGAAAAAAAAGGATGCTTTCGCATCCTTTTTTTCCTGCGGGTCAAAATTACTGCGCCCGGGTTCCGGTCACAGCGAACGCGCCGAAGTCACTGCCAAATTCGCCGGAAACCGAGTCTCCCTCAATTGTGCCGGAAAAGTCGAGGACCAGAGTCTGACCCTGGGCATCGACTTCTGCAGAGAAAGAGACTGAATTGCCGTCATACATGACGCCGTCAATCGGCGCTTCACCCAGCTGATCCGAACCCATCATGCCGGTACCGTCCGCATTCAGAGTCAAGGTTGCGGGCAAAGCCCCCAGTGGCGTATTCATCTCAACGTTCCAGACCCCAACGGCCGGCGGCGTCGAAGCAGCGCAACCGACCAATACCAGCAAGGTAACTGCAAACCATCCGTTCAATATTTTCTTCATACCATAAAACCCTTTTTCTATCAGACCAGAGAATAACAACGAAAGCCTGGAGTCACCCGATTAACAGTTAATGCGCATACCCCGCTCCTGAGTCTTGGAGCTGCTTCAATTGCGGCTAAGCTGACCCTATTGTCCTGTAAATCGCGCGTCAGTCAACCTCAATGCGCAGCCCGGGTCGGCGACCGGAGCGAAATTTGCGTTCTATGGAATTTGCCAGGCGGCCAGCCAGAGCCGCTCTTCAAATTCAAACTCCAGTTCACCGGTAATGACTCTTTCGAGGCCTGCCATGTGGGCAGCGCCGTAAAACAGACTGATAGTGCGCGCCTGACCCTGCTCAAGCACATCCCTCAGCGCGGAGAGAGCCGCCTCATTCCGGTCGCCCAGGAGTGTTAATTTCGATTCCATGGCCGGATCGATCGCAATGCTGCCACTTCGGCCCAGTTCTTTTCCCAGTAAATATTTGACAGCCTGACTCCGATCTTCAGAGCTCAGCGCACTTAGCAGAGCCATGGTGGTGAACGAGCTTGCCGGTAAATCCTCTCTGATTCTCGCCTGCTGCTCACTGGCCAGCTGAGCAGAGGCCATGGCGACAAACAGCGTGATAAAATTTTCCTGTTTGGCCGCCATAATCGCCTGCAGTTCGCTAACGCTCAGATCAGCGTGCCGAAAGTTGCTTGCGCCATAGGCGATCTCATCGAGTTGAAAGCGAAGTCCGAGCAAGCTTGCAGCAGTGACCTGCAGCCAACCCACAACCGACAGTCCGCTTTCTGACATACCGCGCGCCGAATCAGTACTGCTGCCATCCGTCACCAGCTCGTAGAGCACCAAATCCCTGTCGGCAAAATAGGCGTTCAGCTTGTCATAGTAGCGCTTGTCTGCAACATGCACGGCCGCTACCAGATCAAGCTCGACTCCGGACGCGCTGCGGTAGCGGCTCACTGAGGTCTGCAAACTGCCATGCCAGTCCTGCGGCGCTTCTGCAAATCGGATGAACTGCGCCTTGGAACCGGTGGGAGCGCACGACATCATCAGCGCCAGGATCACCAACAGCTGGCGAAGCCCGACTGTATGCACAGATGCGGTTTCGAATTTGGATTGACTGATCACGGGTGCCTACCAGGCGATCTCCAGTATGGCGCTCACATCACCAGCATTGACTATCGGACGGGGGTTCTTGCGCACTACGGGATGAGCGTAGGCGCGCTCGGCTATCTGCTGTAGCAGATGTCGGGGAACATCGAGCTGCCGCAGGCTGGTGGGCAGGCCCAGTTCGCTGATCAGCGTCTTTACCACCACATGAGCATCCTGTGAGCCTTGACCCATGGCGTCGCTAATAGCGCGGCTCTTCTCACCGAGGACGGCGGCATTCCACTCGAGCACCGCGGGCAACATGACGCATGAGGTATAGCCATGCGGAATGGCGCACAGGGCACCGAGTATGTAGCCGATTCCGTGACTCGCTCCGTGGGGAACTGACCCGAGGCCGCAACACGCCAGCCAGACGGCCTGCTGATTCAGATTGATCGCGCCTTGATCGCCCTGAGAGAGACTCGCCGCCGGTAAGGACTGGCTGAACAGAGTGATGGCATGCAGAAAATGGCCGTCAAGATAGGCTGAGCTCTGGCCGGAACAGAAACCCTCTATGGCATGATCCAATGACCGTATGGCAGTCGATAACCAGAGCCAGGACGGCGTGTGCCCGGCCAGTTCCGGATCGTAAACAACTGCCTGAGGGCAAAGCCGGGGGCCTCGATAGCCCTCTTTACTGCCCGAACTGCTGTTCAGTACACCCGCTGAGTTGCTGAATTCGGCGCCGGAGAGCGTGGTGGGAATGGCAAGCTGCCGAATCTTGTCGGTGCCGGAGAAAAGTCGAAAATCACCATGCTTCGGCCCCTTACTGCCGTTGCCCTGCTGCGCGTATTCTAGGATTTCTGATTCGTGCTTGAGGCCCTGCTCGATTGCCAGCTGAACGAATTTGCCGGCGTCGATTACCGAACCCCCGCCGACGCTGATGATGACATCGGCTCCGCTCTCCCTGACCTGATCAAGCAGCTCCAGCGCATCTTCACGAGGCGTGTGCGACCGGATAGCCTTGTTGAAACCGGCCAGTTCAACCGGCAGGGCCTGTCGCAAAGCACCGAGGTCACCGGTCTTTTCAGCCAGAGTCCGGGAGGCAACCAGGAACGGCCGCTGGTAACTCAGGTCGCGCAAAAGCTGCGGCAGGGCTGCTGTTGCCGCTTCGTTAAAAATGACCTTCTCTAGCGCGCTGTATGCAAATTCCATGGCTCAGGGTAGCGACCAATCCGCAGCAATGAGTTCGAATAATCCCAGTGTATGCTGAGAAGCAGCCGCCTTGCACGTCGAAATAGTCTCACGCGCGCGTTACAATCTCCGGATCTTTGAAAGGGGAATGACTGCGCATGGCGACTCTGAAAATAAACGGCACTGAATACACTCTCGACGTCGAACCGGAAATGCCGCTGTTGTGGGCGTTGCGGGATGAGCTCGGACTCACGGGAACCAAATTTGGCTGCGGCGTAGCTTCCTGTGGCGCCTGCACGGTGCAGGTGAATGGCAATCCGGTAAGAAGCTGTGTCATGCCTGTTTCGGCTGTACAGGGGCAGGAAATCACCACTATCGAAGGGCTTGCCGAATCATCACTGGCGCACTACGAACCGGGGGATCTGAATGCCGTACAGAAAGCGTGGATTGATCATCAGGTCCCCCAGTGCGGCTACTGCCAGTCAGGCATGATCATGGCCGTGTCATCTCTGTTGGCAGCTAACCCTAATCCCAACGATGCGGAAATTGATGCGAGCATCAACAATGTCTGCCGCTGTGGCTCCTATCCACGCGTGCGGAAAGCGATTCGCGCAATCGCCAACGCCTAGGCCGGAGGGGCGCACCCATGAAAATCTCGAGACGCCGGTTCATTCTTTCATCAGCTGTGGTCGGCGGCGGCCTGGCTATTGGCTATGCCGCCACCAGACCCAGTGGTCATCGAATTGCCAATGACACGCTTGCCGAGGGCTCGGCCAGATACCTGACTTCGTTTTTGAGGATAGACCCTGACAACCGGGTAACCGTCTATGTGAATCATTCCGAAATGGGTCAGGGCAGTCACACCGCACTGGCCATGATGGCTGCAGATGAGCTGGATGCGGCCTGGGAGCAGGTCAGGATAGAACAGGCACCGGCAACCGACCTGTACGCAGCCGGAGACATGGCGATCGGCTTCGCCGGTGAGTTTGGCGTCCCCTCATTTCTGATGCCGCTGATTGAAGCCAGTGCGATGAAAATTGCGCAAATTGGCAATCTGCAAACCACCGGAGGCAGTGCGTCCATTCGTTTTACCGGCCAGCTCGGAATGCGCGTCGCCGGCGCAGCGGCCCGTGAAATGCTGATTCAATGCGCAGCAGAGCGCTGGGGCGTTCCGGCCGACGAGTGCACCACGGCTCTCAGTTATGTTCATCACAATGCCAGCGGGCAATCATTAAGTTACGGCGAACTGGCAGATGCGGCGGCCGGGCTGGAACCGCCTGACGCGCCCACTCTCAAGCAGCGCACGCAATTCAATATCATGGGCAAAGCCTTATCACGCGTCGATATCCCGGCAAAGGTCGACGGCAGTGCCTTCTATGGTCTGGATTACAAAACAGACGACATGTTATTCGCCGCAATCAGGCTGGCTCCGGTGTTCGGTACCAAGCTGGTCTCGGTTGATGCGACTGAGGCTCTGAAGCGACGGGGGGTTAAAAAGGTCATCGAGCTGGAAGACTCTGTCGCTGTTGTAGCCGACAACTACTGGCGCGCGAAGGAAGCCCTGAAGGAAGTGTCAGCCGAGTTTGAGCGTTCTGACAACGATTCAGTTTCCAGCGCAGACATTGCAGCACGCTTTGATGAGGAACTGACCCGCAGTGAAGGCAGCAAGGATTTTGAAGCCGGAGACGCAGAGGCAGGTCTGACTCAGGCCAGTGAAATCATCGAGGCCAGCTATCGCGTCCCCTATCTGGCCCATGCCCCGATGGAGCCGATGAACTGCACAGTGCATATTCAAAACGGTCGCGCTGACGTCTGGACCAGCACCCAGGACCCGCTGGCCGTGCGCGGCCGGGTGGCCTCGGTTGCCGGGCTGAATGAGCGCGCAGTAACACACCATCCGAGCTACTTGGGAGGCGGATTCGGTCGCCGCCTGCCCTTCAACTGGAACGTCATTGACCATGCCACGAAAATTGCCATGCAGTTCAGCGTTCCGGTGAAGACCGTGTTCAGCCGTGAAGACGACATGCAGCAGGACTATTACCGCCCGGCGGTCACTTCCAATTTCAAAGCAGGCCTGGACGCTAACGGCAACATTTTAGCGTGGCATAACAGATACACGGGTCCAATCCAGACTCCGGGGGCAGCCCACATTCCCTACGCCGTCGACCACCAATCGATCAGAGTCGTGGACGGAGAGACCCATGTGCCAATTGCCGCATGGCGCAGCGTGGATCACTCACAGCAGACGTTTTTTACCGAGTCATTCATTGATGAACTGGCCCATCGCGCGGGAACCAATCCCTTTCAGTTCCGTATGGAACTCCTTCACAAACATCCGCGACATCAGCAGGTTTTGCAGGTCGCAGCGGAAGCCGCAGGGTATGGCAGAAACCTGCCCGAAGGTCGTGCCTTGGGCATAGCGGTGCAGGAAAGTTTCGGCAGTATTTGCGCCGAGATTGCTGAAGTCTCCATTGGACCCGATGGCAAGCCCGTTGTGCACAAAGTCACGGCGGCGATTGATTGTGGCTGGGTGGTCAACCCGGACACGGCCAAGGCACAGATTGAATCTGGCGTCATTTTTGGCCTCACCGCCGCGATGTACGGCGAAATCACGATAAAGGAGGGTCGGGTCAGTCAGAACAACTTTCCTGATTATGAAATGGTCCGAATGGCAACTTCGCCGGAAATCGATGTGCATCTGATCGAGTCAGGAGCCAGCCTCGGTGGACTGGGTGAACCCGCAACGCCACCGATCGCCGCGGCGGTCACGAATGCAATTTATATTCTGACCGGTCAGCGAATCAGGGAGCTTCCTCTCAGCAAGCACAGTTTCAGGCAGAACAGCACGCTGGCCAAAGCGTAACAGGCACATGCCCCTTCTCGTTGTTGGCCTGCTGCTGTTTTTTATCCCACACCTGCTGCGCGAGACGGGATTACGCGATCGCGTGGTTGTCAAACTGCCTTCAGAGGCTGCCTATAAAGGCACCTTCAGTCTGGCAACTGCCATCGGTCTCGGACTGATTGTGCTGGGCAAAAGCCAGGCCACTTTTTTCATGGTCTGGCAGCCACCGTTCGAGTGGCGTGTGGTCAGTCACTTTCTGATGTTGCCGGGGATAATCCTGGTGACCGCCGGCAATATCCCTCTCTCTCACCTCGCTGCAGTAACCCGCAATCCCATGCTTTTGGGGGTCGGAATCTGGGGGCTTGCGCATCTCTGGTCAAATGGCGATCTCGCTTCGATTCTGCTATTCGGCAGCTTCGCGATATGGAGCATGCTAAAGTTTGTTACGATGTGGGTAACTGCGAGGCCTGTCTCGCGCGCCCCGGATATTGTTTGGGATGCAATCGCGATTCTGCTTGGATCGCTCTTGTACGCCCTGGTGGCCCTGTTTCATGGACAACTGTTTGGCGTGGGATTGAACTTTGCTTAAGCCAATTCAGAGATTACTGCAGAAGCGAACGCGGCAATCTGCCCGACCACACGGCCGGGCAATGCAACGGCGAGGCTTGATGGCATTGCTGCTGACGATTCTGAGCGCCACGCAGGGGCCGGTGACGGCCCAGACTCAGATAGCAAACGCGGACTGGGAAGGAGAATGGCTCGCTGAGGGCACCCTGTTCAGAATCGGGGTGACAGCAGACAACGGGTTGCTGAAGATCACCCAGATAGAATCCATGGGGCAGATCTGGTCCAGCGGAGACGGCAAGATAGACGGTAATATTGCCCGCGTAGAGGTCGAATACGCCGGCGCCACCGGCGTCATCCGGGCTGAATTACTGGACGCCAAGACGGCCGTACTGTCCGCCGCCAGCTGTCAGCCCGAATTCATGGTCGTGTGCGCGCTGTCGCAGGGCCGCCAGGCAATCTTCAGGAAAGTCGCCGGCCAGGCGGCATCAGATTCGAACAACTAGATCTCTGAAACAGAGCTGATGACTTTACCTACGATGCCATATTCAACGGCCTCTTCCACGGTCATCCAGTAATCGCGATCTGTATCCTGGGCAACACGATCAAGGGGCTGGCCCGTTTCGTTTGCGATCAGCTGATTAATCCGCGCTCTCATTTTGACAATCTGCTCTGCCTGAATAGCGATATCGGTCGCATCGCCACGGGCACCACCCAAAGGCTGATGCACCAGAAAGCGGGTATTCGGCAAAGAAAAGCGATTTTCTTTCTCTGCGGCCAGATAGATCGTTGTTGCCGCGCTGGCCACCCAGCCCGTGCCGACCACTTTGACCACCGGCTGAATGAATTTGATCATGTCATAAATCACATCGCCGGATTCAACGTGACCGCCGGGCGAGCTGATGTATAGCGTGATCGGGTCATCGCCGTCTGAGGCCAGTGCCAGAAGCCGCTCAGTGACCGATCGGGCAAGCTTGTCATCAATACTGCCGAATAGGGTGATGGCGCGCGACTTAAACAGCTTCTCATCCATAAATCCGGATCTGGCTGGAGTCCGAGTGGCCGGACTGTCATCTTCCTGGGTGCTGTACATGGTTTCCTTCCTCATTGAATCTTTTGCATTTCACTGGTCTCACACTCAGGCTGCTTGGTCTTTATGAAGGCAATCAACTTCCAAAGGTCCTGTTTTCCTTCAGGAAAGTTATTGCCATAACCCACCATCCGGGTACCCGGAATGCCTGATGTTGTTATCTGAAAAATCTCATCGGCGGTATTGCCATAACGCCACTGACAGTCGAACAGATTCACTTCCTCCCCGACGCGGGGTTCTGCTTCGTGACAGAACTGAGCACAGGTTCCGTCGTATATTCTGGCACCGCGCTCAACGGCCGCAGGATCCTGCATGTAGGCGGCCAGCAGGCTCATCGGCGCTTCGGCCGCAGGCTCGGTCCTGTTGCACGCCGCAAGCAACATTGCGCTGCCAAGCCACCAGCCGACCCGTATCATTGGGAAAGAGACGCTTGTCATGATTGTTTCATCAAATCCGGAGTGTCAGCTTCTGCATCTCTACTCGCCTTGCGAGGCCTTGTGATCGCTTAATCTGCGCTTGCAGCAGTGCCACTCAGACATGGCCACCAGAACCCTCCTCAGCACCGAGAGGTTTGAAAGAGATAAGCAGCTGGGGCAACAGGGTCAGAGAGCCGGTCAAGGCAACCAGCATGGCAAGACTGGTCAACAGTCCGAATACAATCGTCGGAATGAAATTCGACAGCGCCAGAATAGAAAAGCCGGCGACAATAGTCATCGACGTAAAATACATAGCTCGCCCGATGCTGTTGTGACAGAAATGCATGGTTGCGCGGTAATCACCGAAGCGGGGAAATTCGCGCTTAAACCGGTGCATGTAGTGAATGGTATTGTCGACGCCGATGCCAACGGAAATCGCTGCGATTGTGATGGTCATGATATCCAGCGGAATGTTTGCCCAACCCATGATGCCGAGGACAAATGCGGCAGCAATGGCATTGGGGATAATGCAGATCACCGCGATGGAGAGCGAGCGAAAAAGCGCGAGAAACATCAGCATGATGGCCAGCATCACCACTCCGAGCGTCAGAATCTGTGATTGAAACAGGCTCTGCAGGACGTTGTTATACATCACCAGAATACCGGTAACGCGCACGTCCTCGTCCGCCAGACCAAACTCTTCTTCAACGCCGCGCTCTATGCGCTGCAACAGCTCATTGCGATTCAGATCGGGCGCCGATTCGATCACCCGGACATTGAATCGGGTCTGGTTGTCAGCGACTGAGATAAAGGGGGTCAGGACAGTATCCTTCAGCGCCTCGGGAATCCGGTTGTACAGGATTGCCCAGAGAAACCCGTCTACTTCCTGGTTGCCATTGAGTTTTTCAGCCAGTTGCACAATGGCGCCGAACGAGAGCACCTTGCCGGTTTGCAGATCGGCATCAAGGTATTCATGGATGGCTTTGATCTGTGCCATTTTGGGGGCAGTAAACCAATAGGCGTCATCACTGCCGCTGTCTGAAAACCCGTCATCGAATCCATCATCAAATCCGTCGTCGAATCCATCATCAAATCCGTCGTCGAATGGCGCGCCGCCATCTGGCAGATCGACCACAACATCAAAGGACAGAGTGCCACCGAGCTTCTCATCAAACAGGCTCATGCCCTGATAAATTTCTGTGCTTTCTCTGAAGTAATCGATGAAGCTGTTTTCCACCCTCAACTGGCTCAGTCCAATCACGCTGAACAGCAGTATCAGACCGTAGATCACCAGCACGGTGTTGTTCAACCTGTCTGTCGCACGGGCGAGAAAGCCGGTCAAATTCAGACGAAGGCCAGTACCGAGCTGGCTTTCGTCGGTCTTGAGCAAGCTCATGATAGAAGGAAAAAGTGTGAAGGCGACCAGTAAAGCGGTCACCACACCCATCATCATCATCCAGCCAAACGTGATTATTGGCAAAATCCCGCTCACAACCAGAGAACCGAACGCAACCAGGGTAGTCAATGCCGTGTATAGGCAGGGGCGATACATGCTGAGAACCGCATGCCTGAGCAGCTTATCGTGATCACTGTGGTGTCGGGTCGCCCTTAATTCCCGATAGCGTACGGTCAGATGCACGGTGAGTGAAATCGTGATGATCAACAGCAATGAAATAAAATTAGAAGAAACAACGGTGACACGCCAGTCCATCAGTCCGAGGACCCCGACCATGATGACGCCGGCAACCGCGCAACAGGCCAGCGGTATTGCCACCCATCGTAACTTGCGAAAAATAAGACCGAGGGCAAAGACAATAAGAAGAACCACGGCGATACTGAAGCTACTGAGATCGCCCTGCACAAAGGTCACCAAATCGTCGGCTATCATTGGTGCGCCGCCCAGATAAATCTCCGCGCCATCCCGATATCTATCGAGCGTTGCCCGTATTTCACTGATCAATTCGTGCTGCCGATCTGCCGCCTGCACGCTGTAACTGGCGTATTCCGCCTCAACCTGACTCAGCTCGGCCAACTGTTCAGGGCTGGCGTCACCGGCGCGGCTCAGATTCCTCAGCTCCGAGCGACGATTAACCAACGAGCGGGCTTTTTCGTCGAGGGCAAAGCTCACCTGAATACCGGCTGTCTCACCGTCAGGACTCAGCAGCGCATTGCGGAAAACCGGACTGGTCATGATCTCCTCTTGCGCCGCAGCAAGATCGGTTTCCGGTGCCAGCAGGGTCAGATAATCTTCAGAGATACCGGTGAGTGGGGTATCACCAAAAATTGGCACGGTCAGAATACTGTTCACAGATTCCACCCGATCAATGGCCAGAAGATCTTCACTGAGGCGTTCGAGCACCTGCAGTTCGGCAGGGTCAAATAAGTTACCGTCAGGAGAGTAGGCAACAGTTACCGAATCGGCCGTGCCGTAGCGGTTGTTGATCTCCCTTGAGAATTCAAGATCGGGGTCATTTTCCAGCAGCAAGGAGTCTGCAGACGCATCCAGCCGGAAATTCTGCGCATGCCAGGCAAAAAAGACCACCAGCGCCAGCAGCATGACAATGACCAGCTTTGGCCTTTCAAAAACAGAGTGGGAATAGAGCCGGGCGATCTTCGTAGTCATAGTTCTGTGCACTGTGCTGGTACGGCTGAAACTATACGCTGTTTCCCTTCAGTTATCGATTGGCACCACCCGGCGATAGTGCCAAGCACGATCACCGTTTTCAGCCCGCCAGCAGCGGCCAGTGCGCCGGTGCTGAGGCCTGAATGTCACTGCCGGGAAGTCTTCAGAAGAATCTCGGGCTGAACCGTGGCACTGTGGTATACGCCTGATCTGCGTTTTCCTGTTCAGCATGTATATTTTAAGTAATTGTTTTTAATAGAATAAAAGAAAATCTATGTCGCCATCCTCGCTTCAGCAACAGCGACTCAGATTGAAACTGGGCTGGCGGGTTGAAAGTTGTTAAAATCGCCCTTAATTTGTTTAGGAGGCCTCCTGCTTGGCGTAAGCCTTCGAGCAACTGTGAGATCACCGGTTGGCACGGGGATTCAGGAGCCACGCCCTAACAGAAGTGAACTTGAACAGAGACCAGGAGTCAGTGATGAATTGGTTGAACAGGTTAATCGTTGCCCTCGCCGCTGCGACCATTTCGGCCGCCTCAATGGGCGATGAGTGGCTGCGGTCTATTCCGGAATTTGAGCTTACTGATCATCTCGGTGAGGTTCATACGCTGGAGAGCTATGAGTCCTATGATTACGTCGTGTTTTATGTGCAGGGCGTGGGTTGCCCGATCGCGCGTATCGCCCTGCCAAACTACCGCGCCGTTCGCGATGAGTTCGCCGACAGGAACATTGAGTTCACCATGTTTAACTCGAACATTCAGGACAATCTCCCGAGAATCGCAAAAGAAGCGGGCGAGTTCGGGATCGACTTTCCCATTATGAAAGATGAAGGGCAGCACCTGGCCAAGGCTCTCGGCGTTGAGCGCACGGCTGAGGTGTTTATCGTCAATCCCCGCACCCGTGAGGTGTTGTTTCGCGGCCCTATCAACGACCAGCTGGGTTACGAAACTCAGCGGAATGAGGCCAGCGAGCACTATCTGAAGGATGCCCTGAATACTGTACTCGCCGGCGGTGTGGTCAACATGGATGACATTCCCGATTCCAAGGGCTGTCTGGTAGCAATCTTCGACACCTAGTCGTCACCTTCAGTTTTCGCGCAATACCAAAAAGGGAGGCTCTGCCTCCTTTTTTTGTGAGCACCGGATGTTGTCTAAGATTACCGTTTCACTTTCAAACCGCGATCCGTCGAACCATGCCAGTCGATTTTTCAGCCTTTGCGAAGAAACTTGCAGTACGTTGCGTCAGGTCTCGCCTGCTTTTTTTCCTCGTGAGCTGTGTGGCAATCAGCGCGCTAGCCAGCGGACTGCTCTCGACCCGATTTGATGGCACATTTAATGCGCTGCTCACGCAAAGTGACCCCTACCTCGATGAATTGGAGCTGATGGACCAGGAGTTTCCAATTCCTACAGAGGCTGCATTTATCTTTGTCGCACCTCCGGGACAGACCGTATTCACTCAGGCGACGCTGGGGGCTATCAATGACCTTCGGGAGAGTTATGCTGCGATACCTCATGCCGGATATCTGTCCACCATCCTGAATTGGATTTCACCCGAAACCCAACGTCGACTGTTCGCGAAGAGTATCAACGAGTACAGCGAACTCGAACTTGCCGAGCTGGCCCAATCGGCGGTGCAGGATCGACTGCTTACCAACAATTTGTTGAACCAGGACGCCAGCCTGACGTTTGGAAATTTAGAACTGGACGCGAGAGATGCGAGCACCAGCGAAAGGTTAGAAATCGCCGCGGCAATTCAGCAGCTGCGGGACGACATTCGACAGCGTCATCCGGGCGTCGAACTTTATGTCGGCTCGGACATGATCCTGGAGCAGTCCAGCCAGAGCGCAATGATCGAAGACCTGACCAGCCTGTTGCCAATCGTCATCCTCATCTGCGTGCTGGTAATCTGCTATTGTTTTCGCTCACTCACTCTCGGCGCCTGTATCCTGGTTCATGTGGTGGTAACTGCTGCATGCACGGTTGGAACAGTCAATTATCTGGGTTTTTCATTCAACAACATTTCTATCATTGCGCCGTTAGTGGTAATCATCATCGCTGTCGCCAACAGCGTGCATATCATTTCAATCTACAAACAGGCACTCGCATCGGGCATGGGCAGGCTTTCGGCCATGGAGCACAGCCTGTCCTATAATTTTCAGCCGGTCTCTCTGGCAGCGTTGACCACAGCGATCGGATTTTCTTCGCTCAATATGACCTCCTCACCTGCAATACAGGATTTTGGTCAGATCGTGGCTGTCGGAATCGTTTTCGCCTATGGCCTGACCTTCACCATGCTGCCCGCCACCATGGTCTGGTTCACCGCCCTCGGCAAACAGGATGTGCCGGATCAGACCGTCTTCATGCAGCGCCTGCTTGACCGTGTCATCGCTTTCACCAACATACACGACAAGTCTATTTTTCTGCTCTTCTCGGGGCTGGCATTGGGCACCGCAATACTCCTTCCGCTCAACGAAACCGATTTTAATCGACTCGATTTCATCGCCAATGATGGTGATATACGCGAGTACTATGATCAGGTCGCAGAGAAAATGAACCGCGGGCCTGCCCTGACCTATGCAATCAAGACGCCCGACCAGAACGGAATCGTTGATATCGGCTTTTTACAGGAGGTAGAGGCGTTTACCGGATGGCTGGCCAGTCTCGAAAGCGTGGAGTCGGTCGCCAGCCTCAACGACGTGCTCAAGACAATTAACCAATTCATCAACGACCAGAATCCGGAGTACTTTTACCTACCGGATACTGAGGAAACCGTTGAAAACTATCTGGACGCTTTCAGGCTGGTCAACAGCAGAGAGTTCCCCATAAGCGGTTTCGTCAGTGATGATCTATCGGCCATGACCGTGTTCATCAACGCAACACAAATCTCCAATCAGGAAGTGCTGGATCTCGACATTCAGATCACCCAGAAATTTTCTGAAATTTTCACCGATGCTGAACTGATTCATGGCAGCGGGCTGCTGCTGTTCTCGAGAATGGACGAACTGGTAACCACCGAGTTGCTGCAGGGATACTCCGTCAGTCTCCTGCTGATAACGCTGACTCTGGTGCTTGGCTTCGGGAGCACCTACTTCGGGATTCTCAGCGTGCTACCCAATCTGCTTCCTGCAACCATGGTCTTTGGCTTTTGGGCCATTCTGGTTGGACAACTGGACCCCTTTGTAATGATGCTGTTCAGCATCAGCATCGGTCTGGTTGTGGATGACACGGTGCATATCCTCAGCCACTATCTGGAGAGTCGCCGCGGCGGTGTTTCTCAGTCAGAGGCTGTTGCTCACTCGATACAGATAGCCGGTCCGGCGCTGACGGTCACCACCTTGGTGCTGGCACTGGGAACCACCATATTGATTTTCGCCAACACCATCTATTTCCAGCAGTCAGCCAAACTGCTTGTACCTATCGTCATTCTGGCGCTGGTGCTCGACTTGGTCTACTTACCGACGATACTGAAACGTTTCGACAATAAATTCTCGAACGACTCTGGCACTAATATCTGAATTGGAGTAACGCATGGTCAGCAAAGATGAAATGATTGCCTTCTTCCGGAGTGAGTTCCCCAAGGCGCGCTATGTCATTGAGGATTTCACCGATGACTCGGTTGTGGTGAGGCATCAGGTGGGAGAGCAAGATTTACGGCCGGGTGGAACGGTCTCCGGCCCGACCATGATGGCGCTGGCGGATACCGCTCTGTATGTCGCACTTTTGCGGGAAATCGGTCTGGTGCCGCTTGCGGTCACCACCAGCCTCAACTTCAATTTTCTGAGAAAGCCAGTGGCTGACCGGGATCTGCTGGCGGAATGCAGACTGTTAAAACGGGGTAAGTCTCTCGCTGTCGGGGAAGTATCTATCTGTTCCGAGGGCGATGAGGCCCCGGTTGCCCATGCCACCGGAACCTACTCAATACCCCCCGACCGCTGAAAGTTGGCGAACGCTGGCGACAGACCTCAGTCTTCAAAAACCACAGTAAAGGATACGGGTACTGCCCGACTGATACTCGGCAAGCCGGCGACCTCGCGCAGCGCCTCCACCCCCGCCACCAGATCAAAGCTTTCCGCATTAACCACGATGGGCTTAAGAGTCGTGGCCATCAGCCCGGCTTCCTGACGACTGACCAGAACCGTGGCGTTGTAGGTTTGGGACTGATCGCGCAATTCCAGAGTGAAATCAATCCCCATTTCTTCGCTACTGCCCGGAGCCATGTTGGCAAGTCGACCGCTGTTGATCCGCGCGGTGATGGTGCCGCGCGGGAAGAGTTCTGTTTCGAACAACATGGATTGCATACGCTCATTGCGAATAGGAACCAGGGTATTCACACTGGCCAGTGCAATCTCAATCGACACCGAGCCATCCTCCTTGATGGTTCCCGAAAGTTCATCAAAGGTATGAACCTCAGCGACATGATCGGCTTTGACCGTCACAAAACTTAAGGTCGATGCTTCATTGTTAAGCGTCCACTGCGCCGACGCTGCAGCTGAGACGATCAGCAATCCCGAGGAAATAAGACATTGAAAAAGACGAATCGGGGCTTTCATGAGTTTCTCCAAACACCAAAAGAACGAATCAAGGCTTCAATATGGCTCAGCTGCCGGTTGAAATCCAGTAATTTACCTTCACCGCAACAGAGCCTGTCCAGTCAACGGAACAGCTGGCACCTCCCGCGACGCAACGCCCTGCGACAAGCAGCGGTACCCATGCGGGTCAGACCAATCGGCAAGCTGACACGCGCTTTCGCAGATCAGGGGCTCGGCCAGTTCTTCTGGAAAGCCTCGAACGCATTCAGCAGGGCTTCTGTGTTCGCTTCTCCCAGCTGTGCCAAGGCAGCTGCAGCCGCTTCAATCGTCGCCAGACCTCCGGGTACGCTGCCACGCCGGATACGGTACCGGCTCGATGCATCATTGATGTGACAGACCCGCAGTTGCTGTAGCCACGGATTGGACATCCAGATTTTTTTGGCCTTGCGCCAGGTTCCGTCAATCAGGACCAGCCTGTGCACCGGTGAAGTTTGATTCGCTTCAGACAGGGGCACGCTGATGCTGGTTGGAAAGAGCACCACCACGCCCGGATTCGACAGCAAGGCATGCCGCACCCCGTCAAAATCTTCGGGTTGCTCACCGACCGCAACTTCTGCCCCCTCTGCTACAAGGGTAATAAGCCGCGCGGTATTTTTTGCGTGCCCTGCTTCAGTGGGATGCTGCAGAATCGTGAGCTTGATGGAATAGCCGGTCCGGTCGATGTCGTGGCACAGACAGGTGCGCTCCGGATAGTCACAGCGTGGGCAATAGGATCGAGGCATGGTTCAGATCAGCATTCGTTCACAGCGGGAATTACGATCATTGGCCCAATTGTCTCATCACACCCGTAAGGCTCACAAAATAAAAGCACTGTACAGACTCAGACAGCTGCCGCCACTCAAGCATTCAAAGAGCAATCTCGATGCGCTGATGGGCTTTGAATTCAACTTCCTGCCGGGATTTACTCGGGATGTCTGCCAAGATATGGCGACTGAACAGTGATATGCCCCCACCCAGGAACACCGGAAATTTAGACAGAATCAGATCGGTAATCAGGCCCTTTTCTAAAAACCCTGACGCAAGCTGACCCCCGCCCAACAACCAGACATGCGAAAGACCGCTCTGAGTCACCTGCGTCAGGAAGCACTCAATCGAAGGCACGCACGACAGCTGCGACCCCGGCATCGACTCCACATCGGCAGAGCTGATTACCCAGGAAGGTTTATCCTCATAGGGCCAGGATCCATGGTGCTGGATAAAACGATAGGTTTCTCTGCCCATGACAATAGAGTCAATACTGCTGAACAAGGCCTCGAGATGGGTGTCCGAGCTGTCGCTCTCCACTTTGTCCAGCCATGACACATCGCCATGCTCTGCAGCAATAAATTCGTCGGCGCTCATCGCGGCGCAATAGGTGACCCTTAACATCGGGCTTGCTGCCTGCCCAGTCATCCGGTTCTGAGAATTTTGTCGATGGGGCGACCGCGCGCCAGCTCGTCTACCAGCTTGTCAAGAATTCTCACTTGCCGGGTTAAAGGCGTTTCTATGGCTTCAACCCGGTAGCCGCAAATCACCCCCTTCACCAGCGCGGCTTTCGGATTCAACTCAGCATTTGCAAAGAACGCCTCAAAAGAAAGCTCATCGTCAATCGCCTGTCGCAGCCCCGCTTCTTCAATACCGGTGAGCCAGCCAATCACTGTCTGCAACTCCTGCTCGGTCCTGCCTTTGCTGACCACTTTAGTCACGTAATGTGGATATACAGCCCCGAACGACATAGACGCGATCCTGGCATCATGCTCCGGTGTGGTCTTTCCTGTGGCTGCCATTCAGCGCAGGCCTCCGTTATTCGTCATCATCAACACTGGGAATACGACCCTGATTTTTCCCTTCCACTTCCCAGCGCCTCCAGCCGGCCAGAATCCCCATCAAACCATGATTACCTTCATGGCAGGCGTACTCATAGATCGGCTCTTCAATCCTGCGCATAGGCAAGCGGGCAGACCACGGCTGATCCCACATGGCGGCGTCTTCCACGGTGAAGTCGTAATCCAGTGTATTCTCATCAATCCAGGTAAACCGCTCTTCGATGCGCAGATTCGGGGAAGTATTGCGCCAGCCATACTCAGGGTAGAAATGCTTGCTTGTTATCACCAGAGTATCACCCTCCCATCGGGCAATCGAACGGCCCGCCCATTGTGGAAACGGCGCGTCAAAATCTTCAGCGAAGGGGATAATGCGGGCGTGATGAACCATTTCGGTCATGATCATCACATGTTCGCGGGTTTGAACCAGCTGCATATTGTTGTTGTAGGAGCCGGAGATGAGAGGCGGCCCCGTGCGATTGTTGATAATACACCGATCGTTCAAGGTTCGTGCCTCGGGGCCGGCACTGTCGCGTCTCATCTGTTGCACAAGGGCATTACGCTCACGACCGCTGGCGTTCAGCGGCGGCAATCTGCCGTTAGGCGGGTCATAAACCAGAGAAGTACGCCGATCCGAAACAGTATCATTACCACGTTCATACCAGAATTCATTGTACGAAATAACACCGGGTGGATAGCCCGCTCCTCCGACCGAGTCGATAATGAGATCACGATTCTGGCGTCGATTCTCATAGGCCGCCCACTCCGCTGCTTCCTCAGCCGTGAGTGTGGCCTTGTCGGCCAGCTCAGCGGGTCGTTGCAGCGGGGTGATTGTGCGGAACGTATAGGTGCCCTGCAGATCCGGATACCCATGTTCAGTTCTAGGCGGCTCCGGCGACTGAGCGAGAAGCGGTTCAGACGCCAGGAAAAATGCGAGGGCCAGCAAGAGGTTGAGACGCTGATTCATAATTGCCTCCAGAGGTTTTGGTCTTATTATGACGGGACAGCAGCGCGTTTCTATCCGACCTTACTCTCATTTCCGGGCTTTTTGAAGCCGCCTTGGGCTGTCATGATAAAGCAAACGCCCCAGGGACCCTCGTGACACTGGGCGGGCAATCAACCCAAACGGTATCTGCAGCGGATTGAGCGCCTGAGCGCAGGTTATAGTGACCCCGGAACACTCGCCGCCTCGATTAAATCGCAGAGACAAAAAAGCCGGGGAGTGCCCGGCTTTTTGGTTTTCAGAAAGAGTGGACTTAATCGTCTCCCCCCTGGTTGGTGAACTTGTAGTTCACGACACCAAAGAACATCTCATCCCAACTTTCGTTGCCCCAGGGCACCGTCCGCTCAGGATCGGGATTCGCGGGATTTTGGCTGGAATTGTCGAACGCGCCTACGACACGAATCTGTGTGCCGGCTGGCACCAGTTTGGGCTCTTTGTACAAGTAGCTCAGCTGCCAGTTGTAGTTGTATTTCGCAACGTTGATCAACTCTTCAGTGGTACCGTCAGGGTAGTCAGCATAAAAACGCATGTATTTACCGCGAAAATGCATGTGCGGTGTAAAGCTGTACAGATGCGCCTCGCGGTCTATCGTGATGCTTTTCACCTGCTCGAACGCCGGATCATGAGGAGGGATATCGTCCCAGCCAAACGGAAAAATACAGGCGCAGTTACCTGACATCCTCTCGGCTGGTTCCTCACCTTCCGGGTAGAACCACACACCAACCTGGCTGCGATCAGTCGTCTCTTTGCCATACGGTGTGTAGTGCATGTTCAGGTGTAGAACCGAACCGGCCTTGATGAGGCCTCCGGTACCCTCCGGGTTCATTTCCTGGATGAAACCAGGGATGTAGGCCGCAATGTTGGCTTTATCGGGGTTACCAGAACCTCCGAGGAAACCACGTCGGGGTTCTTCACCCGGGAAATCCAGTCGATTTACCGTGTGATGCAGTACCTGGCGATCGCCGGCGATAATCTGACTGCCCTTCATCCACCGGTCAGTCGGCATGTCAAAAACCACTTCAACATTGGCGAAAACACCATTGCCTGTCGCCGGGACAGTGGTTGCAGGAATATCAAGAATCATGTCCGGCTCACCGTAAGCCCACTTGGACTCTGGCCAGGTCAGCTGGGTCAGCGGATCTTCGTCACCATCTTTAGGGGCACCTGCTTCCGCCCAGGCAATAATATTACGGACATCCTGCTCTTCAATCAGTCGGTTATTGACGAAGTCTCCGATGTGGCCGTCGATGGCACCCGGTGGCATGCGCTTGGTCATCAGCACTTCCCGGATCATCGGCGACCAGCCCTGAACCATGGCATGACTGTCCATAGCGAAAGGCGCAATGCCGCCCTCGCGATGGCAGGCTGCGCAGTTTTCTGCCAGGACCGGGGCAATGTCCGCGACATAGGAAGGGACTTCGGTCATTGCCTCGTAGGTCACTGCCTCACCGCTGACTGCAATTTCAGGCGTCGACACCTGGTCACCGGCCAGAATCTCATTGAGCGCGGTTTCAGCCCCGGACACGGAACCCCGATACTTTACGGTAAAGCGAGCCGGATCAAAGATCAGCATCTGGCCGCTATTGGAGATTCCCATCGCTTCGGAGATCACCCGGTGATCATCCATCAACACCGGGAGGTCGCTGCCGAGTCTGTCCATCTCCGCCGCCACTTCAGCGCGGTTCTCGAGGCCCATCGGGTTGATCAACAAAAACTCGATGCCTCTGGAGTCAAACTGATCTCGCAGCGCAAGAAACCCGGATAGCGCCGCTTCAGTTGCCTCGCTACCGTTAGCCTGCACCAAAAACGCCACTGCTTCGTGGTCATCCAGATAGCTCATGCTGTGGTGGTAGCCGTTCTGGTCGATCAGTGCAAAATCTCCGACCCGCTCCTGTGCCAGCGCCAGCACCGGCGTCAGAACGAGGGCGATCAGCGTCAGTGTCAGCTTGCCCGGCTTGTCCATAATTGTCTCCTTAAAAAGGTTCAGCGATTGCTGTTTCAGTGTGTACAACGCAAATATTTGTGGTTTGGTTGACGAAACGCGGCACCGCGCTTGTAAGCCATTGAATCCAATGTAAATAATAAAGAGGGATTCCGGATGCGTCAATCGCCCTGACTTCGCTTTAACCTGCCAAAAAGGCCTTTCACAGCATTTTTTGGGCTCAGGATTGCTGCAGCAGCTCCAACAGCTGGGGGTACAGGGCCGGATTCGCGATCAGGAGGTTCTTATTAAAGAATTGGGGGTCCACATCTTCCGGCACCGCACCGAAATGGCCACACACGGCGCCAGCCTCCGCGGCTATCAGTCTGGCCGCTGCGAAATCCCACAGGCTGAGGCTTTCGTAATAACCGTCAAGACGACCGGCCGCCAGCCAGCATATATCGAGTGCAGCGGAGCCCAGTCGCCGAATGTCGGCACAATGATGAAGAATACTTCTGACCCGCTCCACCATGTCGTCAATTCCTTCTTTGATGTACGGAAACCCTGTGGCAATGATGGCTCTGCGCAAATTTGTCTCCTCAGCCACTCTGATCGTCGCTCCGTTCAGCTTCGCGCCCTGCCCCAATTCGGCGCTGAAAAGCTCGTCGGTGAAGGGGTTGTAGACGACGCCAAGGGTTATTTGTCCGTGCTCGCAGTAAGCAATGGAGACGGCCGATTGAATGTGGCCGTGGGCGTAGTTCACGGTGCCGTCGATCGGGTCAACAATCCAAACCGGCACCTCAGACTCCCAGACCCGCTGCAACTCAGGAGAAGACTCTTCAGACAGGAGCCGGTGTTCCGCGAAGCGCTGCTCAATCCGGGTTCGGATTAGCTGGTCTGCCTTGATGTCGGCATTAGTCACCAGCTCATTTCCTCCTTTATAATCGTGAACAAGGTCAGCCTGCTCGCGCTCGCACAAAATCAGCTCACCGGCTTCACGCGCTACGCTTTGTGCAAAATTCATGAGCTCTGTCATTGCCGCTTCCTATTCCGACTCAGTAGCTGGGCATCAGCCGCAGCGAGATCTATTTAAGCCGACGAGAACTTCGATATGACTGCCGCCGACCGGGCACTAAAGTATGGGGTTTTCGCCATAATTGCCACCCTAATCAACCTGGCGTCTCAGGAGTTGACGATCAGAATCTATGCGGGTAGCTACACGCTCTACGTCGCCCTCCTGATTGGCACAATGACAGGCCTGATCAGTAAATACTGCCTGGACAAGAAATTCATCTTCGCCTTCGTCACCCGTTCGCAGCGACACAACCTCAGAACATTCATCGCCTATGCTGTGACCGGAGTACTTACTACCGTTTTATTCTGGAGTTTCGAACTGGGCTGCGAATTCTTGTTTGGCGGCAAGTCCGCGCGCTATTCCGGCGCTGCAATCGGACTGGCCATCGGATATGTTGTAAAGTATCAACTCGACAGCCGGATGGTTTTTGTCTCAACAGCCGGCAACAATCCAGCCCATGGCCAATTCGGTCAAAATCAGAATGACGGGGGTCAATAGCAGAATGCGTCTTTCGGGCTGGGGTCGGTATCCTTACGTAGAAGCGTCCGTGCTTGCGCCCAGAGATGCTGACTCCACAGCGCAAATTCTAAAGAACGGCGAGGGACCGCGAATGATCCCGCGGGGCGCGGGGCGCAGCTACGGAGACAGCGCCCTGGCAGCCAGGGTGTTAAGCAGCCGGTATCTGGACGACTTTATCAGCCTTGACCGGCGTGCTCTGACCATTCGCTGCGGCGCCGGCACCACCCTGGCCGAGATACTGCGTGTCTGTGTGCCACAGGGCCTGTTCCTGCCGGTGCTGTCGGGCACAAAGACGGTCACCATAGGTGGTGCGATCGCGGCCGACATTCACGGCAAAAATCATCACGTCGATGGCAGTTTCTGTGATCACATTGAACGTTTCACCCTGCTTCTGCCCAGCGGTGAGACCGCAGTCTGCTCTCCCACCGAGAATAAAGAGTACTTTCAGGCCACCTGCGGCGGTATGGGACTGACCGGGATGATTCTGGATGCAACCATCTCTTTGAAAAAGGTGCCGAGTGCCTTCATCAGCGCCCAGTCAATTCCTGCGGCCAATCTCGAGGAGAGTCTGGCTCTGCTGCGACAGCATAATGACGAACAGTATGTCGTCGCGTGGGTGGACTGTCTGGCAAAAGCGTCGGCGCTGGGCAGGGGGGTCATTCACCTTGGCAGTCACAGTGAGACAGGAAAGCTGGAGCACAGATCAAAGCGCAAGCTCTCTGTGCCCTTTACGACGCCGGGGTTTCTGCTCAATCGCTACACGATGGGTGGCTTTAACCAGCTGTACTACGCCCGCCACAGATTCAAAAAGTCAGTGAACTCGGTTTACTACGACGACTATTTCTTTCCACTGGACAGTCTGAAAGGGTGGAATCGGCTTTATGGGTCTGAAGGGTTTCTGCAGTATCAGTTCGTTCTGCCAGACGACGCCGCAGAGTCGGGTCTGCGAGAAACGCTGGAGACCGTAAGTCGGTCCGGAAAAGGCTCCTTTCTTGCCGTGCTCAAGCGATTCGGGCCTGCCAATGCCAACTGGTTGAGCTTCCCCAGCGAGGGCGTCACACTGACCCTTGATTTCAAATATGAGCCCGATCTGCTGCCGCTGCTGGACCGACTGGACGAGATCGTTCTGGCTGCGGGCGGACGACATTATCTGGCGAAAGATGCGCGCATGAGTGCTGCAGTATTCAGACAGGGTTACCCCAACTGGCACCAATTCAAAGCCCTTAAAGACCGGATTGATCCGGCAGGGACACTGGGTTCACTGCAGTCGGATCGGCTTGGACTCACTCAAGCCGCCATGAGGTCATCTCAGCGATGAACATTCTTCTGATCGGTGCTGGTTCTGCAATCGCGACTGCAGTTGCCAGGCGCTATGCGGCACAGCACAGCAGTCTGTTTCTGATTGCACGAAATGGCTCGCGATTGGCGCTGCAGCAGCAGGATCTCCTGGTTCGAGGCGCAGCGCGGGTCGGGACCCGTGTGCTGGATCTGTTGAATCATGAAGAATATGAAACCGCGATTAATGCCGCGACTGAATTCTTTGATGAGGAAGACATCGACCTCGTCCTGATCTGTCACGGTTCGCTTCCGGATCAGGAGGCGGCAGAGCAGGATTTTGATCTTGCCCGGCGTGAAATTGACATCAATGGCTTGAGCGTCATTTCTTTGCTTACCCGGCTGACACCTTACTTGAAAGCGCAAGGTCGTGGGATGCTGGCGGTGGTCACCTCAGTCGCTGGCGACCGTGGCAGGCAGCCCAATTTTGTTTACGGTGCAGCCAAGGCCTTGGTCTCAACCTACCTTCAGGGTCTACGGGGGAAGCTCCTACCCTACGGCGTCGACGTACTGGACATCCGACCCGGACTGGTAGATTCACCGATGACGCAGCAGTTTGACAAAGGCCTTCTCTGGTCTTCCCCTGAACTTGTTGCCAGACAGATCGAAAAGGCTATCAGGCGCAAACGACACACTGTCTACGTTCCCGGCTACTGGCGACTGATCATGGCTGTTGTGCGATCAATACCGGAGGCCGTCTTCAAGCGGCTCAAGTTCTAGGCCTTGACTGAACTCACTTCAACAGACCGCGAGGCCCTGCCTCTGTTTGTCGATCTGGACGGCACCCTGATCAAAACCGATCTGATGTTTGAGTCGGTTTGTGTGCTGCTCAAGCGAAACCCGCTCAATCTGGTACTCATGATCATCTGGCTTTTGAAAGGTAAAGCGACTCTGAAAGCACGACTGGCTGAACGGGTTGACCTCAGTTTCCGCGGTTGGCCTTTCAATGAAGAGTTTCTGGATTTCCTGAACGGCGAAAAGCGAAACGGGCGCCAGCTGGTTCTGATTTCAGCTGCCAATGAACGAGCGCTTCAGAAATTCGCCGAACCCCTTCAGTTGTTCGAAACCTGTGTTGGCAGCGATGAGCAGATCAATCTGAAAGCCACGGCCAAACGCCAGCGTATCGAGGAAATTACCCGTGGCAAACCGTTCAGCTATGCCGGCAATTCAAAGGCTGATATCCCTGTCTGGGAAGCTGCAGCCGAAGTCATTCGCGTAAACTGCAGCAGTTCACTCGCCCGCGACCTCTGTGACACCAAGCCAAGCAGAGATTTTGACCCGCCAGGCTCTCGGGTCCGCTATTTGTGGCAGGCCATGCGGCCACATCAGTGGGCGAAGAATGGGTTGTTGTTTATTCCGCTCACGCTGGCGCATCAGATTACTGACGCACACCGCCTGCTGCACACTGTTATCGGCTTTGTCTGTTTTTGTCTGGTGGCATCGAGTGTGTATCTCAGCAACGATCTGCTGGATCTGAAGTCTGATCGCTTGCACAGCACAAAAAAAACGAGACCGCTGGCTGCGGGCACCCTGCCGATTCAGACCGGCATGGTGGCAGCCATCGTTCTGCTCCTGGCCGCGTTTGCACTTGCTCATCTGCAGCCCAGAGAATTCATGGTCATTCTTTTAGGGTACTGGACGCTCACCGTACTCTACAGTTTGCTGCTGAAACGCCTTTTTTTCCTGGACTTGCTCACGCTGGCAAGCTTGTATTCCCTGCGACTCGAGGCCGGAGCGGAAGCAGCACAGGTCAATGCTTCGATTTGGTTGTTAGGGTTTTCGATGACTCTGTTCTTCGGACTGGCTGCACTGAAGCGCGTTGTCGAATTAAGCAAATCAACCCATGCCGCAGTACTGCCGGGGCGGGCCTATAGCCGGGGCGATCTGACCGCGCTCACCGCGCAGGGCCTTTTCGCCTGCGCCTGTTCCGTGCTGATATTTATTTTTTACATCTATGCAGATGAGACCCGGGCTTTATACCGCTCCCCGGAATGGCTCTGGCCGATTGCCGGGCTGCTGGGTGGGATCCTGTTCAGAGCCTGGTGGTTAGCGCGAAAGGGCACACTGAATGAAGACCCGGTTCTGCTGGCAGTGTCAGACCGTCCGAGTCAGGTTGCTACGGCGCTGATGTTTGTCGTGCTCTGGTTGGCCATCTGATGATTCCGCTGAAAGGAACGCAGCGCCAGCGTCAGAAAAACCCGTTCAAGGCTGCGCGCCGGCTGCATCAAACCACCATGCTCAGAATACCGTGGTGAAAGCGGAGGTGGTTTTCCATGAAGCTTGAGACAAACAAATAGCTGTGGTCATAGCCTTCACGCTGATTGAACCCCAGGTTCATCCCCGCGCTGTGGCAGGCTGAGACCAGCAATTCAGGCTTGAGCTGTTCTTTCAGGAAGGGATCTTCCGACCCTTGATCCACCAGCATCGGAATGGGCCGCGTCGCCCGTTTAACGAGAGCAACCGCATCATAGTCCAGCCACTCGCTCTGATCGTCGCCAAGGTAAGCGCTCAGCGCTTTGACTCCCCAAGGGCACTGCATTGGCGAGCAGATCGGCGCAAACGCGGACACGCTTCGGTACTTGTCCGGGTTCTTCAGGGCAACCGTCAGAGCGCCGTGCCCGCCCATGGAATGCCCGAAGATACTCTGTTTGCTCCCGTCCACCGGAAAATGCTTCTCAACCAGAGCGGGCAATTCCTCTACCACATAATCGTACATGTTGTAGTGCCGGCTCCAGGGCGCCTGCGTCGCATTCAGGTAAAACCCCGCTCCCAGGCCAAAGTCATAGCTTTTTTGTTCATCGTCAGGCACTTCGTCGCCGCGCGGGCTGGTATCCGGCATCACCAGCACAAGGCCCAGTTCGGAAGCCATTCGCTGCGCACCTGATTTCTCCACGAAATTTTCATCAGTGCAGGTGAGTCCGCTCAACCAATACAGGACAGGAAGCTTTAAATCGGCTCCCATAGCCAACTGCTCCGGCAGGAAAATCGAAAAAGTCATTTCACAGATGCAGCTGGTGGAAAAATGCCGGTAGCGCTCCTGACTGCCGCCGAAGCATCTGACGCTGGAGAGTTTTTCTAGGGGCAAGACAAATTTCCGGTGTGAGTGTGATGGCGGCGAATCTCTGAAAAGGCACCATACCGCAGGAGTCTTCCCAGGGAAAGGCGCAAGCCTTTCAGAGCGGGCGTCTGCAGGCTACCACGAGCGATAGTGGTGATTGCCTCGCTGGCGCCGGTGGGTTAGACCGCCAGTATGTCGCCGGAAGCGGTCAGACCGGAAATTGCGACCGCCTTCGGAGAATCCCCAACTGCGAAAGGGATTGTCAGACCTCTGATTGAAACGTCGCGAGTTAAACCCTTGCGCTCGATTCTGGGCAGCCAAATCCTGATCCCAACCGTACCCGTTCCAGACATAGCGCTGGCCGCGATTGTTGATTACCCAGGGGCGCTGGTAGGTGCCGCCTATCTCGACAGCGCCACCGGGAGCCTGATCCCAGTGCCGCCCATTCCAGCGATAAATGGCGAAGCCTCCACTCTCCCGGGCGCTCCCCAAGGCCCAGCCATCGGCGAGCGCAATGGCAGAGCCGGGTACCCGGTAGCCATTTCTGTAGATCGCAAACCCATCGCGCACGCGTTCACCCAGACGCCAGTTGGCAGGGCCGTCAGAATGCCGGTAAACGCGGTCATCCGCCTGCACGGCCGGTAATCCCGTTGTCATGGTGAACAGGACGATTAGCGCAATAAGCCTTTTTTTCACAGCGATTTCCTCCCATGGCACTGCATTGTGGAGGAAAGCATAGGCGCAGTCAGCTGAACGGCAGGTGAACCGGCCGGAAGCTTGCCGCCGTGGCTCCCAGAGCTTTTTTTGGCTGCTTGGAGTGTGGCCGACGCTCAGGCCAGCGCAGCGGACAGCCCGGCCGCCGCCGCCGTATCGACGTACTCTCTGAGCCGCGTGATCTTGCCATTCTCAATGTCAGCAACAACACAGGCAACCAGCGTCAGCTGGCTGCCGTTGGGCAGCGTGCCCCTTACTGTGTGTTCCTCGACGAAACCGCTGTCCGTGGCGCTGCGGATGATATCTTCATAACGGAAGTCCTTGACTATGGCGCTCACGGCCTGTGAAAACTGGATAAGCGTTTCGACATCAAACTCGTTGTTCAGATTCTGACGTGCCCTGAACTGCGGTGCACACAACTGTCGAACAGTATCCATGTCTCCTGTCTCAAAAGCCGAAAAAAGATCGGCGGCAATTTGCTGGTTATCCATCTTCTTGTCCTCAAAGGGTGAAATTCAGTTGGCCGGATGTCAGCTCACAATCATGAAAGCGTCTTCGATCGGGTTCCAGCGACTCGGCTTTCCTATGCGGGTCACTCTCATGGCACCGGGCAAACCCGGCTCGAGACACCGGGCAAACTGTTCCACATCGGAAAAGTCGGGATCAAGCCATTTTGCGATCAGATCCTCATCCGTAAGGTCGAGCATCAAAGGCATCGATTTCGGATGAATGTTGTCCCACTGTGGCGACAGCGGGGGCAGAGTGATGATCGAAGCTGCGTAAACACACTCTCCTGTCTGCTGATCGAGATATTCCCGGTACAGCCCGCCGAAAGCAATGGCTGCGCCTTCCAGCTCGATCATGTGATAGGTCTTCTTGTCACCGAGACCCTCAACGAAAGCACTTGCTGGAATGATACAGCGTGATTCCCGAAAGGGCGTGTAAGAAATGCCCTGCGGCTTGTGCAATTTGTCAGAACGGGAGTTGAAGCTGGCGTATCGGTAATCGGGTTTCAGCGTTTTGCGATCAAGGAACAACCACCAGATGGCCTGTGAAACACTGCGCTCTCTCGCAAGGCCCGAACGACTTTCATGAATGATGGCGATTTGTCCGCCGGGCGCAATATCCTGACTGATGCAGCTGTCCGGAATCTGAACACCGAGTAAATCACACAGAAGGCGCACCTCGGGGCTGTCGATAAGATTAAAGCGTCCGCACATTGCTTTTTCGCTCAGGGCAATAGTAAAGTCGGCAGCATCAGCGCCGGTTTAACTGCTGAAACTTCCCGTAAAACTGCCCTATATAAGAACAACAAGGGAACCGCTATGCAAGAAGTGCGAACCTCCTACCTGACCCTTTGCCTGGCCGGGCTAACTGCGCTGTGGTGTTTGTCGGCGACTGACTCCGTCGCAGCTCAGGTCACAGCAACAGAAACGCTGCGCTGTGAAGCCCTGCTGGACAGCCGCAATCTGACTCTGACCCGAGCAGAAATCGCAGAAAATCCGGAGGATGGGTCGTCCTATTGCTATGTGCGAGGCATCATCAGTCCCGCGATTCACTTTCATGCACAATTGCCGCTGCCAGCAAACTGGAACGGGCGCTTTCTTCAATGGGGCGATGGCGGTAAGGACGGCGATCTGGACTTTGCGAATCACCGGTTGGCACAGGGCTATGCGGTCACTAACAGTAACATGGGACATGATAACGGCGTTGAGCCCGGCGCCTCTTTCGGCTTCAACAACCGTCAGGCTGAAATCGATTTTGGCTATCGCGCGGTACACCTGACCGTCATGGCGGGCAAACGGCTGGTCAGAGACTATTACGGAAACAGCGCAGAATACTCGTACTTTGAAGGTTGCTCTCAGGGCGGTCGTCAGGCCTTCATGTCTGCCCAGCGCTACCCTCAAGACTTCGATGGGATTATCGCCGGCGCGCCGGCATTCAATTACCAGGGCCTTAATGCCGCCGGCACCTGGAACCTGCAGCGTATTTTTCGGGACAATCTGGTGGGGAATCTGGCAGTAGACAGCACCGGGGATGGCAGTCCTGACAGTCTGGCACTGCTCGACAAGCTTCACGACAGAGTGCTGCTGAAGTGCGACGCCAGGGACGGGGTGCAGGATGGCATCATCGATAACCCGCTGGCCTGCGATTTCAACCCATCGGCCGATCTTTCTGATCTGATGTGCCCCAGTGATACAGCCGGAAGCGATTGCTTCACCTCTGCTCAATTACAAACCATTACCGACCTGTACAACGGTCCCTCTGATTCATCGGGCAGGACAGTCTATCCCGGCAAAATGTTCGGCTCCGAACTGCGATGGGCGGGTTACTACATCCCCTGGCAGGGCAACAGCATGGGTCCTTCAAAGCTCATGGGTGTCGCTGGCGATCACATGAACTATCTGTTTTACGACGAAGACCCGGGGGTTACAGTGCCTGATGTCCGTGACGTTACCTACCAGGCAAATACCGAGGGCGTGATACCGGAATTTCATTGGATAGACTGGGATATCGACGACTTCTTCTCCGGCAAGGGTGATCTGATGAAATCCATCACCGATGCCAATGACCCGGATTTGTCTCGCTATTTGATCGACGCCGGGGGCAAGATGCTGATTTATCATGGATTGGTGGACACACTCATTGTGGCTACGGATACCATCAACTATTACAACGACATGGTCGATCAGACGTTTGCGGGCAGTATGGACGCGGCTCAGGATCACGCCAGACTGTTCCTAGCGCCCGGTATGGGGCATTGCCGGGGCGGCCCGGGACCGGACACCTGGGACAATCTGGTCCCGCTGGTAAACTGGGTGGAAAACGGCGTCGCACCAGAGCGCATCACAGCCACGCACAGTACCGATGGTCAAATTGATAATGAAAGACCGCTGTGTGTCTACCCACAGCAGGCCCGATACATCGGGCCGGCCGGTGGCGCTGACAATCCCGATAACTGGCGGGCAGAGAACTTCCAGTGTCAGTAGCGCGCGCTTCCTGCTGAGGGAACGAATCTGACAATCCCATCCCGTAGCAAGCCGGCAGCGCTCAAGGCGTAGGCATACCCCGAGAGAAATGCTAGGTTTCTGAAAGACAGTCTCATTAATAAGAGCCAAGAGGTATTTATGAAACTCGGCCAAGCCCTCGCGCTAACTTTTTCCATTTTTATGCTGGGACACAGCTCAAGCGGATATGCTCAGGAAGTCTTCCGGGCCCGCCTGTCACCCATGCCGACAACGCCTCAGACAGTTAATGACATTCTTGGCGAGGGCGAAGTGCTTCTGACACTGACTGACCAGCGGTTGGAGGTAGCCGGCCATTTCACAGGCATGAGCTCAGCTGCAACGAGCGCCCATCTTCACAATGGCCCGCCCGCACAGCCGGGACCTGTCGTTCAGGTTCTCGAGATTGACGCGGCCACCGACGGCGAGATCCGCGCTACTCTTGAACTCACCGATGAGCAGCTCACTGCCCTGCGCAACAATGCGCTCTATATTCAGGTTCACAGCGAAACCAACGCCGCCGGTGAACTGCGGGGATGGATCTTTCTCAGAAGCCATTTTGACCGCTCCTGACGAGGGCGGCAATTCACCATTCACCTTAATCTGACGCCACCGTGCGACAGCAGACTTGATCAGTAGAGAGTGACCATGAAGCACATTCACAACTATGAGAAATCTGGCATCAAACAGCTCACAACCATTATTTTTCTCGGTGCATTAAGCGCCTGCGGGCCTGATTCTTCCTCAACGACCGCGATTGAGGTCGCCACCGCGCCGCCACCGAGCGCGACACCGGCAGAAACCCCCGGTGCTGTGACTTTCGATACGCAGGCGGATGCCGGCGCCCGAACCTACGAGATGAACTGCGCTGTATGTCATGGCGCGAACCTGGAAGGCACAACCCTTGGTCCCTTGCTCACAGGCAACAGCTTTGTCCAGCGCTGGGGGGAACAGAGTCCTGCCCTGTTACTGGGCAACATCAGAGCCAACATGCCGCCCGGAGGCAATGAGAATCTGACAGAGGTCGACTATTTAAACCTCGTTGCACACATCCTCAGTCAGAATGGCGTTGACAGCGTCATCACCGCCCTTACGCCGGAGACCGATTTTGAAATTGCCGATAATATTTCGGCGGTGGTGGCCCGGCGTCAGCGCCCTGAACCTCCCGCTCCCGAAGGACTGACGGTGGCAGGCAACACCGAAGACTTCGTTCCATTTGTGCCCCTGACCGATGCCATGCTGCGCGATCCCAGCCCGAATGACTGGCCGATGCATCGGCGTAATTACTATGCGCATTCTTACAGTCCGCTTGATCAGATCAACAAGGAAAATGTGGGCAACCTGACCCTTGAATGGGTCTGGAATATGCACGAAGGGGATTCCGAGCCAGCTCCGCTGGTCTATAACGGCATTGTTTATCTGATCAACCCCGGCAATGTCATACAGGCGCTTGATGGCAAGACCGGCGAACTGATCTGGGAACACTGGACCGGCCCGGCCAACCGGCAGGATATGCGCAACATTGCCATGTACGACGACAAAATCATTCAGGCAACAACTGATGCCCGTCTGGTTGCACTGGACGCGCGCACCGGCGAGCAGGTATGGGAAACGGTCATTGCGGACAACAGCAAAGGTTTCTCGAACTCATCGGGCCCTATCGTAGCCGATGGTAAAGTGATAGTGGGCCTCGCCGGCTGCGCGCGCTATATCCCTGAGGACTGCTACATCAGTGCTTACAACGCTGACGACGGCGCACTCCTGTGGCAATTTGAAACCATTGCCGAAATGGGGGAGCCCGGCGGCGATACCTGGGGCGGTCTGGACAACCTCTTCCGGGCCGGCGGAGAAACCTGGATTACCGGCTCTTATGACCCTGACCTGAAACTGACCTACTGGGGCACTGCGCAGCAGAAACCCTGGGTACCGGTATCGCGACATATGACCATCAATGACGTCGGGCTTTATACCAACTCCACGGTCGCGGTGCGTACGGACAGTGGCGAGCTCGATTGGTATTTCCAACATGTTCCGGCCGAAGCGCTTGATCTCGATGAAGTGTTTGAGCGGGTGCTGGTAAACCGCGGTGACGAGAAACTGGTCTATTCGATCGGGAAATACGGCATTCTCTGGAAAAACGACAGAGTCAACGGCAAGTTCAGAGGCTTCAAAGAAACGGTCTTTCAGAATGCTTTTACCCATATCGACCCGGAAACCGGTGAAGTCACTTATCGGGAAGACATCCAGAATGCTCAACTCAACGAGTGGACTTCAGCCTGCCCCTCCAGCGCTGGTGGCAAGGACTGGCATTCCATGACCTACCATCCACCTTCAGGCCTCATCATCGCGCCGCTGAGCCAGACCTGCCTAGAAAACGCTGCGCGCGAAGTCGCGCTGGTACAGGGGGGCGGCGGCCTGGCAGCAAGTCGCAAGTTCTTTGAAATGCCGGGGACCGATGGCAACCTCGGTAAGGTGGGTGCGTACCACGCAGACACCATGGAAGAAGTCTGGAGCCATCAACAGCGCGCCTCTTTGCATACCGGCACGATTTCGACTGCCGGAGGCCTGGTCTTCGTCGGGGATCTCGACCGCCGTTTCAAGGCTTTTGATGTCGATACGGGCGACATTCTCTGGGAGACCCGACTGGGAACTTCCGTGCAGGGCCACCCGGTGAGTTTCGCGATTGACGGTAAGCAGTATATCGCCGTGACCTCGGCACTCGGTGGGACCAGTCCGCGGGTCGTGCCCGGCGTCATTGCCACCGAGATCACTTATCCGCGCTGGGGCAATGCGATTTACGTTTTTTCGCTGCCGGATTAGCAACGCAGCCGTGTTCCGGAGTTCCGAGCTGAACCAGACAACGCTGTATTTTTTCTGCGGCAAGATGGGCGCAGGAAAATCGACCCACGCCCGGAGACTCGCCGAAGCAGAAAAGGCCGTGCTGATCTCTGAGGACGAATGGCTCGAGATGCTGTACCCGGAACAGATCAAAACGCTGGATGACTACCTGCACTACTCCGCTCGACTGAGGCCCGTCGTCGGGAGGCACGTCAAAAACCTACTCATGACAGGAACGACTGTCGTGCTGGACTTCCCGGCCAACACCATCCGGCAGAGAGCATGGTTCAAGTGCCTGTATGAAGACTCTGGTGCTGAAGGAAAATTGCTGTATCTGAAGGTAAGTGACGCCATCTGTCTGGAGCGATTGCGCAAGCGACGTGCGGAACAACCCGACAGGCAGCGGTTTGATAATGAGCAGTTTTTCCAACAGGTCACTCAATATTTCCGGGAACCTGCTCCGAGCGAAGGCTTTAATGTCGAGATGTGCTGAGCTCGCAAACCGTGCTGTCTGTAGCCGAATTTTGCCCGCCAGCGCAACGCAGCGCTTGCCGCATATCGGCTATCGGTCGACCGGTTTTGCGCAGCCTGGATCTTAGGCTAGACTCAGCGGGTTCACTCTCTGCAGGATATGACCCATGGGAAAGCGCTATCAATCTCTTCAGGAGGATCATGCCGATTTCATCAGAGCCCAAAAGCTATTTTTCGTCGGTACCGCAGCCAACGATGGCAAGATAAATGTGTCCCCAAAAGGCTGGGATTCTCTCCGCTTGATGGATGCCAACAGACTGGTCTGGCGCAATGTCACTGGCAGCGGTAATGAAACGGCTGCGCATCTCTCCCAGAACAATCGTATGACACTGATGTTCTGCGCCTTTGACGGCAGGCCGAAGATTCTCAGGCTGTACGGGAAGGCGCAGGCCTTTCATGCAAGGGATGCAGAATTCGCAGCCCTTGATACACTTTTCACGCCCCACCCAAGCACCAGGCAACTGGTGGATTTCCACATTGAACTGGTGCAGACCTCCTGCGGTTTTGGCGTACCTCTGTTCAAGTTCCAGCAGGAGCGCGACGACATGGACAAGTGGCTGGGCAGCAAAAATGACCAGGACATCAAAGAGTATTGGGGGCGGAAAAATGCCGTCAGTCTGGACGGCTTGCCTACTCACATTCTTGGACCAGAACATGAATGAAGAAAACCCGATCGAATCAAAGCCGAAGGCGGAAGGATCGGAAGAAGATCATATTGGCCGTATCGAATGGGTTGATCTCAGCGTGGACAATGCGGCGCGAAGCAAAGATTTCTACTGCAAAGTCATTGGCTGGAAGTCAGCCGACGTAGAAATGGGCACCTACTCCGATTTCAATCTTAATCTGCCAGGCAGCGGTGAAACTTTGGCAGGCATTTGTCACGCACGGGGCATGAATGCCAACCTGCCTGCCCAGTGGCTGATGTATGTCAGAGTCGCTGATGTTGCCGCCAGCGCTGCCGAAGCTGAGCGATTAAAGGGCAAAGTGCTGGACGGGCCCAGGAGGATGGGAGGCAGCGATTTTTGTGTCATTCAAGACCCTGACGGTGCCGTTATCGCACTCATTTCCGATTGACGTCTGATGACGGAGCCGAGGGAGCAAGAGATGGGAAAACTCGAGCACATCTATCTGGCCAAAGCGAAACGGCAGGCGGTCGAGCGCGTTGATACGGCGACCCTGGAAGCGGGAAAAGGTCTGGTGGGCGATCGCTACCATAAGCTGGCTGAGACGCATCTGGCCAGAGGATTGCCGGTGCTGGAGAACCATGTCAGCCTGGTAGAGCGGGAAGCGCTGGACAAATTTTTATCAATCCATGACCTGACTTATGATTATGGAGAATTCCGGCGCAGCATTATCACTTCGGGAATTGACCTCAATGCGCTGGTGGGTCAGCATTTCAGACTCGGTGAGGCCGAACTGTTCGGCGTCGAACTTTGCGCTCCCTGTGCCTATCTGGCCAGCATCATTCATCCTGCAGCACTTCCTGATCTGGCGCTCAGCGCAGGCCTGCGTGCGACGGTGACAGGATCGGGGCAGATCCGGCCTGGTGATTCAATACGCGCGATATCTGCTGTCGCCAGAAGCTAAAAGCATGGCGCAAAAATCATGATTGTCAGGAAACCTTAATGACTCTGAGCGTTTTACTTAGGCGGCTGGTTGCCGCGGTAGCGCTGCTCGTCTCGACGGCAGCCGCCACCCAAACATCCCCTTATGTCTATGTACTGGGCGTGGGTCAGGATGCCAGCTTTCCGCAGGCTGGCTGCTATGAGCCCCGCTGTCTGCCGGCCTGGGAAGACATGTCGCTGCGGCAGGAACCGACCGCCATCGCCGTCATTGATCGCGCCAGTGACTCAAGCTACCTGTTTGAGGCAACACCCGAATTTCGCGACCAGCTCTACCGGTTGCAGCGGGAAGCACCTTTTCCTCTGACGGGCATCTTTTTAACCCACGCACACATCGGCCACTATACCGGCCTGATGCATCTGGGCAGAGAAGCGATGGGTACGCAGGGCGTCCCGGTTTACGCAATGCCAAGAATGCTTGAATTTCTCTCCAGCAATGGTCCGTGGAGCCAGCTCGTTTCACTCGGCAACATCGATCTCAGGCGCCTCGAGCATGACACGCCCATTCGTTTGAATGAGCTGAGTGTTATCCCGTTTCTCGTCCCTCATCGCGACGAATATTCCGAAACTGTGGGCTATCGCATTGAAGGGCCTAACCGAACAGCGCTTTTTATTCCTGACATCAATAAGTGGGAAGACTGGGAGGTCAGTATTGTTGAGGTGTTAGAAACAGTTGACTATGCGCTGATTGATGCCTCTTTCTTTGCCGATGGTGAACTTGGCAATCGTGATATGTCGCAGATCCCGCATCCATTCGTTTCAGAAACCATGGCGCTGTTTGCGCAAAGCAGCGCGGAGGTACGCAATAAGATCTGGTTTATACATATGAACCAGTCGAATCCCCTTCTGGACCCGGGCAGCGATGCCAGTCGGCTCGTACAGAATCGAGGCTTCAATGTCGCCCGGGAAGGCATCAGACTGCCGCTGTGAACGCGTTCACCTGAGGGCGATCAGAAAGACAGGCAGAGTGAAAGTGTGCGCTACACCAGTTTTCCGGAATTATAATCAGTGACTGCCTGTTTAATTTCGGCCATGGTATTCATCACGAACGGGCCGTAATGAACGATTGGTTCACCGATGGGCTTTCCGCTGATAACCAGAACTCTGGTTCCCGGTTCTGCCTGCAGCACAAGCAGTCCTTGGTGGGAGAGCCGGCCCATCTTGCCTGCTACGAGGCGGTAGTCATGGTCGCCAACCGTGAGGCTTCCCTCATACACGTATAACAGCGCATTATGACCATCAGGAATCAGAATCCGGACCGCGTCTGGGGACGCTATCTGCAAGTCCAGATATCCGGGCTCTGTACTTGGATGAGTCACAGCGCCAGTCACCTCCTGCTCATTTACCATCAGGCGACCTGCTATCGCTCTGACTTCAATGTGGTCCATCTGATACTGAGGAATATCCTGAGCTCCGATATCTTGATAGGAAGCAGGCGTCATCTTTTCAGCTGCGGGCAAATTTATCCAGAGCTGGAAGCCCCGCATTCTCCCCTCTTTCTGCTGCGGCATTTCAGAATGAATGACACCTGACCCGGCATTCATCCACTGCACGTCACCCGGGCCGAGGCGACCAAGATTATCCATATGATCCCGGTGCTCCATGTAGCCCTCCAGCATATAGGTCACTGTTTCAAATCCGCGGTGTGGATGCGACGGAAAGCCTCCGATGTAGTCCGCAGCGTCAAAACTACCGAATTCATCAAGCATGAGAAAAGGGTCAAAACGGTCCAGGTCTCGCCCGCCAAACACCCGTTTAAGCCGCACCCCAGCACCATCACTTGCTGACTGTGCGCTCAGAACTTCCTGTATTACTCTCTTTTCCTGAGTCATCTTTCCCGCTCCTTCCTTCCCACTTCTCCTTCCCCGCTTCTGTCTAGTCAGTAATCTGGCCTAACTGCCCGCGTAAGAACCAACAATCAGACTCACTGTCCTGCTTTGGCGGCCTAACAAACGTATTCAGGTCTTGTTCAGTTTAGTCTGATAGGGTTATCTTCCCAAAAGCGTCTTTTACACCGAACCCGACTCGACAGGCAAAGCCTATGAGAACCCCTATTTTCTTACTTTCAGCCGTTTGCGCTGTCCTGTTCAGCCACTCTGCGGCCGCTGATCACCGGTTTAACTCCGGCTTCACAACATGGGGAGGCAGCCAATTTGGCGGCAATTACTACAGGGGAGGCTTTTATCGTCCAAACTACAGTGGCTATTACGATAGCGGCCTCTGGAACCGGCGTCATCGATGGGACAGGTGGGGCAACGGCCGGGGCTTTGTGAATCTGTCCTACAACGGTTTTTATCCCCCGTACCGTTCCTTCGGAGGCTTTGGCGGTTTCGGAGGCAGCGACGGTGGGGCACTGATAGGTGGACTTGTGCTCGGTTCCCTGTTGAATCAAGCAACCGCTAACCGACCCGCGACGGAGGTGGTCTACCGCAACCCGCCAGTGCGTACCCGCACCCTCATCTCTACTCGGCAGCCTGCTCGGTCCCGCTCAGTCATTTCGAGCAGCAGGCCAAGAAGCACACTGATCAATCAGAATGGCAGAAGGCTGCTCAGAGACATCGAAGGTAACTGTTTTGAGCGCACACGGAATACCGCCGGCGAAGAGCTCAGGGTTCAGCTGGATCCTGCTGAATGCGCATTCTGAACACACCGGCTTAGCTGACAAACCAGACACTCCGTGCCACGGCCTTCTCCCGAGCAGCAAGACTGTGAGCATCGCAACCGGGCTTTTGGTGTGCCATGCCCTTTCTCAGCGGATACTGTACTCCCTGCTTTTTCTCTGGCCATGTTAAGCCGGGGGCCGATAAGCTGGGTAAAGTCGATGGCGTTCAGTCGTCAGAAGGTTCTCACGCAAGCAAGGAGTGTCTGAGACTGTGTTCAAACTAAGTGCAGCCCTGTTGCTCGTGGCTTTAATGACCGCCTGCACAACCTCACCCACCAACCGCCGGCAAGTCGTGCTCTATTCGGAAGCCGAGATGGCCAGACAGGGGGAAGGCGCCTATCGGCAGATGCAATCTGAATTAACGGTGAGCAGTGACCCTCGCGAAACCACTTACGTCCAGTGCGTTGCGGACCACGTGATTGCGGCCCTCGAGCCAACCCAACAGGCCGCCAATCGCTGGGAGGTCACCGTGTTCGACAGCCCTCAAGCAAACGCCTTTGCTTTACCCGGCGGCAAAATTGGGGTGTACACGGGGCTATTTGATGTGGCCTATAACCAGGATCAGCTCGCCGCTGTCCTGGCGCACGAAGTGGGGCATGTGCTTGCACAACACGGTAATGAAAGAGCCAGCAGGTCAGCGTTACGCAGCGCAGGCATTGCGGCGGCACGTGTGCTGGGTGCCTCAAGCAGAACCGTGCAGGCCATCGATTATGGCTCTCAACTGGGGCTGCAGCTGCCATTCGACCGCGCTCAGGAAAGTGAGGCGGACGCAATCGGACTGATGCTCATGGCGAGAGCCGGATTCGACCCGGAACAGTCCATCGCGCTGTGGGAAAACATGAATGCCGATGCCGGCCCAAGGCCACCGGAATTCCTTGCAACTCACCCTTCCCCTGAAACGCGGATGAACAGCCTGCGAAATCAAATGGATCAGGCCCTTGCCGTCCGAACGCGGGCACTCAGCAACGGTCTTGTCCCGGATTGCATTCCCGGCGCACTAAACTGACGCCGCGTACCGCGGCCGACCCCTCTTGCTGCAAACTGCTCGCTGACGGCCAGGTCGGCACGCACCCGAAGATGATCCTGCCTGAGCAGAGCCACCCGGCACTGGGCAGCCCCCACAGCCTGCGATTACCAATCCGAATAGCCCACGGCCCGGGAACGCCTGCCCACCAGTCGGCGCTTCCGGGGGAGCTGCGTAGCCTGCGTCTGTGACCCTCAGACTGCAGCCCTCAGCCAGTGGCGGTGGGCAACCTGGCCCGGGCTGTACCACGAACTCTCGGCAATACCCCTGCCAAGCTGGCAAAACAGCAAAACAGTTGGAACAGGCGTCATAATAGTAAAGTATTTACTTTACTATTATTGCTGATAAATTTCGGCATCGGGTGCCTGGCGCGTGGCAAAGAAAAACATCTGTGTCACTGCTTGCATATCCCTACATGTAGTGTTAACTTCCACCCTGCAACACAGCATAGTGATTTAATGTCGTATTGCATTTGTCTGGGCGCCACCCCTCCACACCTCTTAGTCAGTGCCCAGACTCTCCTTGAGATCCCCACCGCTGCCTGACTCGCGTGTGCAGGCAGCGGCTGGGGGGCTCTTACCACCGATTGCCCGCGGCCCGACCGTACCGCTTTCACATCTCTGCAAACAGACCACGTCAGCGATCCCGCTTCACTACGGCGTGTGCGGCACGCGTAAATTGCGCCACTGTGTCTGCCGTCATATCATCGTTGGACGTATTAGCCCGTAAGGGTCTGCCTCTGACCGGCAGGCCCTCAGAGGAATAAGAACAATGATAATCTACGGCGTTGCCTTGCTTTCCGTCAGTCTGATCTTTGGCATGCTCATCGGCGAAGCGCTGGGCGTGATGTTGGGGGTTGATGCCAACGTTGGCGGAGTGGGCATTGCCATGCTGTTTCTGGTGTTCGCCAGCAATTCAGCGTCATTCAGAACCCTGACCGAAGGGGCCGCAGGTGAGGGCATCAAATTCTGGAGCGCCATGTACATCCCGATCGTGGTGGCAATGGCCGCCCGACAGAATGTTGCTGCCGCCGCAGACGGAGGCATGCTGGCGCTTGTCGCCGGAATAGCGGCGGTCCTCGTCAGTTTTGCTCTGGTTCCTGTTATAAGCCGCTTAGGCAGCAGTGACAACGAGGCTGCCCCTGAGAAGGAGGTACGCTAGTGGAACTCATCGAGTCGGTATTTCTCCGCAATAACCTTATCGTCGCCTTCGCGGTAGTCGGCATCACGATCTGGGTCTCCTACCTCGCTGCCGACAAGCTCACTCATGGCCGTATTCATGGTTCAGCTATCGCCATCGCGCTCGGCCTCGTCGCCGCCTATTTTGGCGGAGTGGCCACAGGTGGCACCCGCGGTGTCGCAGATATCGCGCTGCTTGGCGGCATAGGCCTGATGGGTGGCGGCATGATGCGTGACTTTGCGATCGTGGCGACAGCCTTCGGCGTCCAGCTCGGTGAACTGAAAAAAGCAGGGCTGGCGGGCGTCATTTCCATTTTTGCGGGCGTCGTGGTGTCGTTTGTCGTTGGCGCCGCTGTGGCCATACTGTTCGGCTATACGGATCCGGCAGCCATTACCACCATCGGCGCCGGTGCAGTGACCTATATCGTCGGCCCGGTCACCGGCGAAGCCATCGGCGCCAGCGATGCCGTTATCACGCTCAGCGTGGCAGCCGGGTTGGTGAAATCTATTCTGGTCATGATCGGCACACCGGTGGTGGCGGGCGCGATTGGGCTGAATAACCCGCAATCTGCTATGGTGTTCGGCGGTCTGATGGGTACCACCAGCGGGGTGGCGGCGGGCCTCGCGGCGACCGACCCCAAATTGGTGCCCTACGGCGCGATGACAGCCACATTCTACACCGGAGTGGGCTGTTTACTGGGCCCCTCTGTTCTGTATTTCCTGGTCAGCGCACTGGTTTAGCCGCTGACTGTCCCCCGTCTGAGATTCAAGTAGATACCAATGAAACGAGATGCCTTCCCAAACCTGCACCCTGACAACAGTAAAATCGCTCTGGTAGAAGGCGAAAGCACTTTTACCTATTCCGAAGTAGACCGACTAGCCACTCTGTTTGCTTCAGGTCTGCTGTCGGGCGTGACTGATCTGAATGAGGAGCGGATCGCGTTTTTTCTGCCCGCCTCAATTAACTACGTCACCGCCATGCACGGCGTCTGGCGCGCGGGCGGTATTGCGGTCCCGCTCAACGTTGCATCTGCTGTTATGGAACTGGAGCACTACCTCAGCTGCGCCAGCGTCACGCGATTAATCGCCAATCCCGAGTCTCATGAAGCGCTGGCGCCCCTGTGCCAAGAGCTGGACATCAAGTTACTGAGCGTTGACGAGGTCATGGCTACAACCGCTGCGGCGCTTCCTGAGATCCCGGAAGATCGCCGGGCGATGATGCTTTTTACCAGCGGCACCACAAACAAACCTAAAGGCGTGGTCAGCACTCACAAGACCATCAAGGCACAGATTACAACTCTGATCGAAGCCTGGGAATGGAGCAAAGAGGATGTCATTCCGCTATTTCTGCCACTGCATCATATTCACGGTATTGTGAATATCCTCAGCTGCGGCTTATGGGCAGGAGCCACAGTACATCTATTTGCCAAATTCGACATACCCCGAATAACAGAACAAGTGGCATCTGGCACCTATAATGTCTTCATGGCGGTACCCACAATTTATGTCAAACTGATTCAGTATTTTGACAGCATCGAACAAGAGCAGGTCCGGTCCATCTGTGACGGCTTCAACGCCATGCGGCTAAATATCTCTGGCTCGGCAGCCTGCCCGGTAAAACTGTTCAAGCAATGGCAGGAGCTCACCGGCCAGGTTTTACTTGAGCGGTACGGCATGACGGAGATAGGCATGGGGATTTCAAACCCTTATGCCGGCGAGCGCAGGGCTGGCTGCGTTGGTCAGCCACTGCCCGGTGTACAGGTGCAGCTTTTTGACGAGAATGACTCTCCGATTACAGCCGAGGAAACACCCGGTGAAATCAGAATACAGGGTAACAATGTGTTCCTCGAATACTGGGACAATCCCAAAGCAACCGGGGAGTCATTCAAGGACGGCTGGTTCTGCACAGGCGACGTTGCGGTCCTTGAAGATGGCTATTATCGCATCATGGGGCGTTCATCCGTAGACATCATCAAGTCAGGCGGCTACAAGCTTTCTGCTCTTGAAATCGAAGGTGTTCTGCTCACTCATGAAGCCATCGCTGAAGTTGCCGTTATCGGCGTTGCAGACGACACCTGGGGAGAAGCCGTGACTGCATTCGTCGCACTCAAACCGACCTCCAGCCTCGACTATGATCAGCTGAAAAACTGGTGTGAAGGAAAAATGTCGTCCTACAAAATTCCCAAAGCACTGAAGATTGTCGATGCTTTGCCAAGGAATGCGATGGGTAAAGTCACCAAGCCAGCACTGCACGAGCTACTCTAGTCAGCCTTCAGCAGCTTCATCGACGGGTATACGGCCAGGTTTAACCCGATCCGCCAGGCTCTGCCCTGCTCACTGGCAAAAGGTAAGTGCTGAGCAGAGCCTCTCTTGGTATACTTAAGCGTGCTCGCAGTCCTTTTGACTGTCCCATTTACTGTCAAAGAGTAAGCGCTTCTTTTGAATACCGAGTTCCTAGGTAAAACCGTTTCGGGTCCCTTTACCATCCCCTCCGGCATAGTGACCTGCTCCGCTAATATCATTCAGCGATTCTTCGATCTGGTACCCGAAGTGGGGGTACTGACCACCAAGAGTATCGGGCCGGAACCCAGGCTCGGGTATCGAGAACCTGTTCTGACCCAATATCAGCCGGGCAGTTTCACCAATGCGGTCGGTCTCACGAATCCGGGCGCGGAGCGCTCGGCTGAGCTGCTGGGGGCATTGGAGGTTCCTGAAGACAAATTCCTGCTCATTTCGATTTTCGGGGGAAGCGTCACAGAATACGTAGAGGTCGCAAAAATTCTTGCGCCCCACGGAGACGGGCTCGAACTCAATCTGTCCTGCCCACATGCGAAAGGCTACGGTATGGCGATGGGTCAGGATCCGGACCTGGTCAGAGAAATCGTCCGTGCGGTGAAAGCGGCAGTGGACATTCCTGTTGTCGCAAAGCTCACCCCTAATGTGCCGAATATTGCGGACATTGCCGCTGCTGCCATTCAGGGCGGGGCCGACGGTTTGTGCGCCATAAATACCATGGGACCCGAATGCTATGAGAGCCACGGGCATCCTGTTCTGACCAACGGCAAAGGCGGCGTATCGGGCAAAGACATTCTGCCAAGAGCGCTGGAATGCGTGCGCGAAATCGCCGCGATCACTGACAAGCCCATCATCGCCTGTGGGGGCATCAGCAGTGCCGGCAACGTGCGTGACGCCTTCGCGGCTGGCGCTTCAATTGTTGGCATTGGGTCTGCGCTGATCGGCATGACAACCAACCAGATAGCCGACTATTTCAGAACCCTGACCTGCGATCTGGAGAACGGATCCGAGCAAGCGGAAGCGCTGGTCAGATACGACATCGATATGGGTTTCAGGCCGGTAACGCTTGTTGACAACAAACGCATTACCGATGACATCTGCATTTTGCGCTTCGACAGGAAAATCGACATTGAAGCGGGTCAATTCATCTTCCTCTGGATTCCGGGCCTGGGCGAGAAGCCCTTCTCCGCGCTCACCGATGACCCATTTCAGCTGGCAGTAATCAATCTCGGTGAATTCACTGAAGCGTTGATGACGCTTGAACCCGGAACGGAAGCCTATGTCAGAGGCCCTCACGGCAACGCGGTGGAGCCGGCACCCGGCGCCAAAATCATGGCTGTTGCCGGGGGCACTGGTCTGGCAGCGGTCTATCAGTTAGCCCGGGATTTCGGGAATACCGAGATATTCTTCGGCGCGCGCAGTGCAGAGCGACTGTACTTCCTTGAGGAAAGCAAGCAGGTCAGTGAATTGCACATCGCCACCGATGATGGCAGCCGCGGTCATCACGGCGTCATTACCGAACTGCTGGAAGCGCGGCTAGGGCAACTCTCTGAAGAAGAACTGGACAATCTCGTTTTCTACAATTGTGGACCGGCGCCCATGGTGCGGGCCGCTGAAGCCGTTGAGCGACGATTCTGCAGCCCGGAGCAGATTTTCAATGCGATTGATTACTGGACCAAATGTGGCGTGGGAATCTGCGGCGCCTGTGATGCCCCTGATGGCCGCCGACTCTGTGTTGACGGACCTTTCCTCGACGCCGGTGATCAAGACAAAAGTCTCTGCGCAACCAACAGCTGAACACAGCGCTTCGCGGTGCCCATGACCTCAAGGCCCGGCTGATCTAGAGCCTTCGCTTGGAAAACATGTTAGCTTTAGCGTCTGAAAACCGGGATGCGCGCACACGATCAGCGCAGCCTTGCAACGGCCTGTCCGCGGTTTCTGTTGAAGCACCGGGCAATGATTTCACCGACACCGGTCGGCCAATGTAGAGGGTAATATGAGAGCAAATCTCTTGAGTAAAATGCGACTTGTTGTGCCAGCGGTGGCGCTTTTCTTTTCTGCGCAGATCCTGGCCGATGTTGAGCAGGCACGGCTGGATGCGGTCGCCGCTGATCTGAAAGCCAGAATCGACGAAGGCAAACTGTCTGGCGCGGTGGTGATGGTGGCTCAGGACGGAGAGGTTCTGATGCACGAAGCCATGGGCTACCAGAATGTTGAAGATCAGGTACCCATGAGCAAAGACACCATTTTTCGAATCTTCTCCATGACCAAACCCGTCACCGGCACGGCCTTGATGATGTTATGGGACGAAGGCAAATTCCAGCTCGACGATCCGGTTGAGATGCATCTGCCCGAATTGGCCGGTATGCAGGTCTTCGTCGAGCAGAATGAAGACGGTAGCTGGGTGACCGAGCCCGCGGATCATCCCATGACCGTGCGAGAGCTGATGAGTCACACCGGAGGGCTGGTCTATACGCCACCGCTCAGCCAGGGACCGGTAGCCGAAGCCTACGCCAAAGCCGGCATCATGAACCTCACGGGAGCCACGCTGGCAGAATCCATGCCCGCTCTGAAAGATATCCCGCTGTCTTATCAGCCGGGGAGCCAATGGGTTTACAGCATCTCTGTTGATGTCCAGGGCTATATGGTTGAGCGCCTTTCCGGCATGCGCTTTGGCGAATTTCTCGAGACTCGGATTTTCCAGCCACTGGGAATGGTCGATACCGGATTCTCAGTCAAACCGGAGAACGCTGCCCGACTGTCCCGCCAGTATGCACCGAATAATGACGGCACTCTGCGCCGCACCGACAATCGTCCGGGTCTGGCGAACTTTGATTTCCTCAGTCCTCCCAAATTTGAATCCGGGGGCGGCGGGCTGACCTCTACCGCAGCAGACTACATGCGGTTTGTTCAAATGCACCTGGGCGGCGGCGAGCTGAATGGTGTCCGGATTCTGTCGGAGGCGGCCGTTGCGCAAATGAGGGCGAATCAGCTGCCGGAGGCGGTAGCGAATATCGGTCAACTGTATCCGGGTAACGTATTCGGGCTGGATTTTGCCATTGTTGAAAACTCCGATTCCTATCAGGGTGCTTCGGAGGGAACCCATTGGTGGTGGGGCATCGCGGGGTCCTGGTTCTGGATTGATCCGGTGGAAAATATTGGCTTCATCGGGATGATTCAGAACGATGATATTCTCTATTCACTGCAGGTCCATGCTGCCGCCCGCGCAGCGATTTATCAGTAAGGGCAGAGCACTGCGCTCAGGAGTAGGGGGAATCCCTCGGGCCCTGACTGTATGCGATACCGGATCATTGACCACGGCGAGAGCAGTCGCTCATGACTGCGCAGGGCCGGCCTGAGCAGGTGTGCCGACTCGACGCACTGACCGGCCAGTCTCGGAGAAACGAGAAATTTTGTTCAACAGATCGACGTTTACACATGCCGCACTCATTCTGGCCGGACTGCTCAGCAGCCTGATCGCGCAGGCACAGCCGGCGCCCGCCCTGTGGCAGGATCTGTCTGAAAACAGTCTGTCCGACATTCCGGACAGGCTGGTGAAAGGACGGGTGTCCTATCGCCGGGGCATCCGCATATCCGGGTCTATGCTGCAACTTCTGACCGACGCAGGGCGTTTTTCGATCGAGACCGCACCCGGAACGCAAAGAACCCTCAGCAAGGTAAACGACAGTTCGTTCCTGAACGGCGACCATTCATGGGTTGCCAGGGGTGCCGGGAACGAATCACTGGTGCTGACACTCAGCAAATCGCTCCTGCTCGCAACCGCACAGGTTGACGGAATCAAATACAAGATTACTGCAGTACCGGATCCGGATGCGGATCAGTATATCGGTTGGATTACTCATACTGCAGCGGAAACCGGTGGACTGGGCATCGATGACGGCGCGTTTGTGCCACAGCTGGAACCGTCTTATCGCAAACCGGCTGGCGTGCTGGCCCTGACCGGCAGTGACGTCAGTATCGAGCAATCTCTGTCCAGCGAATTTGCGGTCATCGGCGATCAGGTTACGGTATCCATAGCGGTCACTAACAATACCTCCAGCGCGCTGAGCAACGAATCAGTCAGCGTCTTTTTCATTCTCGATGACGCTGAGTTTATCGACAGCTCACCCGCCTGCGCTGTCGACGACTCGGGACCGCAAACCATCTTAAGCTGCACGATCAGCAGCCTCGCCCCTGCCGCGACGACAAGCTTTGAGTACACAGTCGAAACAACCGCTGACTCCTACCCCCAGCTGGCAAGTGGCGTCTTTGTCGGAGATGCCTTCGGTCAGAGTGTGCGGGATGATGCCTTTATTTTTGTGGTGAAAGACACGCTGAAAGATTCTGACAGCGACGGGATCTCTGACGTCAATGAATCTTTGTTGGGGACTGATCCACAAAACAGTGCGTCCAGCGTTGGCGCAGACTTTATTGCGCAAACTGATCTGATGTTTTTCTATTCCCAGAGATTTCTGGATTCCATCGGCGATATCAGCCCTGAAACCCATATCAATCAACTGGTCGAGGTCACCAACACCTATTACGCCGACAGTGGCGCGCTGGTCCGATTCAGACCCGTATTCTATGGCTTTGCAGATTACGATACCGGCAATGACCTCAACCGCGTGATGGATGCAATGAGTGACGCAACCGGCGTATTCAGTGAACTTCCTGAACTGCGCGAGAAGGTGGGAGCCGATATCACGGTATTCATTGACGGTCTCTTTCCCGGGGGTGGCGCCTGTGGCCTCGGGACCCTGCCGGGTGTTGGCTTCGAAGGCGAAATCTTTCACCCGCTGCTCGCCGGCGGCGATCTTGTCTCATCACTGTATAACGCTGGGTTTCCTGCAGAAGGCGGTGCCGGCTGTGATGACCTGACGCTGGCTCACGAGCTGGGTCATAATCATGGTTTAGCGCATTCGCGCCGGGAGCCGGGAGCTCAAGGCACCTACTCCTGGTCCTTCGGGCACGGCGTGGACGGCTCCTTTGCCACCATCATGGCAACGCCGGACGATTATCCCGGTTCAGTTGAATTGCCCCTGTTCTCAAATCCGCTATTAAATGACTGCAATGGCTTAGCCTGTGGCGTCGATCGGGCGGATTCAGAACAGAGTGCCGACGCCGTGTTTACTATCAATCAGACGCGAGTACCCATCAGTACACATCGCGAACCGAAAATTCTGCCGATTACCAGCCTGGGTCAGGAAAACTCCAACCTCATCCTGTATGGCTCAGCCAGCCGCAGTGAAGACCTCAATACGCCGGTTTCTCGTTTTGCCCCCAGCGACAGCATTGATGTTCGGGCCACGCTTTTCATTCCCAGCGAGCATCAGGGCATTATCGGAGAAACCTATGTCGTGATCTCAGTAGAGGGCATTGGTCTTTTTTACCGGAGCGCGGACGGTGGCTATCATGCGTGGAACGGAGAGCTGGGAACCCTGCAGAGCTACACGACCACCCAACCGCTCAAGGTCAGCGAAGAGCTCATTGCGTTCGATGGCTTTACGCCTTCCAGTGTGGACGTCAGCAGCGCAAATCTGACCGTGTATTTCGCCTACGCAGTGCCCGGTACCGACGTGTTTGTTTACTCGACAACCGGCATACCGTTTACCATCGAGTAGACTACTTCAGGGCAGACCACACTCCTATTCGGTGAGCGCTTCGCGAATGTAACGCACGCCATCGGTAACCGGGCGATTTTCCACGTCTACAAGCCGGTTGGCATTTCGCATGACCTCATCACTGATCTTGCCTGCCAGCGCGGATAAGGTTTCAACAAATAGACGGTTATCCATAGCGTCACCCGATACCGCCAGAAACCCATCGTAGGGTGGAATCGCATTAAGCGGGTCTTCCAGGATGACCAGGTCAAATTCAGCGACCCTGCCGTCTGTTGTGTAGGCGGCAATCACATCGACCTGCTCTTCCGCGATCGCGGTGTACATCAGAGTCGTATCAAAAGTGAGCTTTTCGGCAAAATCGATGCGGTATGTGTCCCGAAGACTGATCCATTCGGGCCGGCCAAAAAACTCGAGATCCCCTCCGGCAACCAACCCTTCCGCAAACGGCTTGAGGTCACTGATACTGCGTATTCCCAATCGCTCTGCCTGCTCGCGGCGCATCGCCAGCGCGTAGAGATTCTGAAAACCCAGTCGGGCAAGATTCGCCATGCCGTGCTCCGCCGCGAGGTACGCTTCTACTTCCGACATCACCGCCTCTCTGCCCGGATTGTCCTCTCTGTTCATGAGGTTACTCCACACGGTCCCGGAATATTCCAGATAGACATCGATGGTGTTGTTCGCCGTAGCCTGAAAAACCACTTCAGAACCGAGACCAAGACGCTGCTCAGTGGTGAAACCGGCCTCCTGTAGGACCTCTTCAACGGCACCGGCGACTATGTATTGCTCGGTAAAGCCCTTACCACCAATGACAAGATCCACTTTTCTGTCAGGCAACAAACTGTATCCCGACACGACGAGCACCGAAGTGAGCCCGATCATTATCAGAACTTTTACTGCCCTGTACCGCGCCGTCTGAGCGCCTGTGTTTCGATTGGCCGCAAGCCACTGAATGCCTCCGATGAGACTGTCGAGAATCACCGCCATACAGGCCGCCGCCAGACTGCCGACGGTGACAGCGAGCAGATTCCGCGTTTGCAATCCGGTGAAAATATAGTTTCCAAAACTGCTGGCGCCCACCAACGTCGACAAGGTCGCCAGACCTACCGTCCACACTGCCGCCGTGCGAATACCGGCAATGATGACCGGCAGCGCCAGAGGAATACGCACTTTGGTGAGTATCTGACGAGGCGACATGCCGATACCCCGGGCCGCAGTCACAACCTCTTCAGCCACGTTTTCGAGGCCGGTGACAGTATTGCGCACAATCGGAAGCATACTGTAGAGCACCAAAGCGATGATCGCAGGCAACGAGCCGATACGCCCGCCAAGCATGGCCACCACCAGAGCAAGTATTGCCACACTGGGGAAAGTCTGAATGATACTCACCAGAGTTAACAAGGGCCGCTTGACCCGCGGTGCCTGTGCAGCCCAGACCCCGAGCGGGATACTGATCACCATACCGATAACCAGTGCGATTAATGTCAGTGCCAGGTGTCCCCTGAAATATTCAGGCAACAGTGCCAGCTGTTCCGCCAGATTTTCAGTCATGTCGTTCCGCCCGGTGGCTGTCAGCATCGAGAATCTGATCCAGACGATCCGCACGCCGCTTTGGCATTTCAATCAACTTTCGGACATAAGGGTCAGAAGGCGCATTAAGCAACTCTGTGGGCGAGCCAATCTGAAGCACTTTTCCCTGATTCATGACGGCAATGCGATCGGCCATGAGCAGCGCTTCTGTCATATCATGGGTGACCATGATAACGGTAAGCTCAAGTTGGCGCTGGATACTCTTGAACTCTTCCTGCAGGTCAGCCCTGGTAATCGGATCAAGCGCCCCGAAGGGCTCGTCCATCAATACCAGTTCCGGTTGAGCGGCCAGGGCTCTGGCAACACCGACCCGCTGCTGCTGCCCGCCGGAAAGCTGAGAAGGAAATCTGTCTGCAAATTGCGCTGGGGCTAAGCCCACCAGCTCCAGAACGACTCGGCAGCGTTCGAGCACGGCGCTCGGAGGCCATGCAAGTAACTCAGGCACGGTGCACACATTTTCCGCCACGGTGTAATGGGGGAACAGACCAATGCCCTGAAACACATAGCCAATATTTCGCCGTAGCTGTTCCGCATTCTGCTGGCGAACGTTTTCACCGTTCACCAGAATTTCGCCGCTGCTGGGCTGCTCAAGCCGGTTTATCATCTTAAGCGTAGACGTCTTGCCGCAGCCTGATTCTCCGATCAGGCCAAGCAACTCTCCCCGTCTAACACGAAAAGAGACATCCGAGACAGCAAAGGTCTTGCCACCATCGTAAGATTTCCGGACATTTTGCAACTCAATCATAGCTCCGTCATACTAACAAGCCAGCCAAGGACTGTCCCGCGACAGCACCGGATAAGCACGCGTCGCCCATCAATTCGTAGTCACGCACTCAAGCAGATCAACTCTGATGAACCCGCTTAAACAGCTCATGACGGTCACTTTTTGCTTCTGCTGCTTCGCCGGAGGCAGTCAGGCCGGGCCTATTCAGCAGGTGCTGCGCTCTGATGCACCACAAATCCGAGCGGTAATGGATAATCCCGATGCTCACGAGGTGCAGATACTCTTTACCGAAATTGTTCGCGGTAGTGATGGCCAAATCGAGCTGATCGAAGACGAATTTGAGGTTGCCGACGGGCGCTATCACTATCCCGCTAGCACAGTGAAGTTTCCGGTCGCGCTGCTGGCGTTGGAACGCCTGCTTGAAGATCCGCGCATAGATCGCTATAGCCGCTTTGTTGTGGAGGGCGAGAACGTCGGCACCAGCGTGACTAACGAATTGATTAAGCTGTTCGTAATCAGCGATAACGACGCCTACAATCGGCTGTTCGAATTTCTTGGCAAGGACGACATTAACTCCAGACTGGCAGATAAACGCCTCAACGCCAGAATCTCCCATCGCCTGTCAGTGCCCGAATCAGACGCTCTGACCACCAAATCGCTCTATTTTTCTCAGGAAACGGGCGCGCCAATCAGAGTCGGGCCCACGGTGAGTCGGCCCATAGCCATTCCGGATGTTGCAGGTCTGGAAAAGGGCATCGCCTATTACGAAAACGGCTCAAGAATCGAAGCGCCTTTTGATTTCAGCGAGAAAAATTTTCTGCCGCTGCGAACGCTGCACGCCATGCTGACCCGACTGGTCTTGCCGGAACGCTTTACACCTGCCCAGCGCTTCAGCCTTTCTGAAGCGCAGCGTCAGTTTGTACTCAGCATCATGCAGCGATATCCACGCGAAACCGGTTTTGATCCACAAGAGTATCCTGACGGATACGGAAAGTTTCTGATTTTGGGGGATTCTGTTGATCCTGCGCCGCCGCATCTCAAAATCGCCAATAAATCCGGCTGGGCCTATGGCTATCTGACGGACACCGCCTATATCCGGGATACGCGGTCGGGAAGAGAGTTCATCATCAGCGCGAGTATCCACGTCAATGCCAATCAGACCTTCAATGATGACGAGTATGAATATGAGGAGCTGGGCGTGCCATTTCTGGCAGAGCTCGGTCGTGCCCTGATTACAAGTGAGAGGCCAGCGGGAGGCTAATTCTGTCCCGCTGCCTGCCGACCAAGCTGCAGAGCGCTGCGCGCGCCGGCCGGCAAACCCGAATCAAGACCTACGGTAACAAACCGGAAGCCCTGACTGATGCGCTGCTCGACCGTGCGGGCATTGGTGGTAATCGCGCACGGGACGTCATGGGCAAGACACGACGCCAGCACCTGCTGAATGGCTTCTTCGACCGCCGGTTCTGACGGACTGGCGTAGCCCATCGAAGTGCTTAAATCGGACGGGCCGATAAATATCCCGCCCACTCCGGGGACCGTAATGATCTCCTCAATGTTGGCGACGCCTTCCGGGGATTCAATAAACATGATGGCCAGCAGCTCGCCCTCTGCGTCCAGAGGCCACACATCAGCGCGGGAGTGATAGTCCTGTATGCCCCAGTACCAGACAGCGTTTGACGGATTGCGCCCTCTGAGACCGGGCGGCTCGAAGTCCTGCGCGCCGTTGATTTGCGGATAACGCGTGGCGCGCACCGCAATTTCTGCGTGCTCGCGGTTGTGTATTGCAGGAAACATCACGCCGAACGCGCCAACATCCAGCACCTGTTTAGCCTGGGCGACCAGCTCATCTGCGCCACCCGTTGCCGGGACTCTGACGAAGGGCACCACATCCGGTTGCAAACTGCCCTTTTTCATGATGGCGCGCTTGTTCGTCATTCCCAGCAGGAAAGCGCGCAAACGCTCGACATCAAATGGCGCGTGCTCCATATCAATCAGTACAAAATCCAGTCCCGACGAAGCGAGTGATCTGGCATTGCTGAGCGAGTAGTCAAACGACAAGAGACCAAATGCCGGTTCACCGCGCTGGAACATCTCAATCAGTTTATTCAGCCTGACCGTTTCGTCCTGCGCGGCTGCTGACAGAGACAGCAAAGCGGCTGCCAGCCACAGCATGGCGCGCGTTACTGGCTTAGGCAGTCTGTTCATCAGCATCGCTCCTCAACTGAGGCTGAACCGGCAAGCGCACCCGTTTCCCGGGCGCTGCTACCGCTGGTACCAGGGTGGCTCGATCAGCAATTCTGCATCGGCGTCCGGCTTTGGCACAAATTTCTGTGAGCGGCCGTACTGATTGTCGCCACCGATCAAGTTGCCGGCTGGATCAACTGTGAAGGTATGCACTTCAATGTACCCGTCCGGCAACTCGAGAGGCACGAGCCAGGTGTATTTCAGGTTGCCCTCAAAATCAAAGTTCAGAAACCGCAGTGGCCCCAGATCGGTGATCCAGAAATCGTTTTCATTCACGATGATGTCCAGCGGCAAGGTCAGCGGCGAACCGATGGAACGCTCAAATTCAAACACCGCCGGGTCATCAGTCGATCTGAACAGATTCACTTCTCCGCCGGAACGGTCCAGAACAAACACGCGACCTTCAGGCCCGATTCCCAGTGCATGAATCGTGTTGAACTGGCCGGGACCGTCACCATAACCCCCGAACTCACCCAGATAATTCATGTCATTGTCGTAGACAATGACCCGGTGATTGTCCAGGCCGTCTGCGACCAGGATACGCCCATCAGGCATGAAGGCCACATCTTGCGGGCGTCCAAAGTGGGTCGCATCGTTGCCGGGCACCAGTTTCTCGCCATAAGTCGCGAGCACTTCGCTGCCGTCATTAGCCAGCACATAGATCTGGTGGAAGGTCTCATTGACCAGCCAGATACGCTGCTCAGGGTCGTAGGGACTGATGCGTACCCGGTGCGGCCCGGGGCCATCAGAGCCCTCGCAAAGATAGTCAAGATGGTCCCAGATCTCCAGAACCTCTCCGTCACCGTTCACGACATACAGGCAGTTCTGCCAGGTTCGCCGGTTGGTTTCTCGCAGAGTGTTGATACCCAGAAAGCCGGCATAGCCGGGAAAATTTTCCGGAACCGGGTAAGGCAGGCGTGTCTCACCACGCTGGGCAATGATGATTCTGTCCTCAGACTCTGCCCAGACACCGGAGTTGCCGCCAAAGGCGAAGCCCTCTTCCTGAAACGGATCTGCCCACCCCGAGATCACAGTATAGGGGCTGTCACCGATAGTCCCTCGGGCGTTGCCCTGCGCCAGTACCTGCGCGGTCAGCGTAACCCCAATCAGCATCAGAGTCAGTCTGATCAAATGAGCCATAACGAATACCTCTTGTTTTTTTGTTTGCTCCCTTCTGCCGTCCATCATGACAAATTCACGGCTGCGGGTATAGCATGCCCGCCGCATTATCCGCCTAAGAGCGGCGTTTTTCTGCCTTTTTTGCCAGACGGGCCCGATGCAGTAACGGTTCGGTGTAACCATTTGGCTGTTCACACCCTTTAAACACCAGATCACAGGCTGCCTGAAAGGCAATGGACCGGTCCGGATCCTGAGCCATGGCTTCATACAGTGGGTCATGACAGTTTTGCTCATCCACTACGGCCGCCATTCGCAGCAAGGTTTCCTTTACCTGTTGTTCAGTACATATTTCGTGCCGGAGCCAGTTGGCGATGTGCTGTGAAGAAATTCTCAGCGTCGCCCGGTCCTCCATCAGTCCGACATTATTGATGTCCGGCACCTTAGAGCAGCCGATTCCCTGATCGACCCAGCGCACGACGTAACCCAAAATACTCTGAGCATTATTGTCGAGCTCCCGCTGAATTTGCTCATTCGTCAACGCACCGGGGTCGCTGAGCAGCGGGAGCGTGAGAATGTCCTCCCTGTCAGCGAGGGGCTGGTTTGTCAGCGCCGCCTGCACTTCGTGCACATCAACGCGATGGTAGTGCAGTGCATGCAGCACGGCTGCTGTCGGAGAAGGCACCCAGGCTGTGTTGGCACCGGCCTCGGGATGAGCCTGCTTCTGCTCAAGCATGGCGGCCATCAAATCCGGCATGGCCCACATGCCCTTACCGATCTGACTGCGACCCTGAAATCCGCACGCCAGGCCCGTCTGAACATTGTGCTGCTCGTACGCCGCGATCCAGGCACAGGCTTTCATGTCTGCCTTAGGCACCATCGGCCCGGCCTCCATCGCTGTGTGTATTTCATCTCCCGTGCGATCGAGAAACCCGGTGTTGATGAAAACCACACGATTCTTTGCTTCCCTGATACAGGCTTTCAGCGACACCGTCGTGCGGCGCTCCTCGTCCATGATTCCCAGTTTTATTCGTCCCTGCTCAAGCCCCAGCAGCGTTTCCACTGCCGCGAACACATCGCAGGCAAATCTGACTTCCTCCGGGCCGTGCATTTTTGGTTTGACAATATAGACACTTCCAGCACGAGAATTCCTCAGAGGACCTTTACCTAATATATCTATTGCACCAATCGCGCCAGTAATCAGAGCATCGAGTAAGCCTTCATAAACTTCGCAGCCATGCTTATCGAGAATAGCTGGATTACGCATCAGGTGTCCCACGTTACGGAACAGCAACAGACTCCGGCCGGGAAGCTCAAACCGGCTACCGTCGGGCGCATGATAGGACCGGTTGTCCCTGAGACGCCGGGTCACCTGAACGCCACCCTTCTGGAAAGTCTCTTCCAGTTCGCCGGTAATCAGTCCGAGACAGTTGCGATAGACCTCAACTTTGTCTTCAGCGTCCACTGCAGCAACCGAGTCCTCGCAATCCTGAATCGTGGTCACTGCCGCCTCAAGAACGATATCTTTGATCCCTGCTGAATCATCGCGACCAATCTCCGATGCGGGATCGATCTGGATTTCCAGATGCAAGTTATTGTTGCACAGCAAGATGCCATCCGGCGCTTTAGCCGGCCCCGTGTATCCTTTGAATTGCGTGGGATCACACAACCCTGTCACACCGCTTGCTGTACGAACCCTCAATTCCCCCTGCTCAATAAAATAAGCGTCCGCTTCGGCATGGGAAGCAGAATGCAGCGGACAGGCCTGATCCAGCACTGCACGGGCGTAAGCGATGACCTTTGCTCCGCGGATCGGGTTGTAGGCACCCCCTTTTTGTGCCCCATCTGCTTCGTCAATCGCGTCCGTTCCATACAGCGCATCGTACAGGCTGCCCCATCGGGCATTGGCTGCGTTCAGGGCAAAGCGGGCGTTCTTAACCGGGACCACCAGTTGCGGCCCGGCCTGCAGACTGATTTCCCGGTCTACGTGATCGGTTTCAATGACAAAGTCTCCGGCAGGCTCAGTCAGGTATCCGATACGGGATAAGAAGGACAGATAATCAGCCTGTTCAGGCTTGCCGGGGTGCTTCCGGTGCCAGCCATCAATTTGTTCCTGCAGGCTCAGGCGCTGAGCCAGCAAAGCCGCATTGCGGGGGGTAAACTGTTCGAACAGGGCTTCTGCGTTTATCCAGAAAACGTCAGGCGTCAACGGGAGACGGGCCAGCAGCTCAGACTCAACAAAATCTGCAAGAATCGGGTCGACCCTCAGGCCGCCTCTCTGGACATAAGTCATCGCAGCAATTACCCGTTATCGGTGAAAGAGCGCATCAGTGACGCGCGATTGAGAAATCAGGACCCAGCATACTAATCCGTCAGTGAAATGCTCAGCTCAGCGGTGAACAGCATGGAACGATCCAGATCGCGTGAGGCTAATCTGAGCAGTGATTCGGCGCTCTGCTCAACCGTGTCATAAAACTGGCTTTCACCATTCACCACGACCCGGACAGGCCTGGCAAAATCAATGAAATCTGGGCTCAACAACAGCCTGAATTGCTCGATGCCTCGCGCCTCGACCGAGATCAGATTGTTGCTGCGATCCACCTGCAACAGGGCCGGCCGATCATCCCCATTGATTCCGTCAATCTGAATCCAATGATTTCGATTGTAGCGGTCAGTCCGGTCTGCAACCCACTGAATAACACTCGGGAAAGGGTCCCTCGGATTCGAGGATTTGAATTGTTCGACTTCATCCAGGTAATCCGGCAGCCATTCCGTGTTATGCCCGCCTTCCGCAATGACAGTCCAGGTGTGGGGAACGCCGACGTCCTTGAGGATATCCATAAATGATGACAGCGATGCTGCCGGGTACAGGCGGTCATTCTCGCCGTTCACAATGTACAGCGGTTTATTCATCAGATTTTCGAAATAAAGCCGGTAACCGCCTCCACTTTGAGGATTGCGCAACACACCTGGATGTCCGATGTAGGGAAGAAAAGATGCCCACTGGGTGGGCTGCTTGAACGCGAAGAAATAAGCGCCCGTGCCGCCATCGGATATGCCGGTCAGAGATACCCGATTCTCATCGATGTTGTAGGTAGATTTCAGGCTGTTGAGAATAGCAAGCAAGCTGTCCGCCTGCTCATCCTGCCACCAGACAGCTCCGGACCAGGCCAGTGGCACAACAGTAATGCGTCCCGGCTGACCTATTCTGTTATAGCTTCGTTGCCAGAAATTTTCTCCGGCTGCCGGCTTTGGCCGGCCGACACCGCCGTGCAGAACAAACTCAACGGGCCATTGCCTCTGCGGATCGTAGTCCTGGGGAATATTGATCATGTAGGGAAACTCCGTCCCGGCGTTGTTCGTTCTCGCCAGCACGTGCTCACCAAGGGGGACCTCATCCGAGTAGACTGGCCCCGCTTTAAGCAATTCAAAAAGCGCAGCAGGGTCTGGCTGACTCAACAGGAGTTCTTCACTCAGTGCCAGTCTGGATACTTCAGAGTCTGCCTGCCAGAAACGATTCGCGAAAGTCTGATCTGCCGGAACTGCATCCGCGGATTCCTGCGCACGGGACTGCGCAGCGAGCAGACAAGTCAGGCAAAGCACCAGATACCCCACTCTGATTGATAATCTTCTTACTGCCATCACTGACCAACTCCTTAATTACCTGTTTCCCGTACCGAATAACAGCCAGCCCGGTGCCAGAGCATGCAGTTAGAATTCGCCGCCCAACTCAGTAAAGACTGCCCGCAAAAATCGATCCGGATCGCCGTATCGGCCATTGTAAGCCTCAGTCGGATTGGCCGCGGAGATCTCTTCATAGCTCAACCCCTGCTCCAGCATGTCTTCAACCTGGCCGCTGACGTCAATGATCATGTCGCGAAAGGCCATGACATCCGAGCGCGATGAGATCTCGCCATGACCGGGCAGTATCTTGGTGTCCGGTCCGGCGGCCCCGATCAGCAGTCCCAGGGCCTGCAGCGATCCCTCGAGGCTGCCGCCATTATTGGTGTCAATGACAGGAAACGCCGTTGTTCTGAACACGTCACCCGCGTGAATCACATCGGATTCCGTAAAGTGAATGAACGTGTCGCCGTCGGTATGCGCAGGAGGAACCGAGAAGGCGTAAACCTCCTCTCCGTTCAGATGGATGGTGATAGCGTCACTGTACGTCAACACCGGCAGGGCGGCCGCCGGCGACTGCGCTGCCAGCCTGACCCTGACCTCATCGCGGGCCAGGATAAGAACACCCATCTTCCCGAGATTCTCATTGCCGCCGGTATGATCTCCATGCACATGAGTATTGATCAGGAACCTGATCTCGCCCTGATTAAGCTGACGAATCGCCGCGAGAATCTTGTCGGTGAGCGGGGCATACTGATCGTCGATCATCACCACGCCGTCTTCCCCGACAGAAAGCCCGATGTTGCCACCCGCGCCCTCCAGGTAATACACGCTGCCAGCGACATGATGGGCGATGATTTCAACGTTACTGAAATCACGCTGGGCCAGCGTCATCTGCGGTACGAACCAAACCAGAGTTGAAAGAGCCAGAAGCGTAAAATGCCTGAGCATGGCGTACTCCTCATAGGATAGCGATAGAAAACCGGATGACTCGAGAATAAAAGCCTGACCCGAACTTGTCCATGCTGCCGGGCAGGCAATTAAAAGGATTTTGGTTTAAAGTAGCATCACGATAAAGACTCTGTTCACGCATGCGCGCCCGGGACAGTCCGGTATCTCTCGGGTGCCGCAGTCGCAGAAAAGGTTTCGGCTAAGGGTTCAGTTCGGTTATGGCTCGGAACACACGACAATTCCAACCCGCAGATTTACGACGCTGTGCGCTGCTGATCGCACTTGGCCTGCTGCCACTGAAAATGGTGCAGGCGCAGGCTGACCGAAGTGCTGATTCTTTGCCGCTGCTTGATCTGAACCGTCCTATCCGCTTGAATTTCGCCGGCGATTGGGAGAAAGACTTCAACCGGAGCGACCGTTGGGAAGATGAGCTTAACCGCCTGTTGACGATCCGCCAGGAACGGGCCGCGCAACAGCGCTCGGGAGTCACGGTACGGAACCTGCCGCGCGCCTCACTGGGCAATCTGAATCTAAACTCTCTGGGTGGACGGGGCACCAGTATTATCACTCTTGCCCGATTGGCTGAATACGTCAGCAGACAGACAACTATGCATATCGAGCAGGACCGGAACGAGGTACGCATCGAGCGCCGCGGAGAAGCTCCCCTGATCTGCACAGTCGATCACGGACTCAGAGAAACCTTCGCCAGCGAGCATGGCAAGGAATATTGCGGCTGGGACGGTCAACAGCTTGTCTTTATCATCAACCTGCCGGATCAGCTTGAGATCAGCCACCGATTCGATGTGGCGGCAGCAGGAGACGAGCTGCGCCTGGTGACCAGCATTTCCCACAAAGGCTCTGCTCCTTTTAACCTGATCCAGGCATTCAATCGTTATGATGCCGGCGCTGATAACCTCAACTGTGTGCTTACCGTAACCCGTGGCAGAGTGTGCAGTCAGGTGACCCCATTAGCCAATGACTGAGCATCCCTTCTGGCTGGTCCGCAGGCTGTCTGTCGTATTGCTACTGCCGCTGGCTGCCTGCACAGCACTGAACACTCCGACAGTCGAACCGGTTGCCTATCCGCAGGTCGGAGAAGTCAGTCTCAACATTGCCGAAATCGAGCCCGCTCAGCATCAGCTGCTCGATATTGGCATCATCGTGTTCGAAAATGACGAGGACGAGTCCGCAGCGCGAACCTATGGCGATCGAGTTTTTGCGGAAGTGCGAGAGAAAGAGATTCGTTATCTGCCATTTTTGCTGCGCAAGGTGCTGATCGAGTCACAGCAATGGGGGGCCGTGAGGGTACTGCCCGAAGCCGACCCATCGGTGGATTTGCTGATCAGCGGGAAAATCCTCCGCTCCAGCGGCACTGAACTGGCCCTTCAGATCGACGCAACAGACAGCACTGGTCGCAGCTGGTTGAGCGCGATCTACGGGGATGCGGCGATGCTGTCAGATTACCCGGAGGACATTCGATTTACTCCCTCCAGACCCTTTATTCCCTCTGAGCATCAGGAGCCTTATCTGGATCTCTATGAGAATATTGGCAATGACCTGGTGACCATCAGAGACAAGCTGTCTGTCAGCGATCTGCAGACAATTCGGGATGTTTCAACCTTAGTCTACGCAAACGATCTGTCACCGGAGTCCTTCGGACACATGCTCACGACCAATGACGCGGGCCTTCTCGAGGCGGCCAGTCTGCCTGCGGAAAACGACCCGATGCTCGCCCGGGTAAAGGATATGCGCGTCAGACACCATGTGTTCATCGATACCGTCGATGAATATTACGGAGCCCTGCACGATGAAATGGTGCAGGCCTATATCATGTGGCGTCGGCACTCCTACGATCAGCAGGAGCAACTTGTCAGTCGCGAACAGGAGCCTGTTAGCCAGGATTTCTTCAGCAGCAGCAGCGGCTATCTCACGATGACACAGCGTTACAACCGCTACCGCTGGAGCAAGATCTACCGGCAGGAATTTCAGGAGCTGGCTGCCGGATTCAACCAGGAACTGGCACCAGCCATCCTCGAACTGAATGAGCAGGTACATGGCCTGAGTGGGACCATGGCGGAGCAATATATTCAATGGCGGCGGATTCTCAGACAATTATTTGAACTGGAAACCGGCAGCATCTGACGGCAGTTCGCGGCGGCAGGCTCAGTAAAAATGTGTTGATTTACTGACGAATACGGTAGTCTGTGAGCATCCTTTATAACAAGTCTAAAAAAGGAGAAATGTCATGTCCGAAAGTGTCGCTGAACCGCACACCTCGAATCACAAATGGATCATCGGAGTTTCACTCGCCTCCGCCCTCGCGGCGGGCATTGTTGGCTTTCTCATTTATTCTGCAGTGTGTCCCTGCGAACGCACACCGGGCGGCTTCCTGTTCGGTGCGGCCGCTGACGGCCCGGTAGACGACTGGTCTTTCGCCAATGAAGTCCCGCTTTGTCAGTTGCAGATCTATGCCGGTATCCGTCCTCATTCAATCAATCTCAATTGCATGTCCACGCCGGCTGGTGAGCTCTACCTGAGCTGCTCGGTATGTGAACAAAAATATTGGGCGGCACGTGTTGATGCCAACGAACCCGCTGTGATGCGTCTGGATGGCGTCACCTATCCCGTTGTGCTGAACAGAGTGGAAGAGGCCACCCGGATGGATGCCGCCTGGAATGCGAGGATCACCAAACTGCAAAGCTTTGGCGGAGGGCCGAACAATCCGACACCGGACCCGAACGCCAGACGCCCCGACCACTGGTGGACGTTTCACGTCACATCCCGATCCTGAGCGGGTCAGTATCACCAAGAATCATTCTGAAAGATTGAAACGAGGAACAACATGACGACCTATCGCACTCTTATGCTAGTGGCCTTAACGACACTGGCCAATGTCGCCAGCGCCCAGCAAGCCAACTGGATAGAGCTGGCTGTCCACAATTTCGGGGCACCGATCAACACCATGTGGGCCGAAGGCGAATTGTCCTTTGCTGACGACGGCACCATGGTTTACTGCAGCGCCCGACAGGATATGGCCGTTGCTGACGGAGACCCCAAGGATCTGTACATCGCAAATTTCAATCCAGAGTCCGGCACCTGGGACACTCCGGTGAATATGGGCATCCCCGTCAATCAGCCGCCGGCGACAGACGTAGACCCCCTGCGCCTGGGTGACGATCGTGAGCCCTGGATTACCGCAGACGGAAATACCATCTACTTCCGCTCAGATCGGCTGGCCACCACCAGTCCACGAAATAACCATGATCTGTTTGTCACCAGAAAAGTGAACGGACAGTGGTCAACACCCGAACTGGTCGGCTATCCCGTCAGCACCACGGAGGGTGACGAACATTGCCCGGCGGTGCTGCAAGACGGTGAAACACTCTGTTTTGCCTCGCGTCGAGCCGGAGGCTACGGGGGGTCAGACATTTACTGCGTGAAACCCGACGGCAGAGGCGGCTGGGGAGATGCAGTGAACCAGGGCCCGAACATCAATACCGCAGCGGAAGAATTTCACTTCACACAGGATGTTGATGGCCAGGTATATTTCACCTCGAATCGCCCCGGCGGCTTTGGCAGCATGGACATCTACGGCGCGGCCTCTGCCGGCACCAATGACTGGGAACCCGCCTATAATCTCGGGCCCAAGATCAACACCGCTGGCGCTGACATGTGCCCGGCTCTGCCACCGGGTGGCGAAACTATGGCCTGGTTTTCATCGCGTCAGGACAGCAGTTTCGGCGACGCGGACATTTTCTGGACCAGTAAGTTAAATATTCAACAACCAGAATGACTGGAATCAACCAATAAAAAAGCCCGGCATGCCGGGCTTTTTTATTGCTGACGCTGGCTGAGCACAGAAAGCGCAGATAGTCAGCAATATCAAATCACGCCAGATTCGTTGCGAACAAATTCAGCAGTCGGGTCCAGGCTTTCTCAGCCTGATCCTGATGGTAAACCTGCGAATCAATCGCACACCAGCCATGAAGGGCGCCGGAATATACTTCAATCTCAGCATCTATACCTGCGGAATCGTAGGCTTCCCGCAGCGTCATTTTCGCCTGAGGATCATTCTGATCATCATTGTCAGCAACGCAATGCAGCATGGACGCCCGGGTCTCAGGAATAAGTAGATGTGGACTGTCGGAATTGCCCGTCGCCAGACCTCCTCCATGAAAAGTTGCGCCAGCGGCGAAGCGTTCCGGAACGGCGGCCACGGTGCGCATCACCATCGGTCCACCCATGCAGTAGCCGGTGGTACCAATGCCCTTACCGGTGTCCACTTCATCCTGCTCATCGAGCCAAGCGGTAAACGTCCTGGCATCAGTGAAGTGAGTGTCTGCGTTAAGGTTCCTGGCCATGGGAAGCACCAGGTTCCGGATTTCCGGTTGTCCAAAGCTGGCGCCCAGGCCAACCACCGGAGAACGCGCGTCACGGTAAAAAGGGTTCACCGTCAGCACTGCATAACCTTCCCGCGCCAGTCTGCGGCCCATTTCCCTGAAAGCGGGCCGTAGCGCCAGAATATCCGGCCATACCAGCACCGCGGCGTGGCTGCCGGTTGAGGGATACGCAAAATGGCAATCTGCCACACCATCCGGAGTCCGGATTTCTACGTCCCGCTCGGAGATCGACTGCGCACTGGCGATTGATGGCATCATCATGGCCATGCCCGCCCCTGTCGCCAGCGTCGTAAACTCGCGTCTGGAAAGTTCCGAATGAGTCTTCAAGTAATTGTCTGCATCTTTTTGCGTCTCAAAATCGCACATGGTCAATCCCCTGCTGCTTTTGTTCTTATTCAAACGGTTGGAATGTGAGAGTATTTGGGGCGGGCAAAAAAAACAACACCCAGTCCGGGGAATTCTTCACCGTAAGAAACCTGTCATGGTCAGAGTAACTCACAGAATGAACCGCCGGCGCTTCGGCCAAACACTCGCACTCACCTCAGTGGCGAGCGCCTTCCCGTCAGTCGTTTGGGGACAAACCGCGAGGGTGGATACCGTCGCCGGAACCGGCGAGGCGGGATATGAACCTGAAGGCAGGCGAGGCAGCCTTGCCACAGAAGCCCCGATCAACAATCCCTACGGCGTCGTGCCCGGCCCCGATGGGGCACTCTATTTCTGTGAGGTCGACACCGGCCGCATCCGGCGCATTGATCTGACTAATTTGAGACTTTCCACCATTGCCGGCACCGGCGAGCCGGGTTATCGCAGCGAATCGCGGCGGCCACTGGAGACAGCTTTCTCCGCACCCCACGAAATCAGATGGGATGTTGAGGGCAATCTTTTCGTCGTGGAGCGCGACAACCATACGGTAAGACGCATCGCCGGCCGAACCGGCCTCGTAAGTACCGTAGCCGGCAACGGCGAAGAGGGTTTTTCCGGAGATGGCGGTTCAGCCGTGTTGAGCCAGCTGCGCCGTCCTCACAGCATCGCTTTTGATTCGAGGAACAATCTGCTGATCTGCGACATCGGGAACCATCGCTTACGCAGTGTGAGCCGTCAGACCGGCATGATCTCCACCTTGTCCGGCACCGGTGAGCGCACTGCAACTCCGGACAGTGCAGCATTGTCGGGAACACCGCTGCTCGGGCCAAGATCCATCGACTGCGACAGGGACGGCAATGCCTACTTGGTGCTTCGTGAAGGCAACGCGGTATTCAAACTGGATCTCAACGCCGGACAGCTGCAGCGCATTGCCGGAACCGGACAGCGTGGATATACCGGAGACGGCGGGCCCGGTCTGGACGCCACGTTTAACGGACCCAAAGGGATCGCCTATTCCAGCACCGATAACAGCCTGTACATCGTTGACACGGAAAATCATGTCATTCGTCACCTTTCACTCAGCTCGGGCGTGATCAGTACAGTTTTGGGGAGCGGTGAACGGGGCGACGGCCCGGATGGAGACCCCCTGAGCTGTTCACTGAACCGACCGCACGGAGTCTGCGTTCATCGCGGCGTGGTTTATGTGACCGACAGCGAAAGCCATCGGATCCGCGCTATCAGCGGCTTAACCGGTTGAATCCTCCAGCAGAGGGCGGTGCATTGCCGCTGAGGTGGTGCTCGAGCCGCCATACGGGGGAACCGACAAAAAAATGCCCCTGCCGGGTTAGACGACAGAGGCATTTAAGGGTTTAGAGAGGCATGCAGTAGCCTCGAGGTAGGGACTAACAGCCTTGAGCCCCAAGGGCATTCAAGCCGGATGGGGCAGAGTCCTATCGCGATAAACGCGCCGACTGGCGTTTCAGATCAAGTTTTTCTTAAAAAAGGCTGGAAATTAGGCAAAAATGACCGCAAACAGCACCCGGTGCACCAGAAATAGCTGATTGCGCTGAACAGACTCGCTCAAAAACCTGTACAGGGACTTAGCCATGAAAACGTTGACGAAAACAATCGGTGTGACGCTCGGACTCGCTGTTGGCCTGATCGGCTTGTTCCTGGCTCTGATGCGGTTCAGCGACGGCCCTTTGGAGGTCTTCTCAGGCGGCCCGTTCACCACCGGAGAGCTCACTGCGGCCCCTGATGACTGGAGTTTTCTGACTGACCGTGACACGGTTGAATTCCAGACCCTGCAGCCGGCGCGGTCGCGAACAGTCTGGCTTGGTGTGCACGACCAGCGACTGTTCCTCGTCAGCGGCTACATGAACACCAGCTACGGAGGCATCTGGAAGCAGTGGCCGCATTATCTTGACCGCGATGACCGGATCATTCTGCGTATCGATGGCAGGCTGTACGAGCAGCGGCTGCAGCGCGTCATGGAGGGTCCGGAGGTCGTTCCGGTGCTGTCCGAATTTGCGCGCAAATACTTCGGTGGCGCCGACGGTGATTTTACCTCCGATGAATCAATACGCAGCGGCGACACGTGGATGTACGAAGTGGTGGATCGCTAGGCCGGCTGCCTCATCCGGATGAACAAGGGCCCACAAAACACTGAAAACCTGACTACCGAGGGATAAAAACAATGAGAAACCCCAAAATGTATGGCCTGGCGCTTAGCGTGGCCCTGTCAGTGAATGCTTGCAATGACCGCTCTGACACCGGCGCTGCTTCGCAACCCGAATTAAACTTCGAGGAATCTCTCCAGCTACAGCTGATCGAAGCGCAGCCCGGCGACACGATCGAAATTCCACCCGGCCGACATGAGATGACCCGCAGCCTGTCGCTGTCCGTTCCGGGAGTTACCATTCGTGGAGCCGGCATGGACCGATCAATTCTGTCATTCAGCGGCCAGCTGCAGGGTGCAGAAGGCCTGTTGGTGACGGCTGACGATTTTGTGATCGAAGATCTCGCGATTGAGGACACCATCGGAGACGCGCTGAAAATCAATGAAAGCACTAACGTCATTATTCGTCGGGTACGCACCGAGTGGACCAATGGTCCGGACCCGGAGAATGGTGCCTACGGGATCTATCCGGTACAGTCCAGCCACATCCTCATTGACAGTTCCGTAGCGATCGGGGCAGCCGATGCTGGCATCTATGTCGGTCAGTCAAGCCAAATCATTGTGCGCAATTCACGTGCCGAATATAACGTCGCCGGTATCGAGATCGAAAACTCAACATTTGCCGATGTCTATGACAATGTGGCCACCAACAATACCGGCGGTATTCTGGTATTCGATTTACCGAATCTGGAAATCCAGGGCGGCCAGGGTACGCGGGTGTTCCATAACACGGTCTATGAAAACAATACGGCAAACTTTGCCCCCGAAGGGGCCATAGTCGGGAATGTTCCGGCCGGCACGGGATTGCTGATTCTGGCGAACGACAATATCGAAGTCTTTGAGAACACTTTCAGGGACAACAACAACGTCAATCTCATGGTCTACAGTTTTGTGCTGGGCGGGCGCTCCATAGACGACCCGAGCTACGACCCTTACCCGGAGCAGATCTATATCCACGACAATCAGTATGAAGGCGGTGGCACTGAGCCGGCCCACGCATTACTGGCCAAGTGGCACGCGGCGACTGGCAACCACTCTCCCGACATCGTGTGGGGCGGGCTAATCCGTGCCGGCGGGTCCATTGAGAATCTGATTTGTCTGGGGGAAGCGCCCTCCCAAACTTTCCTGAATCTGGGCGGAACCGGCAATCCCGAGGACACATCCACCGACACTGAACCGCACGCCTGCAGCCTGCCAAGACTCGAGCCGATCAAACTCGCGCTGGATTCACCCGGAGACGACTGAACGAGGACTGTGAAAACGCAAGGAGCGGACGCCGAGCCGGCACGCAATAGAGCCCTGTTGTGGCTGCTTGCAGAGCTGCTGCCACGTGGCTGGATGCTCAGACATTCACAGTGATGGAGCCTGCATGCTGTCTGACTCAGCCACTCTCATAAAAAAGCACTATGACGCAGCGATCTATGTCCGAATGTAACTTTACCGTCAGTAAGCGAATTAACCGGCCAATTTCCGAGACCTTTTCCGCCATCACTGATCGCAGCAAACTCACGCTGTATTTTGTCGATGCTGCAAGCGCCAGCATGGCGGAAGGCAGAACCATCACCTGGACCTGGGATCACTGGGGCAGTAATGAAGTCATCGTGAAGAAGCTGGTAGCAAACGAAGCGATTGAACTCGGCATCGACTCAAAAAACTGGCAGAAGACAACAGCCGTGGCTTACGAAGTGCTCGTCAGCTTTGACTTCGAAGTGATCGATGAGCGCACTACACTGGTCCGTGTGAGCGAATCAGGATGGCACCGGGATGAAGAAGGATACAGAGGCTCACATGATAACTGTGGCGGCTGGCAGGACATGCTCAACTGCCTGAAAGCCTTTCTTGAATACGGTATTGACCTCAGGAAATAGCGCAGATCTGCCCCCGAGACCGCGGCAGGCCCCAATCCCGAAACCCGCGACAAGCCTGTAGGGGATTTCGAAACGCGCGACCGATGCGCATCACCAAGGCCACACTGACTTGGCCTAGGGAAAAAACGCAGCATTGTCGCGTGCGATCTGCATATAGGCGTCCTTGAAACCGGACAACAGGAAACCGTCGGCGATAAGTGCATCGGTAGCGGCCTCATACTGCGCCAGATAATCAGAAAAGCTGCCGTATAGTGCCTCCAGAGAACTTCTGGGGTCTCCGGCATCAGCAGCGTCGTCCGCGGTTTTGGCGAAAGGGATATAGCCCCCGGCCAACCGCGCCAGGGAATTTTCGGCGCCGGTCTCCGGCGCTCGCAAATTCCAACTGACAAAGGTGGCGAGCGGCACTTTGGCGGTGGGCGGCAGCACAGTTGCGGAGGCCAGATCATTGTTGTGCTGATCCGTCGCAGGAACCAGAGCGACGTAAGCTCCGCTTGCGCGCTGAGGGTGACTGTCAATGACGCGTCCATCTGACCAGCGCTCTCCGTAATCATTCAGGCTGGGCTGATACATGGAAGAGGGATGTCGATATCCGGCAATTGGCCGCCAGACATCAGGGTTGATCTCGCCGTTCAGGTGGGAAGGCAACAGTGTCCCATCGGCGATACGCGGCATTCGTGATGCGGGCGGGGCCTGCATATCTGCAATCCAGCGGCTCATGGCAACGATCAGAGAATCGCTGATAGGCGACCACATGCTCGGATTCGGAGGCAGTTGTCCGCTGCTTGCTTCGCGTGGTCGACCGTTGCCAGAGCCGTGCTGGGATCCTCCTATCGTATAGAAGCGCACATTGTCAGGAATCAGGACATCCGCACGGCCGTCCGCAGTCGTGTGGGTAAGAGAGCCCGCCCTCAGCCAGTACTCGTTGACCGTCTGAATGTGCATCAATTTTGGCTCAACGCCCGCCACCCGCGCTTTGGCAAGCACCCCGTCCTGTCTGCCCGTATGGGGATCTGTACTGTTTCCGTAGGTAAACGGAAACAGATCATTAGGATAAAGATGATTGGAATGATGGCCATTGGTCCGTGTTGGCATGGCAAAGCGCATGTTAAACATGCCAAAACCTCCGCCTGAGATGATCGGGATGACACCGTCAAACACCCGATTACCGTTCAGATCGGCATTGAAGCCATCGTAGACAAACTGGCGCAACAAGCGACCGCTTTGCGAGACCCCGTAAGCAATCGTATGTCGGATCTGAGGCAGGTTGAGATCCTGCAGCAGATCGGATTCCTGATCGTGGCGAATCGCCGCGACAGCATCCCGAATCGCGGACATTCCTGCTCCGGCAAGAACCGAGTCCTGCGCTTCGTAAATCAGCTCATACAGGTAACCGGGTTCAAAGCCCCCGTCGAGCACAAGAGCCACGTCAACCTGATTAGAATCTTCGCGCTCGGTAACTGACAGGTCGAATTGGGATCGCTCTACAGGGTCTCTGGGGTCAGACTGATACAGACGACGGGTAAGAGTCGCCGCAGCCAGTCCCGCGTCAGTCGGCGGATAAGCCAGATGCCCGGGACCCGCAATAGCAAGGCTGTCGGTAGCCCGACCTGTTGAAACCTCGTAGCGGACCGGCCCAACGATGGGACCCTCCTCAGAGCCGACCACGGGCGCGTGCAGGCGAAGGCGCCCCGGTGCGGAACTTAACTCATTAATCCAGCCTGTCACCAGATACGTGAAGCCCTGTGAAGCCAGAGGGTGCTGCAGGGAAATTTCCGGATGCGTCGTACTCCTGCCCCGGTTATTGACGTGGTAGATCAGCGTGTCGCTTGCGATATTTTCGCTGGGCACCAGCAGCCGGAAATCCGCTGCATACTCCACCAGACCAGACTCGTTCAAAGGTGCATGTTCAAGATCAACGATCGCCTGGTTAGCCCTCAGACCCGGAGCAAGCGTAAAATGCATGACCCCTTCGATCCTTTCATAGCTGAACCGGACGCTCGGGTCAGACAAGGTCTCTCGCGAGGTAATCTCCACCCGACTCAACTGGGCAACCGCGAAATGAGACAGTATTAAAGTAGAAAGAAAAAGCGCGAAACCTGCAACTCGCATGGACAGACTCCCGGGATGGCCCCTGTTTTTATAGTGTTCGATACCGGATGAATGAGGCACCGGTCACTTAAATTTAGTCAGCAGCCGCACAGATTGCAATCTCTGCTCTCGCACACCTCGTCATCGGTTGCCACCAATGACTATTGACGGCGCTGCTGCAGAATCGGCATCAGCGCAGTCAAAGCTGACCCCACCATGAGCAGCACCGCACCCAGCACGGAAAGATTCGACAGACGATCGGTAAACGCATAATCCGGATTGATGATGACAATGACTTTAAGCGTTGCGATAGTGAAGAGCGGCGCCAGTGCCAGCACCGCGCTGACCTTCGAAGCATCCCACAGGTTGAGTGCCTCAGCAAAACAGCCGTAGGCAATGAGAGTGTTCAGGCAGCAAAAGGTCAACAGCGCGTATTGAAAACCGGTCAACTGAAACAGCGCGCCCGGCGACACAAATGGCATCAGCACCACCACTGAAATCACATAAATGACAAACAGAATCTGTACTGAACTGAACGTCCCCAGCAGCTGCTTCTGCAGCAGTGCATAGATTGTCCAGGTAATCGCAGCCACCACGACGATAAGCACGCCCAGGGTTTCTGCATTATCCAAAGAACTCAGTACTTCCAACCGATCATGGAAAAACAGCAGCAGGCCCGCAAGAATAAGGCCCGTACCCGCTTTCTGCATGCCTGCAAAGGGCTCTTTGTAGATGAAGACGCCACCGAGTATCAAAAACAGCGTGGTCAGCTGAATCACTGCCTCGCTTGTCTCGGCATTGACAAAGTTGAGTGACAGGGAGAAAAAATAATAGTTACCGCATAACCCCAGCGCAGCGATAAGCATCATCCACCGCACTCTCACCGATGCGCGAAGAAGATCCGGAAGATTCTGTCTGGCTGCCAGCCAGACCAGAATGACCAGCCACGCAACCAGAAACCGGTACCAGACGACGGTACCCGCATCCATCACGGAAAGCAGCTCTTTCAGGGCCACCGGCAACACCCCCCAAAGTGCGGCCGTGGTCAGTGAAAGCAGCGCGCCGGCAAGAGGTTTCTGTGGTTTGTCATGCATAACAGTAGGCATCAGGAAACGACGGCCCTTCCGGGCTGCCTGAAACGAGCCGTGATCCTATCATGAAAAACCGGGCCGAATGACAGCAGATTGAAACCGCGGAGAGCGGTTGAGCGCGCGTCTAGATCAATCTGATGTTCCGAGAAAAGCGCGCGCTCAGAAATTCCATCTGATCAGCGAGCACCGCATGGTTGGAGAGATAGAGAAACTCATATTGATTCGGCACAAAAGGGATGGCCAGAAGTTCCATATTCGCCTGCTCTGGCGTGCGGTCCGCTTTGCGATTATTACAGCGTCGACAGGAGGTTACGACATTGGTCCAGCTGTCACTGCCGCCTTTGGAGGTCGGAATCACGTGATCGCGTGACAATTCTGTCCAGGGAAACTCCCCTCCGCAATACAGACAAATATTCTTGTCACGACGGAACAGAAATTTATTTTCCAGCGGAGGATCAAAACTTTCCTTGTGGACTTTGCCATCGCAGGCAACGATGCTGGGCAAGCGTAACACCGAGCGAATGCCCTCGCGGTTAACGCCTCCGCGAATTTCCATCACGGGCTCGCCGAGTGACCAGATGACCTGATCTTTTGCCAACAGCGTTGCAGTCTCTTCCCGGGTCAGCCAACTGACCGGGATCCCAGCCTTGTTCAGTCTCAGAATCTTCGCGTGCACGGGCGGTTACTCCAATCGACGACACACTGAGTGAAGAGGAGTCAGGAGGGGTCTTTCCATCAGGAGTCAGATCAGGAATCAGACCAACTTTCCCAGAGCCTCTATAGGGCTATCGGCGAGACCGGTTAGGACTGAATACTCAGGAAAAGTTTCGGTGAGAGTCAGCGAACGCGTCTGCCTCTCGGCGGCTTTCAATGGCCGGCAGCATCGTGCCGGGTCCTCATTCAGCGCGGCTCGGCAACTCGGGGCGATCTCTGATAAACCAAAGCGGCTCAGGCGGTTCTGGAGCGGATGCGCTGCCAGCCTCCCTGGCTCAGCCAGTAACCCAGCTGAAGCAGCACAGCAATCAGGATAAACAGCGGTATCGTGCCCCAGTCTCTGCCTCCGACCTGAAAGTAAAACACGGCGTTGTAGTTCCGCTCTTCCTCCGGATGCACTGCGGTCACGACCCCGATGTAAGTCCCTTTTTCGAGGAACTCGTAGCTGGTCCGGTAGAAACCGCCCTCTTCAATACGCGGTTGCTGGTAAAACACGGTGGCGGCCTCCAAATCGTCGATCGCTTCAATGTCTTTCCAGGAGGCGAACCGACCCACGTTGTTGATGTCGCGCACAATGCGAAAATCAATTGCCATTTCCGTGAGCAGATCATGCAGGTATTCCATCACGAAAACGGATCGCGTCACATCCGGGATGTCTTCGCAATATTCAGTGTTCTGCCGGGTTTCCGGCTGAAACACGGTAAAATGCGCCTGCATAAAATTGACATTGATCACGCACAAATCGTCCTCAAAAGCGACCCCGCCATGCCCGTAGGCGTGAAAGGCACTTTGCGTAATCCCCAGCAGGATGGCCAGTCGCACGATCCGTGACAGGGCACAGGCAGTGAACAATTTCTTCATAGTCAAATTAGAACCGAGTGACAGAGCGGGATAAAACCGGACACGCTGATTGGTTGGTGGAACACTGAGTCTGTCAGGATACGCCGGGCGTGATTCATCAGATCTGAGGCTGAGCCGGGAAAAAACAGCGCCGGATTACCAGGGGATGATACTGCCATCGTAGTTGAAAAACTGACCGGAGCCGGTCGGGCTCAGACCTTCAATCACTGACATCATCCCCGAGACGCTGGTGGCAACATCAATTAAGCCGTTGGGACCACCCATGTCGGTCCGGACCCAACCCGGATGCAGAAGCGCCACAGAAAAGCCCTCTTCCCTGAGATCGACGGACAGGCTTCTGACAACCGAGTTCAGCGCGGTTTTGGAGCTGCGATAGATGTAGCTGCCGCCGCCCCGGTTGTCGTCAATGGACCCCATTTTGGACGTGACATAGACCAGCTTTCTGGCATGACCTGAGCGCAGATTGCTGATGATTTGCTGGGTAAGCAAAAGGGGAGAAATCGCATTCACTTTCAATACCGACTCCCAGTCGGCGCTCTTCACTTTGCCGAAGTTGGCGTCGCGGGGGCCATAGACACCGGCATTGTTGATGAAAATATCAATCGCCGTGTCGCCCAGTGCAGAAGCGAAGCCGGCTATAGACTGCTCATCCGAAACGTCCAGATTCATCAAACTGAGTGAGGTGTTGGTGTCGACGAGCGCCAGCAACTCAGGCGCCTGACTGCTGTCGCGACAGGTAGCAATCACCTGATCTCCCTGCTTCAGGAAGCGCTTAACAAATTCCAGACCGAGGCCACGATTGGTGCCGGTGATAAGAACAGTCGCCATGGTTTTCTCCACTTTCAGGATTCAATCGCCGGCGCAGGCCAGGCAAATAACGAGGCGCTAATCTACACAGACTGATCAGCTTGGTCAAAGCCTTGGCACTCGCCGCCCCGATGGAAAACTGCCGTGCAACCTGTCACCCCAGCGCCGCCGGTGAGTGACGCCTTTTCAGGCCATCAAAGCTGCCTGACCCGGGCCCTCTTCAAGCATGAGTTTGCTATACTAAAGCACATCAGGTCAGCGAATTCTGCGAAGACAGAAAGCAACACCTCATACCCACCGCTATACGAAGGTCAATTGCTCTGAGGGCAGACAGCATGCACAACAATCTCGCTCATCCTGTCAGCCCCCTGAGTCTCGCCATCGGCATGGCTCTCTCCGGGCTGGCATCTCAGGTCATTGCACAGGCTTCAGCGGACATTCTGGTGATTGACGTGGTGCCTGCCGGCGCGAGTATCGACAGCAGCAAACTGCCCTATCCGATTCAGGTTGGCTCGGCGCAGGATCTGGATAATGTGGGAGGCGCAAGCCTGGCTGATTTCATGGGTCAGTCGTTTTCCAGCGTTTCCCTGAATGATGCCCAGAACAACCCTTTACAACGCGATTTACAGTACCGTGGTTTCACCGCATCCCCGCTACTGGGTCTGGCCCAGGGGTTAGCGGTCTACCAAAACGGTGTACGCATCAATGAGCCACTGGGTGATGCGGTCAATTGGGACCTGCTGCCCCAATCCGCCATCAATCAGATTACTCTCAGCGGTGGCTCTAACCCGCTCTATGGCCTCAACAGCCTGGGTGGCTCTCTCGTGATCGACATGAAGAATGGCTTCAACTTCCAAGGCGCTAATGTCGAAGTCAGTGCCGGCTCTTTTGGTCGCAGTACCGCCAATTTTGAGATAGGCGGCAATGATGGCCAGCTTGGCTACTATCTCAATGTGGAGCGCTTCGACGAGGACGGCTGGCGCGATCAGTCTGAATCAGACGCGCTTAACCTGTACGGCAGTCTCAGCTGGCGCTCCGAATATTCCGCCGTCAATCTCAACCTTCAGCATGGCCGCTCCGATCTGATTGGCAACGGCGCCGCGCCGGTTGAACTGTTAAACCTGCGACGTGAGGCGATATTCACCGGCCCCGACATCACAGAAAATAAACTGACCATGACGAGCCTCGACTTCGCCCAAGAAGTGTCTGCCAGCATCAGTTTCAGCGGCAACCTGTTCTGGCGCGAAAATGACACCGATGCGTTTAACGGTGACGGTACTGAATTTGCGGTCTGTGAATTTGCCGGTGGCGATGGCCTGATTGAAGGGTTGGAAGAAGACGATGTCGAGGAACTCGGCATCGATGATGATGATCTGTGCGAGGGTCAATTCAGCGACGCCGAGGCGCTGGAGGACTTCCTCAACAACCTGGCTAGCAGTCTTGGCGAGGATGAAGAGTACAACATCGAAGGGTTTGAGGACGACGAGTTGTCGGGCACCGGTGTGCTGGCGGACGATGCCATCAACAACATCAGCAATCGGGTACAGCAGTCATTCGGCGGTGACTTTCAATGGACACTCAAAGGCACCTTCGCCGGCTACGAGGGTCAGATTGTACTCGGAGGTTCCTACTTCAACGGTGAGTCAGATTTTCGTTCGGTTCTGGAACTCGCTGAGATCGATCCGCTCACTCGCATTACCACCGGGCTCGGCACCGGCACCTTTGTGGACGATGCGGCGACTCTGATCAATACCGAAACCGAAACGCTGAGCACCTACATGACTTCAACTCTGGATCTCAATGACGCGGTCGCCCTGACGCTGTCCTTACGCGCCAATGACACTGACGTCACCCTGCGTGACCAGTCCGGCATGCGCCCGGAACTTAATGGCGACCATAATTTCAGTCGTATCAATCCCGCCCTGGGCATTACCTGGCAAGCCGCCGAGAATCATAATCTCTACGCCTCATTCAGCCGCTCATCGCGGGCCCCTACCCCCATAGAGTTGGCCTGTAACGAAGGCGTGTTTGAGCTTGCGGTGAAGTTTGCTATCGAGCGCGGCGATGACCCCGATGATGTGGACTTCGAATGCCGTTTGCCCAATGCCTTCCTTGCCGATCCGCCACTGGATGATGTTGTGTCCAACAGCTTTGAAATTGGCGCCCGTGGTTTTCTGGGTGACATCGCCTACTCTGCTGGTGTTTTTCACACCACAAACAAGGACGACATCCTGTTCCAGACCACGGGCCGGGCGACTGGCCTTTTTGCCAATGTAGATGAAACACAGCGCCTAGGATTTGAAGGCCGGCTCTCAGGCAATTTGCAGCACCTGAACTGGACACTGGCTTACAGCTTTGTCGACGCCACCTTCGAGGACAATTTCAAGGTATTGAGCCCGAATCACGCTTTTGCAGACGACGAAGGGGAAATCCTGGTGGAGAACGGCGACCAGATTCCCGGCATTCCTCAGAACCAGTTCAAGCTGCTCACGAATTATCGGGTGACTGATCGTTTCGGCATCGGGCTGGACGTAATCAGCAACAGTGACCAACATTTGCGGGGTGATGAATCCAATCAACTGAACACGGTCGCGGGCTACACGCTGGTCAATCTTCGAGCCCGCTATCAGTTCAGTGATCAGTTTGAAATCTTTACAACCGTAAATAATCTCCTGGACGAAGAGTTCGAAACATTCGGCCTGTTGGGCGAAGAACCCGGGGAGCTCGAGGTGCCCATTATCGAAGATCTCACTGTTCCGCTGTTCCTGGGGCCTGCACCGCCACGGGCTGCTTTTTTGGGCCTTCGCTACGCCTTCCAGTGAGGCTTTCGCGGCGCGATCAGAATTCCGGCCAGGGCGGAGGGATCAGTTAGATGAAAGGGTCAGAGGCCAAATTTGATTGGTATTTTCTGTGCACCACACTCAATGGCTGGATTGCCTTTACCTGGATTACCTTTCTGGCCAACGAAACCAGCACAGAGGACGAAGCGCAGCTGATTCTGATGGCCGTGCCCTACCTGACGGTCTCGTGTATTGCTGTTCTGGCATCATTGGCCAGACAGGCTTTCTTTGTGCTGGTAACGAACAGTGCAGGTTGTTTCTTGGCGGCTTTCTTTATGGTCTCTACCGACTACTGGTGGGCCTGGACCACCATTAACACGCTTCTCAGTAGCCTATGCGCCGGTGTTGCTGGACTACTCTTTTATAAGCACAAAGCCAGACCAAGCGACTCCTCTGCAGCGGAGTAAAATACGTCATGAGTGAACTCCAATTGTCAGGCCTGCTGTTTATTCTTATTGGCGCTCTCCCTACCTATCTACTCACCAATTACATAGAGAAAGGAAAACACTGGACGCTATTCAGCGGATGGGGTCCAAGCAAAATCAGGGATCAAGATGCTTACGGTGCCATGTTATGCAAAGGCGTAAGAACATTTTCTTTTGCATTCGCTGCCATGGGAATACTCATGATGCTCGGCGTCGTCGCCAACGAACCGCCCATCCTCATGGGCACCTTTGTCTGTCTCGCACTTTTGCCTGTCTTGCACCTTCGTCTGTCTCGCACCGTTGTTCTTCTCCATACATAGAGCCAAGCGCCTCTTCGGAAAGGTGAATCCTGCCGAACGAGTTTCAGTCGGCTTATGCTTAAGCCGGCACGCAAATCCGATCTCAGCAAGCGCGAATAGACGGGAATCGACCCAGCAATTTGCTTGAAACAGCGGCCGCACAAGCGCAATATGGGCAAAAAATAAAATCCCGTAATAAAGCCAATACTGTCCATTATGAAATTACTGCACTTTCCCGAGAATCCCACCGGCATCTATGTCGCTGCGGGCATTATGTTGCTTGCCAGTGCGCTCAGCATTATCGATGTCGGACTCTCAGCCGGAGGGTTGTCTCTGGGTTTGATCACGGCGGTGCTGGGAGCGGGCCTGGCGATTGGAATTCTGTATCGCAGGTATCTGGTTTGGATTGCCGCCACGCTGCTCGCTTCTGTCAATGCCGTCGTCCATGCGTTCCAGTTGATATTTCTGATGATGGCTGTTTCTTCCGCGGGTGAGTATCTGCTCTTTGCCATCACTCATGCTGTGCCTCTGGGCCTGTATTCGTTCGTGGTGTTCTACTTGAATACCAATGAGATCAGGGATCTGTTTGGATTGGTCCCCCTGAATCAAGACACAAATCCCGGGCCATAAAAACCAGATCTCTCATGCGCACTCATACACAAGCTGCCCACCAGTTACCCAGGAGCGTGTGATTTGCGCTTAAGTCAATCGTCTCATTTTCGCTGTCTTGCCCGATCAGGGTCTTGCGCGGTCAAGACTTCGCTGCTGGCTGTATGCCTGTTCACCCTGGTTGGCTGTGGCGAACCCCAAGTTGCGGACGCGCCTGTCAACTCCACTCTCATCACGAATGCCCGGATCATCGATGGCAGCGGCCAGCCTGCCTACAGCGGAGCCTTGCGGTTTCGGGGCGAGCTCATCACTGAAATTGGCATGCTGCAGCCACTGCCCGGAGAGACTGTCATTGATGCCGGCGGCTTAACGCTGACTCCGGGTTTCATCGATACCCATAGCCACCATGATCGCGGCCTGGACACCAATAAAGATGCCATTCCAATACTCACACAGGGCATCACTACGTCAGTTTTCGGTCAGGACGGAGGACACAGTTACCCTATTGCCGATTTCTATGAGACCTATGAGCGATCCCCTGCTGCAGTTAACGTGGCCTCTTATGTAGGCCACAACACAATTCGTGATGTGGTGCTGGGCAGCCGGTCGCATCTGGCCGCCAGCGATGACGAAGTAGAATCCATGGCAGACCTGCTCGCCGGGGAATTAGCCAGCGGTGCTCTGGGATTCTCCAGCGGCCTTGAATACGTGCCGGGCAAATTTTCAGAAGGCAGTGAAATCATTCGCCTGGCTCAGACTGCTGCAGAGTCAGGCACGCGCTATGCGTCTCATGTCCGCTCAGAGGACCGATTCGTATTCGAAGCGATCGAGGAACTGATCCAGATCGGTCGCGTTACCGGTATGCCGGTGCATTATTCCCATATGAAGTTAGCCGCCAAACAAGTCTGGGGGGAAGCCGACAGGGTGATAGCAATGCTGGACGCAGCTCGTGATGAAGGTATCGAAGTCACTGCTGACATCTATCCTTATGAATACTGGCAGTCCACCATCGGCGTGTTGCTACCAAATCGCGATCCCGACGACATGGAAGAGATTCGCTTTGTCCTTGAAAGTATCGCGCCGGCTGATGGCATCATTTTTACGTATTTCGCTCCCGAACCCAGCTATGTCGGACTGTCCATTGCTGACATTGCTGTTCTGAGAGGCACAAGCGAAGCGCAAACGCTTTCTGATGTAATCAGGGAATCCATGGAATGGACAGAAGCCAATGGCGGGCTCAGCTCCGAATCCATCATGGGGCGCTCTATGCACGAAGATGACATAGCCCGCCTCATCCAATGGGGTTTTGCCAATATTTGTTCTGATGGCGGGTTCACCGGACATCCAAGAGGCCACGGCGCCTTCCCGCGTGTTCTTGCCAGATACGTGAGAGACCACAGTGCCATGCCTCTCGAGGTAGCGATTGCCGCCATGACCCAGCGCGCAGCCAGGGCCATCGGCATTGCCGATCGCGGTTTGCTGGCTGCAGGCATGAAAGCTGACCTGGTACTGTTGGATCCGGATACCGTGCAGGATCATGCTACGGTTCAGGATACCCAGCAACTCTCCACCGGCATCAGTTCGGTCTGGGTCAATGGTGAGCTGGTGTTACAGGACGGCGAAGCTACCGGCGCACGCCCGGGCCAGGCCCTGAAGCGGGCAGGTTTCTGAGCAAGGCACAGCAGGCCTGAGCACATACAGAATGACAGAACCTGCTCACTGATCAGAACGCATGAACCCGGTGCGATCGGTCGCGAATGATGCCAGTTTTTCGACCCCATCAAACCCGATAACATGACGACAAACAGAGGGGTCTGCCCGCGCGCTCATCACTTAAGTCACTAATCAGGTCTATTCCATGTTCCAGCCTTTCGCGATAGAACAATACATGTCAGAGAACGAACATTCGGTGAAATATCATTTCGCCGAGAGCGGTGTACATCCGCTGACATTTGCCGAACTGTTTGAACTGGCAGAGGTGGACACACCGTCACTGTTTGCCACGCTGGTGGACTACCCACAGGTGAATGGCCTGCAGAGTTTGCGGGAAAAGATTGCCAGTCTGTATACAGGAGCCACTGCCGAGAATGTGCTGGTGACTATCGGCGCCAGTGAAGCCAATACACTGGTGGCAGCAACTCTGCTGCAGCCCGGCGACAATATGATTAGGTTCCGGCCAACTTACGAGCAGCTGAGCGGTAATGCCGTAAACCTCGGATTCGAAGTGCGAACCGTCGACATGATGGAATCTGAAGCCTGGGCACTGGATACCGATTCTCTGCGGCAGCAGACCGACAAAGACACCCGAATCATTCATGTGGTGAATCCCAACAATCCCACCGGTCGCATCCTGACCGATAAAGATCGTCAGGCCCTCGTTTCTGCGGCCGCCGGTGTAGGGGCCTGGATCGTCGCAGATGAAGTCTATGCCGGGACCGAGTTAAACAGCGACACGCCAACCCCGAGCTTTTGGGGGGAATACGAGCGCGTCATCGCGATCAACTCCATGAGTAAGGCCTATGGCTTGCCGGGATTGAGACTGGGCTGGATGGTTGGACCTGCCGAGGTGATTGAGGCGTGCTGGCGCCGCCATGAGTACGCGGCGATTGCTGCCACAATTTTTTCCATGAAGTTGGCGGATTACGCGCTGGCAGAAACGGCCAGGGAAAAACTCAGGGCCAGAGCCAGAACGCTGATCAGGCGCGGCTTTGATACTTTCACTGCAGCGCTGAATTCACATCCGGGTGTGTTTTCAGTGGTGGCCCCTCAAGCCTCAGCCATGTCTTTTCCCAGATTTGATCTGCCGATCAGTTCAGAGGATCTGGCAAGGCGGTTGTTGAAGGAAGAGGATGTGCTCGTAATACCCGGCACCAAATTTGGCGTGGAAAATCACTTTCGCTTCAGTTCTGCCCTGTTGGAGGACCATCTTCAGGCCGGGCTTAGCCGGTTTAGCAGCCTGATTACAAAAGTGATGGCCGGTGGCTAGGCCGGTTAAAAGGCGCAGCGAGGCCCGCTCTGAGTCTTCTCGAGCCTCGCTGCAACGGCATCAGAGCGGAATGAACGCCAAAGAGTAGTTGGGGTTCATCGGAATAACCAGCTGATGCTGCACGGAGTCGTAGCACATCGATGCCGCACTCGGGATACCCGAAGCAATAATGGTCGCCTCTTCACCGGGCTTGATCTCAGAGACACTGCCGAAGCGGACGCTACTGACATACTTAGTGCCGTCAGGCAGTACCACCACACCATCGTTACCCCCTTCTGCGGCATACTCGGTCTTGACGACCTCACCATCCAGGTTGTAGGTGATTACCGCATTGTCATCAATGTTAACCACCACCACGTTGCCATCCGTATCTATCGCCACACCATTGGGCACATTGAGCGGTGCTCCCTCTGCGAACACAGAAACCTCATCATCGGCGGTGATCTTATAGATCAGCTCGGGGTTGCGGGTATTGGATGCATAGACGGTACCGTCCTCAGTTACCGCGATGCCATTGAGAATGGTCGAGCCCGGGACTGCCACTGACTTCAGCGGTTGACCCGTAGCCAGATCAAAAGATCGCACATAGCCGACGTCCACGGTGTAGAGCACCCCATTACGCACAGCGCTGCCAAGGGGGTGATGCAATTCCAGGCCGTCGCGGGTCACTCCGATCCATTTGGGGGTGTGGACAGAGCCGTCAGGATTAATCAGGGAAACAAAGCCGTCGTTTTCGGTACCGTCACCGCGCTCGCCGTTATTCATAGCCAGTATCAGATTGCGCTCGGGATCAAAGGTACAGCTCTCTGAGAAATGAAAACTGCCATAGACCTTGACGTTTGCTGACATCGGTACACGCACACCGGCTTCGTTAACCGCGCCGATAGGCTCACCAGCCCGGAATTCCTGCGCGGTGACCTGTGCGGCACTCGCCAGCAGTCCCGACGCGACTGCGAGACCGAATAAACGAGATCCTGCTGATTTGATAGAAGTCGTCATCATGATTCGATTCCTGAATTAAAAGTTCCAACAGTGAGTGGGGAAGTCAGCATTTTAGCCTGTCGCCCTGCAAACACCAGCACTGCTTATGAGGCCAAATGTCAGCCTGAATGTGTAGTGACCCGCTTGCGCCACTGAGCAGGGCTTCACGCTGTGTTTTGCTGAAAGCCGGTTCAGTGATCGCGGATACCCGTCGGGTTGCTGCGGGGCGGCTCCACCCCACCGAAGAACCAGCGCTCCCGCTCTGTGGCCAGACGCCGGCCCCGCCTGATCGCCACCTCGAGATCAATCTCCAGGTCCGGATAACCGGTGGGCCTTGGCAGATCGATCCCGAAGGTTTTTTGCTTGAGATCACAGATCCGGAGACCACCCACTCTCGTGGTGGCGCCACTGTCCCAGAGCGCCTCTGCACCGGGAATAATGATGCAACCGTTCTCATCGGGCTCAGGCAGGGTATCCAGAGGGTAAGCTTTAAGCACGGGAGCGCGCCCGAGCGGCAATATTGAATCTGTAGTAGTGATCAGTGCACCCTGGGGTTCAGAGTGATAGTTGATACGAATCACGCTGCTGCTGCAGGCAGCCAGCGACAGCATTACGGCGAGCCAGGCCAGAACCCGGATAAAGGAAACACTGATCACGCCGTCAGCGCGCACCTTGATGCCTGATAGACAAGGCCATTCCTATGGACCTTGGAGTTGTTGGCCTGAAACCATATTTACCATACAGCGCCGGAGAGTGATCATCAGCAATCAGACACACATAAGCGGATTCCGGAGCTGAAGTATGGAGATAGTCCATGATCGCATCCATGACGCGTTGACCAATACCCTGCCGCTGATAGTCTGGATGAACCGCGATATCGACAACTTCAAAGTTGCAGCCGCCATCCCCAACCACGCGGCCCATCGCGATCAGCTTCCCCTGATCACGTACAACGGTGGCAAACAGACTTCCTGGCAAGCCGGATTGCGCCGCGGCCTCGCTTCTGGGAGACAGCCCACAACGGGCCCGCAGCGCGCAGTATTCTGCTGTGCCCGGCAGGGTATTGTCCTGGGAGTAAGCGGTCACCGTGACTGCAGAAACTGTACGGCGCGGTCAGGAAAATCTGTGAACACGCCATCAACATCCGCCTGAAAATAATGAATATCCAGCAGTTCTTCAAAGCTTCCCGCGTAATCCGGAACGGCTTCAGGGTCAGCCCGGAAGGTGTAGGGATGGACGGCAAGTCCTGCGCCATGGGCTTGAGTCACCAGCTCAGAAAACCGTAGGTCACCCGCTGTAGACGCTCTGTCCACGACGAGGTTGTAGGAAGGTCCGATTCCGTCCGCCGAGTAGGCGAGTTTCGACATGCCGTCTGGCTCAAACATCCAGGGATAGTCTGTCCGGTTGCCGAGCAGCATGATCAGATTGACCTCGATCCCCACTGAGGGAAATATCTCTTTTTGAATCAAGGCTAACTCTTCGTAGTCAAATGTTTGCAGGAAGACCTTGCTGTCCTTGCTGGTGTAACCATACTCCTTCAGTACTTCAACGACCCGGGTGCTGATATCCTTGCCCTCCTGACGGTGAAATGCCGGCTGTTTGATCTCCGGATAGACACCGATATCCCGACCGGTGGAGAGATTCAAACCCTGAATCATTTCGATTTCTTCCTGAAAGGTGGGTACCCGGAAGCGACTCTTGCCGAGAGGAAATCGCTGACTGAAACCCTGTATTTTTTCACCATTCTCAATTCTGAATCCTTCGGTTGCATTCAGGGTCCTTATCTCTTCCAGAGTGAAATCAATCGCATAATAGCGGCCATCGCTCCGGGCTCGATCGGGAAATTTTTCGTCCACGTCGGTTGTGCGGTCCAGAGTAATGTCGTGCAAGACAATCAACTCGTCGTCACGTGTCATCACCAGATCCTGTTCGATGTAATGCGCACCCTGCGCATAAGCCATTGCCTTGGCCTCAAGCGTGTGCTCTGGCAGATAGCCGCTGGCACCCCGATGGGCAATGACAATTTTTTGGGCGTAGCTTGTTGAGGACATGATTGTGACCAGAAAAAGGGCAGCAACAATGGGTGTGGCTCGCATGATTCTAACCTGTTGGCGTAAATGTGTTGACCCGGAACCCAAGCATGCAGTCTGCCGGATAACGATGACCGCCAGTTTACCGCCAAAGACAGGCTTCTTTGAAGCACACTGCCTCATCAGATTTATTCGCTGCTTTGCCCCTTTGTTGCCCGCTCATCGCCATACTCAGCGGGTTTAATGGAGGTTTAAACAAGTCGCCAGGAGACCGCACTATGAGGCGCAAACAAACGCATTGCCTGTTTATTGAGGAAGAATCCTACAACTGGTCAGCTCCCAATAGCGCAAAGCATTATCGGCTGATTGCAGTCTCTGTTCTGGTCATTGTGGCCGGACTGCTGTTCAGCCTTTTACGCTAGCAGGCAGAGCACTCTGACCCCATCATCGTGCCTGCAGGGTCGCCGAGACATTGAAGATCTGCTCGCCGCGCTGAACCGTGATCTCGATTTCATCTCCCGGTGTGGCAGCGCGCAGCCTATCTGAATAGGTTTGCAGACTGTCCACGGCTTGTCCGTTGAACTGCACAATAACATCATTGGCCTGCAGGCCTGCCAGTTCCGCAGCACCGCCCGGCGACACGCCAGAAATACGTATCCCCTGCCCCTGATAGGCAAAATCAGGCACTGTGCCCAGAACAGCCTCACGCGCAGTCGTGCTGCTGCTAACCGAGAGCTGCGACGCCCGGTCGAGACTGACTCGCAGAGGGTCGGCCCGATCAGCGAGGTAGACGATCGCCTCTTCAACCCAGAGCGCGACATCCCCCATCCCCGCCAGATCCAGCTTGTCCGGGGTATCCGTCGGCTGATGATAGTCCAGATGGGTTCCGCTGAAGAGGTGAATCGCTGGTATCCCGGCATTGAGGAAACTGACGTGATCACTGCTGGCAACCGTTTGTGCTGCAAATTGTGACGAAACACCGATGGTAAAGCCGATACCCTGCGCCATGAACGGCCACTCGTAGGCACTTTCTGTCCCGAAAATCTGCAGAGTTCGCCCGTCCAGTCGACCCACTGCATCAAGGTTCACCATGGCAAACGCACTGCTTACCTGAAAACCGCCGGGCGAAGAATTGACAAAGTAATCAGAGCCAAGCAAACCCGACTCCTCGCCGGTGAATGCAACAAACAGAATGGGCCTTTGCGGTGTAAATGCCCGGGCGAGCTTCCTCGCCACTTCAATCAGCACACTGATTCCGGACGCATTATCATCCGCGCCGGGAAAGAACTCTCCGGTCTCCCCGTTGAGCCCGAGGTGATCGTAATGGGCGCCGAGCACCACGGGCTCTTTGCTGAGCGCGGCATCGGACCCGGGGATCATTCCCAGAACATTTGCCATAGTCACCTGCCCAAGGTCGGGAACTTCCTGCCGCCAGGGCTGAATGTAGGTTCCGTTGACCGGTTGAAGGCCCGCTTCCCGAAATTGCTCAGCGATATAGTGCGCTGCCCGCGCAAGGCCATCGCTGCCGAGACCGCGGCCCTGCATGACAGGATCAGTCAGCACACTGGTGTGTCGCGCCAGCTGTTCCGGCAGATATTTCGGCGGCAGCTCTGCGATAGCCGGGGGCGGAACCAGACTCTCCCAGGCAACAGACGAGTCGAGTTCCGGTTTTACCCACCGCAGGGGTGAGTCAGCACTCGCCCAGATGCCCTTCACATCGTTGGTAGGCTCCTCCCCGGTAAAGCTGAGGTAAGAATACTTGCCGTAATGGGGCAGCTTCTCGATAAGACCAGACAAGGCCACCAACTCGTCGATGTGTATCCAGCCAAGAGCCAGATCAGGGTTGGCCGGATGCCGGCCTACCAGTACCGTGCTGCGATTTTCGAATGACACTTCACCGTCAGCCAGACGAATTTGATCCGGCTCCCAGGCTACCCCGAACGCATCCAGTGCTGAACTAACTTCCGGTACAAAAGGATTGTCTTTGCCCAGCACCCAGACTGACCGATTACTCGGCAACTGATCCAGAGTCTCTGCGTCAATGAGCTCAAAGTCCGCCCCTTCGGCAAAACTCTCAGCCAGAAGGGACCATTCCAGCTTATCCTCTGAAGGCAGTACGAAGACTATTTCGTCCGCACCGAACAGCTCTCCGACCGTGGGCGGGGTCTCCTCCCTGTCGAGAGCGCGAAATACGTCAAAAAAAGGGTCGACCAAAACCGCTTGCAAACGGTCGAACTCTTCGGCAATGACGCCTTCGGTTTTTTGGGTCAGAGAAATATCGTAAATTTGCGGCTCAGGTTCTCCTTCATAAAACAAGGCAACCGGCACTTTTAATGAATAGGGCTCTTCAAACTGCGTCTGAGCGAACATGATGCGCGCTCTGTCTCCATTAAGTTCTTCGACCGTCACCGCCAGCTGAGGAGCGCCGGTGCGGTTTACCCACTGCTCAAAAAAAGCAGACAGATCTCGCCCGCTCAATTCACTGAAAATATTTTCGATATCAGCGAAGGACGCCCGCTGGAACTGATAGCGGTCATAGAATTGCCGCAAGCCATCGATAAACAGTTCGTCTCCCAACTCTATTCTTAACATGTGCCACAGCATCAAGGTTTTGCCGTAACCAACAGCTTGCGTTGCTGCGGAATTACGCGAGGTAAACTGTGAAAGCGGAAAGTCCTCCCCCTCGGAAACATAATTTTTGTAGCGAGCGAGCATTTCCTTGCGGTACTCATGCCCGGTGCCATCCATTTCCCGGAACAGGTGGTCCGCCAGATAAGCCGTCAGGCCTTCGCTCCAGTTACCGGTCGCATAGTCGGGATAGACACCATTCCCCCACCAGTTATGCAGCAGTTCATGCGGGTAAGAAGACTCAAGAATAAATGGAAACCGGATTACTCGGGGGCCCAACAAGGTGAAGGAAGGCATACCGAAGCCGGTTTCCCAGAAATTTTCCACCAGCGCAAATTTGGAAAATGGATAGTCTCCGAGCATAGGTTCGTACAGCGTCAGGTAACGAGCCGTTGCATCGAGATACTTCGTGGCAAGGTTTCGGTCAGGGTTTCGCAAATACGCACTGGCCTCGACCCGCCCGGCCGACTCAGTGTAGTGCGTGAATTGCGCCGCAATCAGATAGATTTCTTCCTGCGGATGCTCAGTCTGCCAGCCATTGATGCCGGCCGGCTGTCCCTGGCTGACAGTAGTCCAACCCAACGCGCTTGGCGCAAACCGGGCAGACAGATCGAATGTGATCAGCCCGTCGTCAAATAGTGGAACCCAGACAGACGCCCGGCTCAGAAACACCCCGTCGCCCGAAATAATACCGGAGGTCTGGGCAAAGCTCTGGGCATATTCGGGGCTGCTCTGCTCTGCCAGATCATTGATGGTTCCCGAGTAACTGATCTCCAGCTCGCCGCTGAAAGAGGCGGGAACACTGATTCGATAGCGTTTGACCTCAGCTTCCTGCGCGACAGTTGAATCAATCACATCACCAGAGGCGACTTCCGCGTTCGGGTCTTCACTGATCGGCAGGTTTGAGGCAGTGATCGACAGACCGCTGTTCAGCTCGAACTGCAGGTTATGACCTGACCAGGCCTGTGGCAGACGCATCCGGTCGCTGACGACAAGAGACTCTCTGTCGGGGTCAAGACCGATGCTCAGACTGTGGTGCAACAGATCGAGTGTGCCGGGTGTTGTGCCTGGCTCATTCAGCGACGGAGACTGCGCCTGCGCGGTCCAACACAGGCCGAATCCGAGAAAAAAGCTGAAACCAAGTCTGAGCAACATAGCGACTGCCGGATGAATTACTGCAGACCCAGTAATTTCAGAGCCAACTCGTGATCCCAGTCCGCCATATGTATCTGGGAAGCACCGCCCGGTGTGCGGGTCGTGCTCCACGCAAGGCGCTCACCGTCAGGCGAAAACACCGGCAGTATGTCTGTCCCGTCAGTATTGGTGACACGGATCGGGTCGCTGCTACCCTCAGGATCAATCATGAATAATTCAAAGTTAGCGTGCCCGAGCACATTGCTGGAGTAGATAATGTAGGCACCACTGGGGTGATAATAGGGGCCCCAGTTGACCATTCCATTGGCGGTAAGCTGTCGCTGATTGCTGCCGTCCGCGTCCATGGTCCAGATTTCCGCGCTGTTGCCGTCAGGGTTGAAACGGCGCCACAATATCTTGGTGCCCTCTGCGTTATAGAAAGGGCCTCCATCGTAACCGGGCGAAAAGGTCAGCTGCTTCACGTTGCTGCCGTCTGCGTCCATGACGTACAAATCCATGAAATAGGAGGCGTCATCGTCGAGCAGACCTTGCTCTACCTTACTCAGAGGGCGGGCATAGGCCTCACGATTTGATGCAAACAGAATGGTGCGCCCGTCAGGCGAATAAGAACCCTCGGCGTCGTAGCCGGCCGCTTGAGTCAGATTAACGAGATTGCTGCCGTCGCTGTCAGCGGCGTAGATCTCGTAGGACGGATCATAATCCCAGCCATAGGGACGGGCTTCTCCGCTGGCTCTGATCGCCAGTTCTTCAGCTTGTTTTGCCAGTGCATTCGGATCTTCGTGGGTAGACGCGTACATGATCCGGTCCAGACTCGGGTGAATCCAGGCACAAGTCGTCAACCCAATGCCTGTTGAAACACGGTTGGATTCACCGGACTCCAGGTCTAATAGATAGATCTGATAAAACGGGTTACCCGGCATTTCCGCCTGATAGATGAACTGGGTTCCGTCGGCACTGAAATAGCCCTCACCTGAACGGGCCCCATCAGTGATCAGCTGGAAGGTGTTGGTGAGCAGCTGGTTTTCATAGCGGGTATCCCACTGCGTGCTGGTGGCCGCTTCCTGATAATTGGCGCTGGTCGCGCCCGCATAACCGTCCGGTTCGCTCTGTTGGGCCTGAGCCGCCATCGCTGCCAGACCAATCCAAACGCCGGCGATCAGCTTTCCTGCCGGAATGTGAGCGTCTGACTTGTCAGACTCATTGATACTAGTCATTTCCGATCCCGTTACCATTGCTACTCCCAATCTGAATCATCCCCCACCTTCAAACCGTGCTAACCGCAGAGTCCGGCATGATCCCGGTTTCTGTGCAGCAAAACGGACCGGATGAACCGCTCTGTCCGGCGCTTTGCGGCTACCGGGCTCACGCGCTCAGTGACCGGAGTGCCCCTCATTGAACGCGAAGCCATGCTGTTGCGGAAACAGGCCGAACAGCCCTCCGGTATGCACAAATACAACCTGTTTGGCGCCGGGCAGGCGGCCAGCCTCGCCTTTCGCCAGCTCTGACACCATGCCGTAGAAGGCTTTACCCGTGTATACCGGGTCGAGCAGCAAACCTTCTGTCCGGCCCAATTCTGCAATCAGGTCGAATATCTCCGGCCCGGCGACCCCGTATGCTTCACCGAGATAGCCCTCAACAGTTTGAATGTCGAGTGCTTTCTCATCGATCTCCATGTTGTAACGCTGCTTCCAGAGCAACACGTCTGCACGAATCTTACGATCAAAATAGCTGGCGCTGTCACTGACGTTAAACGCTCTGACTTCTGCCGGCAGATCAAACAGCTGCGAACCCACGATCAAACCCGCCTGCGTTCCTCCAGAGCCGGTTGCGGTGACCAGATAATCAGGTGTCAGACCGTGCTGGGCGAAATCCTCTTTCAGTTCCTCGCAGGCAGCGATATAACCCCAGAGGCCCACCTCATCACTGGCGCCGATAGGAATGAACAGAGCCCGATCCCCATTGGACGCATAACTGTCCTGCAAGCGAGCAGCGTACTCGGCGTGACCCGACCATTCATTCTCCGGGATGAAAGTGACTTCCGCTCCACACAGATAATCCATCAGCAGGTTGCCCGTTGAAACTTCCGGCTTTTCGCCGCGCAGCAACAGATGAACCTTCAAGCCCAGCCTCGCGCCCATCACTGCGGTGGCCCGGCAGTGATTAGACTGAATCCCGCCGCAAGTGATGACGGTATTGCATCCCTGCTCTAAAGCATCTCCCAGGTTAAATTCAAGTTTGCGAATTTTATTCCCCGAGACTTCGGTTCCGGTAACCTCATCACGTTTGATCCAGATTTCAGTATCCACTCCGGGAATCTTGAATCGAGTCAGTTGGGTCAACGGCGTTGGAAGGCGGGCCAGTTGCAGTCTGCGAGGGTAATTAACCATAGAAAATAAGCTCTACAAAAAGTGCGTACTGGCCCTTTTGTAGTTCACAAGACAGAAATATTAGGCGTCAGGATTACCTTGAGTGGCATCATAGGCCATAGATTGGGATGTTTCTTCGGCGCTGGGCTCGAGCGCTTCGCTGTAAAGAAACAGGTCAGTAAGCACCGCCCGCAGATGGATTGACGCATTCAGATTGTCCACAATTTCTGACCCGATTTTTTCCTGACTGAGCAGGAAAGCAATGGCAGCGCCGGCCTTGCGACAATCTTCAGCGATCACTCGCTCGAACGGCTCTTCCCGATCTGCCAGAGAATCGCCGAGCTGAACCATAGCTTCAAGCATCCCTTCAAGAGTGGGACGGGCGTGGGGGCCTGGCCCTGTTTCTGTGCCAGCAGGACGTCCCTGGGCCGCATAAGCCAGCAAAAACTCATAGCCGGCTTCGATGGTTTCAATACTTTCAGCAAGATCCACAGGTCTCTCCGTTCAGATGTTCCCGATCAGGGGTGAAAAGTTACGTTAAACAGTTAAAAAAGAGGTGTCAGAACGGGCCTGACACCTCTTTCGGATTTCTATCACAAGCATTCCGGTGGAGTCACTGTCGTGTCTCCGGCCCTGCAGCTTACTCAGCCTCTTTAGGCGTCCATTTGGCTGGGTCGTGGTTCGCAGCCATTTCATCCTCAGACATCCAACCGGCCAGCATGGAGCGGGTATAAAAGATCTTCTCCGGTCGCAAAGCGAAATAGATGTGAGTCGAGGCCAGCGCAACCAGCGCCAGAGTCGACAGACCGTGGAGCAAAAATACCAGACCCAGCTGATCTTCAGGCATGCTGTTGGTTCTATCCCAGAACGGCGTATCTATCTGCATGAACATCAGTACACCGGTAACAATGACCGCGAGAACCACCACCGTGGCGGCCCAGTGCATACCTTTCTGCTCAAAGTAGTATTTACCCGGCTTGGAAGTCGAATCGAATGGCTCCGAAAAATCCTTGGGTGTGAGCAGCATGGACTTGAAATCCTGCCAGAACATCGACCGGATAATGTGCGCAACAATCAGGAACGTCAGAAGCAGACCGCTGATCCAGTGAATGTTGAGCCAGGCTATCCTCAGCCCCAGTATCGGCGCGGTACCGGTAAAAATCAGGACAAATATGCTGGCCGCCATCAGCCAGTGAAAAGTGCGGTCAATCGATTCATGGCGCACCACCCGCCGGCCCTCAGCAGTGGGTCGGTCAAGATCTTTCTTGGCAAGCGCAGCCATGACAATGGCATGGGCAGCCAGAAGAACCAGCACCGCAACGGCAACCACCCAAAGCAAGTCCCAGGAAACACCGAGGATAACTTCCTCGCCCCAAACATCACGTTTATAGCGGACTATTTCTCCCACTGTACTACCCTCTTTTTATACTACTGCTGTTTTTTGTTCTGTTATTGTGATTTTTCTTTTTATCTGCAATCCAGCCTGAGTCCGGCTGTCGCGCCCGCTGGCTCCGATGCCGGCGCCAGCGGGTCCGGACTCAGCCGGTCCGGAGACTAACCCCGGACGGCTCGAGCAACCAGATTAGCCATGAGAGGCACTTTGAAGTTGTTGTAGTTGAGCGGACGTGCGCCCTCAACTGCCAACTCACCTGCCCGTGCACCAAGCTCATCTGAACGTTGCTGGCCCCGTATGGCATTTTCGACCGCTTCCAGTCGGCGCGGCACACACTCTACGGCGCCGCAGGCAATCCTCGCATCTTCGATAGTGCCACCTGACACCTTCATAACTGCGGCAACACTGGTCAGAGCAAAGTCCCACACGTTCCGGTCGGCAACCTTCTCGAAATAGAACTCAGCGTTAGCCCAGGCTGCAGGCAATCTGACAGCAGTGAGAATCTCACCGTCATCAAGTGCAGTCATGCTGCGAATGTCGCGATCAGGACCAATAAAGAAGTCCTGCGCAGACATCGTGCGGGTGCCATTCTGGCTGGCGATCACCATGGTAGCGTCAAGAGCAACCAGTGTTGGCGCTGTGTCAGAAGGGCTTACCGCCACACAGCGGCTTGCGCCAAAGATGGCGTGCTCGCGATTCAGTCCTTCCGGAGAGTCTGCATAGCAGATGTTGCCACCGGCCCGATAGCAGTCCAGGCCCCGGCGATAGTACCAGCAGCGTGCATCCTGATTCAGATTGCCGCCCAGAGTACCCACGTTGCGGATCTGGGGACTGGCAACTACTCCAGCAGCCTGCGCCAGCACGCCATAACGTTCCCGGATGATCGGATTCTTGGCGATCTCAGTGAGCGTCGTAACCGCGCCAATCTCAACGCCATCAGCGGTCTCCCGAATGCCTTTCCAGGCATCGATCTGAGTCAATTCGATCATGGCGCCGGGCGCCTTGTTGCGGTCCTTTAGCCAGCCGAAGGTATCCTGGCCGCCAGCGAGGAGCCAGCCATCGCTGCCAAGTGTGTTTGCCAATGCCAGGGCGTTTGCTTCATCAGTAGGCTGATAAAGCTCAATATCAGGCATTACGTCATGTGATGTCGCTACCATATCAACCTCTGAAGTTGTTCTGAGCAAGAGGCGCTGCGTTTTCTTCAGTGCCTGCCAGGTGATTAATAATCATGTCAGCCGTAATTGGCGCCGTCGCAAAATGGTGACCGTCCAGCGCATCAGTGATCGCGGCAGTCAACGCTGCAGACACTGCACCCATGGAAGGCTCGCCGATTCCTCGGGCTCCAACCGGATTTTCAGGATCCGGCAGATCGACCCAGCCGGTACCGATTTTCACAGGGGTATCGAGATAGGTTGGCACCTTACTCTGCCAGTAGCCGGTCGAAGCGGGCAGGCCGTTTTGAGGGTCATACAGATGACGCTCGTAGCCAGACAGCCCGATTCCCCAGACAGCTCCGCCTACCAGCTGGTTTTCCATACCCTGTGGGTGAACGATGGTGCCTGATTCAGCAATGGTCACCATGTCGAGAATCTCATACTTGCCGGTTTCCAGATCCAGCTCGATTTCGCAACAGGTCACCGTGAATCCCGGCGGGTTTCCTTCGTGCCGCGGGTCATGATACACACCCATAAAGGCAGAGCCAGCGAGCCGTGACACAGATATCTGGGTCCACTCAGCAAGCTCCTCCGGCAGATCTGCCTCACCGGTAAATTTGCCACCAAGCTCCATGGCGCGCTGCGCAACCTCAGCATAGGTGTAACCGATTGATTCGTCAGCGATCTGGTGTACCCGCTCATTGGAGACATCGTAATCCGCGGGATCACCGCCCAGATCGGTTGCAGCGATCTCCTTCATCTTGTTCAGCATGTCAGTGGCAGCACCGAACATCGTACGGGTGTTGGTGAAGATGGAATTACTGCCATCCTGCGGTGACGTGATCGGCAGGTGGTTGTCAGTGCGGACATTGAGAATGTCGCAGTTTTCCCACGGCATTTTCAGAACTTCGGCAGCCGCACGTGATGTCGAGGCGTAAGAGTAGGTTCCCAGATTGCCGACGCCATTGTGGATTTTCAGCCGGCCATCGGTTCCCATGGTCACGATGCCGTCCATACCGCTGCGCCCGGCATTGTGGTAGCCCTGGCCCAGACCGAGACCAATCACTTTGCTGCCATTGCGCTGTCGTCTGCGGGCCTGGCGACCTTCCCAGTCGAACTGCTGTGTCGCCATGTCCAGAGACTCTGGCACATAGGCTGATGTGAAAGGCGTTTGTCGCGGCCCTGCCACATCGCCATTGCGCGGCGCATTAATTTTACGTATCTCCAGACGGCTGATACCGAGCGCGTCTGCGGCCTTGTCAAGAATCGGCGCAATGATCGGCGCAATCTGATTCTGGCCCGGTCCACGCTGAGCACCACGATGTGCAGTGTTACTGCCTATCGAGGTTCCGCGGAAACGCAGGGCATCTGGCTGGTAGAGCACGTCAATACAGTCAGCAGCAGACGAAGCGTCGCCGCCTCCCCCTTTGCCGCCGTTGTCAGAAATGATGTAGAGGTCACAGGCTGACATGACACCATCGGGTTTGAAGCCCACTTTAATCCAGCCCTGGAATCCCTGACGCGCACCACCAATCGTGAATTCCTCTTCACGGGTGATTCGCATCATCACAGGGCGATTGATTTTCTGGGACAACTTAGCCGGTATGGCCATGCTCGGAATACTGTTTGCGCGGGCCCGCTGCCCGAAACCGCCACCGGTCGCCGCGTTAATGAAGACGATGTCTTCCTTCGGCACACCGATGATCGGCGCCATTCCGTCTGCCAGCGCCGTCAGAGACTGGGACGTACCATGCAGGTAGAGCTTGCCATCTTCCCAGTAGGCCATGGCGCTGCGCGGCTCCATCGAGTGATGGGGATAGCCCGCCGTCGTAAACGTGGTTTCATAGACGAACTCTGAAGCTGCAAAGCCTGCCTCGAGATCGCCCAGGGACCAAGTTTGCTGGGGTTCCGCGGTCGGTTCGTTGCCTGCCCGGAAACTCGCAACCTGATCCTCAGTCCACTTCTCCGTGGCAAAGCCCTGTCGGAACACGAAAGTGTTCTGATCGCCGGGGTAAGCGTTCGCTCCTCCTTCTGCCAGACTGTCCAGAGGATCCAGCACGAAAGGCAGACGCTCAAAAGTGACATTGATCCGCGAGATAGCTGTTTCGGCAGTTTTCTCGTCAATCGCGGCCAAGGCCAGAATAGGCTCACCGACCAGGGTCGGTTCGTTGGTCAGTATTTTCAGACCTGTGCTCTGCGGCTCCCCGTCGGGATACACATCGTCGGCCGTCAGAATGCCGAACACGCCGTCCATTGCCAGCGCCTCGGAAGCGTCGATATCGAGCACCCGGGCGTGTGGAATCGGACTGGTGAGCAGTCGGGAGTAAACCATGCCCTCACGGGTATAGTCCTCTGCGTATTTAATGCGGCCAGTAACCTTGCCAGGTACATCAGGCGGCACGAAGTCTTTACCAATATGCATATAGGCCATGATGATTATCCTAGTTGTACGGCGCGCATGACGCCATCGAGGTAAGAGTCATAAGAGCCGCAGCGACAGATGTTGCCGGACATGGCATGTCGTGCCTCCTCTCGCGTTGGGTTGGGGTTTTCACGAAGCAGGGCAACTGCCGCCATGACCTGTCCCGGCGTGCAGTAGCCACACTGCGGTGACAGCTCCTCAACGAAGGCCTGCTGCACCGGGTGCAGATCACCGTTCGGTGATTCCAATCCTTCGACTGTTTCAATGCGGGCATTCTTCATTGAATGCGTGAGCACCGAACAGGCGTAGGTGGCGACGTCGTCCACCAGCACGGTGCAGGCGCCGCATTCGCCGCGGTTGCAACCAAGCTTGGTGCCGGTCAGCCCGAGTTTGTAGCGGAGTGTGGAAGCCAGAGTTTCCTGAGGAGCCACATCAACACTACGCATCTGGCCATTGACATTGATTCTGATCAGACGCTCAACCGCACCGCCGGGTCGGTCCTGGCCATTGGCCGCGTACCACATTCCTGTGGTCGTGGCCGCCGCGCCAGAGGCAACGACTCCTTTGATGAAGCGTCGACGAGTTACTTTTGGGTTCACGGCTTACTATCGCCTCCGTAAAGTGTGAATTGGGGGTCCTGCATGTTGTGCTGTATGTATCAGTCGTTCTTGTTATTGGACGGCCAGATTGTATCGATCTGCACCCTGGCGGCTGATCCCGCGGATTTCATCCGAGGTTGCTGCAGCCGGGGCCGCTTAGCAGTATTTGCAGTATCTGCAAAAACAGGCGCATCCGTTTGTTGCTGACGAATGAACCTTTAGGTTAATCCACCCTCTGTCAATTAGCAAGCTGACCCGATCGCCCGATGCCCAGTGTTTTTGGGACTTTCACGGGACTTCGGTCCCGCTCGCTGATGGCCGTTTGCAGACCGCTTTCAGCAGACCTGTGACAGCCCGGGGTGCCCCCGAGAGCGCCCTCGGCGACTCGCAGTCGCTCAGCTTTTCGGCGGGCGGCGCTGCTCGGTGCAGACCCGGACAGCCGCATGGACGCCCACGCGCAGCAATCGAGCCAATCAGAAACAGCGCCAGACCACTCAGGCCAATTGACAATATATTGGCAATTATTCGGGCAAAGCGACTCGGCAAGTCATTGAAAAACAGACACTTATCTCAACCGAAGAATCTGCGGAAAGTTCCTGATACCTTGACATATTCTTTCTGAATGGTATTTTGATCGGCCCCCTAATCGCTGGCCACCCAGCATTCTGCGGGGAGTAAAGCAGACCACGCAAAGCCCGAACCGGGCCCAGTCCAGCGGTGTCAGTCAGCCTATCCGAAACATCGTTCTGTTCTGACAGGGCGGCGCGACCGGTGGCCGGTGGCAACGGGCTGACCGGGCCAACGATGAGATGACCGAGAGCATGAGTGAAAAACAGGAAAAACTGACGTTTGGCTACCCTCCCAAGCAGGGGCTGTATGACCCCGCCAATGAGAAGGATTCCTGTGGCGTTGGGTTTGTAGCCAACATCAAGGGGGTTCCCAGCCACCAGATCATGCTCGATGCCTATCACCTCAATTCCCGCATGGATCACCGTGGAGGCTGTGGTTTCGAGGCCAACACCGGTGACGGAGCCGGTATCCTGATGGCCCTGCCACACAGCTTTTTCACAAAAGTGGCCAAGGATGAACTGAACGAGGAGTTACCGGAAGCCGGCCGCTATTCCGTCGGCAACATCTTCCTGCCACAGGACCAGGTCGAAAGAGAGCAGTGTGTAAAAACCATTAATCAGATCATTCTTGAAGAAGGACAGCGACTGATCGGCTGGCGTGACGTGCCGACCGACGCCAAGGGAGCGGATGTGGGCCCCGCGGCGCTGCTCGCTCAACCGTATATCACCCAGCTTTTTATTGCTGCTGCCGAAGATCTGAGCGGCGACGCCTTCGAGCGGGTTCTGTACCTGATCCGAAAGCGGTTCACCCACGCGCTGCGCAGCGACGAAACACTCAGTGAAGCCAAACAGGTCTATGCCTGCAGCTTGTCCACCAAGGTCATCGTCTATAAAGGGATGCTGACTCCGGGACAGCTTTTCCCGTTTTACTGCGATCTCACCAACCCCGAATTCGCCACGCATCTGGCCATGGTGCATTCACGTTTCAGCACCAACACCTTTCCGTCGTGGGATCGCGCTCAACCGAACCGGTTCATGAGTCACAACGGCGAAATCAATACTCTGCGCGGCAATGTAAACGCCATGGTCGCGCGGCAGGGCATGGTGGCGACCGAGGTCTTCGGAGACAGACTTCAGGACATCCTGCCGGTCATTGACTCGGACTGCTCCGACTCCGGCAGTTTTGACTCGGTACTTGAGTTCCTGCTGCTGTCCGGCCGTTCGCTGGCGGAAGCCACCATGATGATGATCCCTGAAGCCTGGCAGTCTGACCGCAACATGGCACAGGCGAAGAAAGATTTTTATGAATACCACTCGGCCCTGATGGAGCCCTGGGACGGTCCGGCTTCAATTGTGTTCTCAGACGGCAAATACATTGGTGCCGTGCTTGACCGCAACGGACTGCGGCCGAGCCGCTATTACATCACCCATGATGACAAGTGCATCATGGCGTCCGAAGTCGGTGTGCTGCCGGTCGATCCGGCCAACGTAAAGTTCAAAGGGCGTCTGCAACCGGGCAAAATGTTTCTGATCGACTTCGATCAGGGCCGACTCATTCCGGACGAAGAAGTGAAAGGCCTGATCTCCGGCAAAAGACCCTACGGGGAATGGCTCGCGCAGGAGCGAATCACGCTGGCCGACGTGGCCAGCACCGCACCGGCGCCGTCTTTGGATAACGCGCAGACCCTCGAGCGCATGCAGGCATTCGGTTATACCACCGAAACCATGCAGTTCATGCTGATTCCGCTGGTCACCGAGGCGCGTGATCCGCTGGGCTCCATGGGTAACGACTCTGCGCTGGCCTGCCTGTCCGACAAGCCACGCATGATTTACGACTATTTCAAGCAGCTGTTCGCGCAGGTCACCAACCCGCCGATCGATTCAATACGCGAAGAAGTAGTCATGTCCTTGCGCTGTTTCATCGGCCCCGAGGGCAACCTTCTTGAAACGACCCCGGAGCAGGTGCGCAGACTGAGCCTGGAGCATCCCATTCTCTCTAACCAGCAGCTGACCGATCTCAGTCAGATGGACCACAAAGGCCTTCGGTCCTGCGTCATCGACATCACATTTGCTGCAGACCAGCCTGACGGTTTCATGGAGGCCGTGGAGCGAATTTGCCGCGAGGCGTCGCAGGCAATTGAAGACGGCTATGCCTTTATCATCCTGTCGGATCGCAACATATCACAATCCCGGATTCCGCTGAGTGCACTGATTGCCACCGGCGCTGTCCATCAACACCTGCTTAACAATGAACTGCGAAGCCAGATCGGCATTGTGGTCGAAACCGGTGAAGCCAGAGAAGTCCATCATCACTGTCTGCTGACCGGATACGGTGCCGACGCTGTCAATCCTTATCTGGCTTTTGAAGCGCTCTGGCAGGCAAACAAAGAAGGCCTGCTTGGCGATAATTACTCCACCGAAGACAGCCTCGTCGCCGCTTACAAGAAAGGAGTGGCCAAGGGAATGATGAAGGTCATGGCGAAGATGGGCATATCCACCCTGCAGTCCTATAAGGGAGCTCAGATCTTCGAGGCCGTCGGCTTGGCAGATGAAATCATTGCGAAGTGCTTTGCCGGCACCGCCAGCCGGGTACAGGGCGTCAACTTCAGCGTCCTGTCAGAAGAAAGTCGGCGACGACATGCGATCGGCTATCCCGAAAAAGACTCCGAGCGCATTCCGGTTCTGAACAATCCCGGCGATTTTCACTGGCGCACCGGCGGCGATGCGCACATGTGGAATCCCAATACGATATTCAACCTGCAACTGGCCGCCAGAAACAACAGCGCAGATGCCTACGCGGAATTTGCGCGTCATGTGAATGAACAGGCAACCCGTCAGTGTACGCTGCGTGGCTTGATGAAATTACGCACTGAACAGTGTGAAACGATACCGCTGGAAGAAGTTGAACCTGCCAGTGAGATCGTCAAGCGCTTTGCCACCGGTGCGATGAGTTTCGGATCGATCTCTCAGGAAAGCCACGAGTCTCTGGCTGTGGCGATGAATCGCCTCGGCGGCAAATCCAATACCGGAGAAGGCGGAGAAGATCCTGAACGCTTCACGCCGATGGCCAATGGCGATTCGAAGCGCTCGGCCATCAAACAGGTCGCTTCGGGGCGGTTCGGAGTCACAGCATGGTATCTGACTAATGCAGATGAGCTTCAGATCAAGATCGCTCAGGGCGCCAAACCGGGCGAAGGAGGCGAGCTACCGGGCGGCAAGGTGGACGAACAAATCGCCCGAATCCGACACTCGACCCCGGGCGTGGGTCTGATCAGCCCGCCTCCTCATCACGATATCTATTCGATTGAAGATATCGCACAGCTGATTCACGACCTGAAGAACGCAAACCGCGAGGCACGCATCAGCGTCAAACTGGTATCGGAAATCGGTGTGGGCACGATTGCCGCGGGAGTCACCAAGGCCAAGACTGATCATCTCGTGATTGCCGGCCACGATGGCGGCACCGGCGCATCGCCTCTGACTTCCATCAAACATGCAGGCCTGCCCTGGGAATTGGGCGTGGCAGAGACCCATCAGACCCTGGTGATGAATAACCTGCGATCCCGGGTCACGCTACAAACAGATGGCCAGTTAAAAACGGGCCGCGATATCGCCATCGCGACCCTGCTCGGCGCGGAGGAGTATGGCTTTTCTACTGCACCGCTGATTACCCTCGGCTGCATCATGATGCGTAAATGCCATCTCAATACCTGCCCGGTCGGAATTGCGACTCAGGATCCGGAACTTCGGAAAAAATTCAAAGGTGAACCTGAGCATGTCGTGAACTATCTGTTCATGGTTGCTGAGGAATTGCGATCAATCATGGCAGAGCTGGGCCTGCGGACCGTCAACGAAATGATCGGCCGCGTTGACCTGCTGGATGCCGATGCCGCGATCGATCACTGGAAAGCCAGCGGTCTCGATCTCAGCCGGATTCTTGAGCCAGCCAAGGTGATTTTTGAAAACACCGAATTTTATCGCACGCAGGCGCAAGATCACGGCCTGGAGAAGGCGCTGGATAACGAACTGATTCGCCGCGCCAGACCCGCACTGGAGAAAGGGGAAACCGTTCACATTGAACATGAGGTGATCAACATCAACCGCGTGGTCGGTACCATGCTGTCCAATGAAGTCTGCAAACGCTTCGGCGCCGACATGCTGCCGGATGACACCATTAACATCAAACTGAAGGGTTCAGCCGGGCAGAGCCTGGGGGCGTGGCTGGCGAAAGGCATCACGCTTACCGTAGAAGGTGATGCCAATGACTACCTCGGTAAAGGGTTGTCCGGCGGCAAGATCATTCTGTATCCACCGGTGGAAAGCACCTTTAAAGCGGAAGAAAACATTATTGCGGGCAATGTCATTCTGTATGGCGCAACCGGTGGCGAGGCGTATATCCGGGGCATAGCGGCGGAGCGATTCGCCGTGCGCAACTCCGGTGCCAGTGCGGTTGTCGAAGGCATTGGCGACCACGGCTGTGAATACATGACCGGTGGCTGCGTCGTGGTTCTTGGTCAGACTGGCCGCAATTTTGGCGCCGGCATGAGCGGCGGTATTGCCTACGTCTGGGATCCGGAAGGAGAGTTCAGTAAGTTATGTAATTCTGAAACCTTTGAACTGGAAACCCTTTCTGCCGCCAGTGACATCCTCGAACTGAAGAGGTTGATTGAAAATCACGCGAATTACACTGACTCCAGCGTGGCGCGGGCCGTGCTGGACAACTGGGAAGACAGCCTGCATAAATTCGTCAAAGTGATGCCGACCGACTTCAAGCGCGTCTTGGCAGAACGGGCGGCAACGGCCGCGTAAGCAAGAACTCGGCTGCAGACAGGCAAATAACAGAACCGCACGAATTAGGAAGCACAGCAATACATGGGCAAGCCAACCGGATTTAAGGAATTTGAACGCGAAACCGCGCCGTATCGGGATGCGATGGACAGGCAGTTGGATTTCAAGGAAATCTACACTGACCATCGGGTAGAGCATTTAACCACTCAGGGCGCCCGATGCATGGACTGCGGCGTACCATTCTGTCAATCCGGTGATGGATGTCCTGTCTATAATCTGATCCCTGAGTGGAACGATCTGGTCTACAACAATCGCTGGAAAGAAGCGCTGGATCGACTGCACAAAACAAACAACTTCCCGGAGTTTACCGGCCGGGTCTGCCCTGCCCCCTGTGAAGGTGCCTGCGTACTGGGCATCCATGAACCGCCGGTCACGATCAAGAACATCGAATGCGCTATCGCCGACAAAGGCTTTGAGGAGGGCTGGGTTAAAGCCAGTCCACCGAGCAGCCGCAGCGGCAAGAGGGTCGCTGTCGTGGGCTCTGGCCCCGCAGGGCTGGCTGCAGCTGCCCAACTGAATCAGGCAGGCCATGAAGTGACTGTCTATGAGCGGGACGACCGTATCGGTGGGCTGTTGATGTACGGAATACCCAACATGAAGCTGGAAAAATCAGTCGTTGACCGGCGGGTTGATCTGCTGCGTGAAGAAGGCATCCATTTTGTCGTTAACGCGGACGTCGGCGGATCCGGCGACAACGGTGTCAGTCTCGAGCAACTGCTGAACGACAACGATGCATTGCTGCTTGCCACCGGCGCCACAACCCCGCGAGATCTGCAGATCGATAATCGAGAGGGGGATGGTGTGCACTTCGCGATGGAATTCCTGCTGCAGAATACCAAAAGCCTGCTTGATTCTGAGCTGCAGGACAAAAAATACATCAGTGCCAAAGACAAAAACGTGATCGTCATTGGCGGTGGAGATACCGGAACAGACTGCATAGGCACATCACTGCGTCACGGCTGCGCCTCGCTGGTTAACTTTGAGATCATGCCAAGACCACCCGAAGACCGTTCCGACACCAACCCGTGGCCAACCTGGCCAGTGATTTTCAGGGTTGATTACGGCCATGAAGAAGCGGCCGCAAAATACGGCAGTGACCCCCGGGTCTACTCCGTTTCCGGCAAGGCGTTCGTGCGTGACGAAAACGGCAAACTGCTGGGCATTAACACTGTTGAGGTCGACCAGAATTTTCAGGAGGTCCCGGATACCGAAAAATTCTGGCCCGCCGATCTTGTCTTGTTGTCCATGGGCTTTCTCGGGCCTGAGCACTACATCAGCGACGCGCTGGAGCTCGAGCTGGACCCGCGCTCCAACTACAAGACTGAAAGCGGCGAGTTTCAGACAACGCATCCGAAGGTCTTTGCCGCCGGCGACTGTCGCCGCGGTCAATCACTGGTGGTGCGCGCCATCGATGAAGGCCGAAAGGTTGCGCAGCAAATCGACGGTTTTCTGAACGCGTAGGGATAGATGCTGGCAGGTCGGATGCACCTGCCCGCTCTGTCAACCTGTCAGCTTTCTGTACCGCAGCAAATCTGAGATACTCAGTTTCTGACCCTTTGCTTATCTCTGCGGTTCACCCTGATGACTGAATCTGTTCTGGATCTTGACCGAGTGGTCAAAACCTATGGTGATTTCAAAGCCATAGACAATATCAGTCTCAGCATTCCGAAAGGATCGATTTACGGCTTCCTCGGGCCAAACGGGGCTGGTAAAACCACCACGATCCGCACCATCCTTGAGATCATCAAGCCGAGTTCCGGCAATATCACGATACTGGGTTCAGATTCCGCTCTCGACGTACGTGATCGCATCGGCTACTTGCCGGAAGAAAAAGGGCTCTATAAAACCATGACCGCGTGGTCAGTGATTCAGTACTTTGCCATGCTGAAGGGGTTGGATCGCTCAAGCGCCAAGAACAGGGCCTGGGCTATGCTGGAGAAGTACGGCCTCAAAGACTTTGGCAACGCCAGGATAGAGTCTCTTTCGAAGGGGATGGGACAAAAAGTACAGGTACTTGCGGCAGTTGCCCACGAGCCGGAACTGGTTATTCTGGACGAGCCTTTCTCGGGTCTCGATCCGGTGAATCAAACTGTACTGGAGGAATTGATCCGGGATATGGCCCGAAACGGCCAGACCATTGTCTTTTCGACTCATGTCATGCAGCACGCCGAACGTTTGTGTGACCAAATCCTGCTGATCGCACGGGGGAGGAAGGTTTTCGATGGCACCGTAGCTGAGGCGTGCGCGACAATTCCGCGCCGCGTGCTGCTGGAAACAGCGGCTGACATCAGTTCTATAATTCAGCTGCCCGGCGTGGTATCGGTTGACCGCGATACAGAGAGTAGCTCAGAGCGCGCTGACGGTGATACTGGCCTGTGGCTAATTGAGATCGAGGAGAAGGTAAATCCCCAAGACGTGCTCAGGCACTGCTTTGACCATCAAATTGCCCTGAGCCGCTTCGAATTCTCTGAACCCAGCCTGCATGACGTCTTCATGCATCTGGTCGGGGAACAGGCAAGGGAGCACAGCTTCCGATGAGGGTGATCGCACTGATCGCCTGGCGCGAGTATCTGGACAACGTCCGGACCAAAGCGTTCTGGCTGACTATTCTCATCATTCCGCTGATTCTGCTTGGCATGTACTTTCTGCAAAGCGCGCTGTCCCGCGCAACGCCTGTCCGTCATTTCATCGCAATCGATCAGTCGGGCCGGTATGAAGAGGCGGTTTCAATCGCGGTTGAGCGAGAACATCAACGGCTGATTCTCACGGATTTTGTGGAATACCTGATTGAGAACCGCAGGGAAACGAATCTTGAGGCCAGTCCGGCCAACGCCACCAATGCAGCCAATCAGCTGATTGATGATGTCGATGCCAATGAAGTGGCCGCACTGGATGAGTGGCTCGACAGTGGCGGATTGAATTTCGCGCTGGCCATGGCGACCCCTTACCTGAAGGAAAATATTCAGCCATTTGAACAACCGGACCCCCCGTTTGTCGCCGTAGAGCCACCGGCCGAACTGGATCTGGATGCCTCACCGGAACGCATCATTGAAGCTTTGAGACCCTATCTGTCTGGTGAGCAGACTATTCAAACCGAATCAGGCAGTGTTGACCTTTTCGCCCTGATTCTTATTCCTGAAACCGTTGACGACGGCATCATTCGGCCCGGTGATCTGCCGGCGGCTGCGGGCAGTGCCGCAGGCGTGCAGTACTGGGCGCGAAATCTGACCGATGTCCGCCTGCCTGATGCAGTGCAAGCCGGGATCAATGCTGAGATACGCGAAAAGGAATATCAACAGCGAGGCGTCGATACCCAGACTGTCCGGGATGTGCAGCGCACCCGGATGACCCTCAACCCACTGGACCCGACCGCGGCAGCCGGGGAAGAGGCGGTGAGCCTGGCAGACACTTTCCGTCAGTTCGCGCCTATCGCTTTTGTTTACCTGATGTTTGTCTCGCTAACGCAGAACGTACAGTATTTACTGAGCAACACGGTTGAGGAAAAATCAAACCGGATTATTGAGGTGCTGCTGGCATCAGTCACCTCCAACGAGCTGATGATGGGCAAGCTTCTGGGCATTGGTCTGGCGGGATTGACGACCATCGGCACATGGTTGCTGTCATTCTTCGTGTTTATTGTGATGTACGACAGTGCTCAGACTGATCTGATCGGTGAAGTGCTGGAAGTCATCCTGGGCTCCGATCTGATTCCATGGTTCGTGTTCTATTACTTCTCGGGCTATGCGCTTTACTCCGGGCTTTTTCTTGCGGTTGGCAGTCTGTGCAACACTTTAAAAGAAGCCCAGGCCATGATGACTCCAATGATCGTGTTTCAAATAGTGCCCCTGGCGATGATGGCTTTCGTTGTCATGGACCCGAACAACGGCCTGGTCAGAGCCCTTTCCTGGTTTCCACTCTTCACGCCATATCTGATGATGAATCGCGCAGCGGCAAACCCGCCCGTAGTGGATGTGGTGGGCACAACGGCCTTGCTGCTCGTGAGTATTGTCCTGATGCTTTGGCTATCCGGCAAAATTTTCCGGCTGGGTGTCTTGCGAACCGGTCAGCCTCCACGCGTCAGGGAATTGTGGAGGCTGTTGACCGCTACTGCGTAACGCCGTCCCTGTCCGCTGTCTCGGCCACGCTGTGTGAGTCGAAGCCGCAGTGTACACAGCGCCTCGCTCGAAGATTCATCAATACATGCTTTACATAAAATTGCTTTTTACACAGGGGGCAGCGCCGCCGCGCCATATCCAGAGCAAACCCCGCCCACACGCCCATGTAAACGAACATGATCACGTCAGTCTCCCGCCGATTGGTGAGAAGCATCCAGATTGCGAGCATGTAGAGTGGAAGGGTCCAGAAACAGACCATCATCCGCGAACGCGCGCGACGTAAAGCTTTTGCCGCTGCCGCCTGATGCGGAAGAATCCGCGGCGAAATGAGATCGGGATCAGGCCTGCTCCGGGGCTGCAAATTATCTGGCATATCTCCTCTGACCAGCCTGATACGATTCGTCTTGAGCCGCTAATCTAGCGGACTTACCCCGAGAAGTACAAGAAAGCCCTGAATCAGAGCCAGGTGAGTCTGATCCACTGGAGTATGCCAATGGCCAGCAATACGATCCCGACCAGACGATTGATGGCCAGCCCGCTTTGTTGCAGGCGCGCTTTGAGCAAGTGACTTGCCATGACAAATCCACACAGTGCGGCAAACTTGCCAAGCGCCACACCGCTCAGGAACATGACCAGAGCGCTGTCGAGGAATTCATCCCCCAGCGATTGAGAAATCACGGACGTGGCAAGTATCCAGTAGGGCACTGCCTGAGGGTTCAGCAGCGCAATCAGCAGCCCCCCGGCAAACGGTGACCCTCTCGAAGCCTTGCCTGATTCTGTTGGAATTGCCGGCCTTCGCAGCCAGAAAGCCGCGCCCAGCAGTATGAACACCGAAGCAAGCAGCATCTCAAAAGCGGGATTGGCTTGCCAGAAACTGCTGATGAACGCCCCGAACCAGAGCGCAAGGACTGCCTGCAAGATTTCTATCAGGGAAGCCGCAATCGCGAATTCGAGACCCGCTCTGGCGTGTTGATCGACCGTCGTTTTGATCACCGCCAGATTGATCGGACCAAACGGCAGCGTGCCGAGGAAGGAGGCGAACACTCCGATTAGAAAACAGGTGATCAAGGGTTCCACCAGAGCCTAACCAACCCGCTGGGACCGGCTACTGGTAGCCCTGAGCCTGAAGCTTGAACAGCATGGCATATTGACCATCACTCGCCAGTAACGATTCATGGCTACCCTCTTCCTGAATGCTGGCTTTCTCAAGAACAATAATATGATCGGCCATGCGCACAGTAGAAAAGCGGTGAGAAATGATGATGGAGATTTTATTCGAAGTCAGGTCGCGAAAGTGTGAGAAAATTTCGGCCTCCGCCCTCGCATCAATCGCCGCTGTGGGCTCGTCCAGAATCAGCACGTCAGCCTTGCTGCGCATGAATGCTCGCGACAGCGCAATCTTTTGCCACTGGCCACCGCTGAGTTCCTTTCCGTTCTTGAACCAGGTTCCCAGTTGCGTTTGATATCCTTCAGGCAGATCCTTGATGAACGCATTGGCCATCCCTTTTTCTGCTGCGTCTTCAATCAGTGAGTCCTGATCGAGTTCATCAACGTCGCCAATCCCGATGTTCTCACCGACCATCAGCTGATAGCGCGCGAAGTCCTGAAATATAACGCCGATTTTTCTGCGCAGCGCATCAATATCCCATGCATTGAGCGCCAATCCCTCAAGCAGGATTTCACCCTCTGTCGGCTGGTAGAGCCTGGTCAGCAATTTAATCAACGTCGTTTTGCCACTGCCGTTTTCACCCACAATCGCGAGACTTTCTCCTGGCTTGATGTGGAGATTGATCCGGGAGAGCGCGGGGGTATGACTGCCCGGATAGCAGAAGCTGACATTGTTGAACCGAATGCCGTCAGAAGGGTCCGGCCCTGCCAGCTGGTCGCCGGATGCTTCTGGCACCTTATGGTCGAGATACTCAGTCAGGTTGGACAGATATAAATTGTCTTCATACATCCCGTTGACTGAAGTCAGGCTGCTGGTTACTGCATTCTGGCCGAGACGGAACTGGGCGACGTACATGGTCATCTGTCCAATAGTGATAAAGCCAGCGATCGCGGCAAAGCCAACCCAACCGTAGGCAAAGTAAAACGCACCACTGGCCAACAAGCCCAACAGGTACCCCCAAACGCCGCGTCTGAGAACCAGATTTCGGTCTTCTTTGTAGATGTTCAGGAAAATATCAACATAGCGCTTGAGAAACAGACGACCCAGCTGCAACAGCTTGACCTCTTTGACTCCGTCTTCACGGGTCAGCACCATTTCCAGGTAAATCTGCATGCGCCTTTCAGCAGACCGTCGACGGTGGATGCGAAATGCCTCTCCGGAAAATTTGGCCTCCGCGATAAAAGCGGGAATCCCGGCAAACCCGAGCAACAAAACTGCGTAAGGCGAGAATTGAAACAGCCAGATACCAATGGTCAGCAGGGCAATGCTGTCTCGGATCAGATCGAAAGTTTTGACGACCAGACTGAGCGGCCTGCTCGAGGCCTCCCGTCGGGCCCGGACCAGTTTGTCGTAATACTCAGCATCTTCAAAGTGGGCCAGTTCGAGAGTCAGGGCTTTTTCCAGAATCATCACATTAATTCTGTTACCCAGAAGAACTCTTAATATGGACTGGCAGACCGAGTTCAGTCTTTGCGCACCGGTCATGACGATGACGAGGCCTGCTTCCAGCAACACGTAAAACAGCACCTGCCTGCGAGCGAGATCCGCTGCATCACCGGTCGACTGGATTGCCTGCGACACGGCGTCCACAAACATGCCTCCGACCGAGGCAATCACCGCCGGCAGAACGCCGGACAGCAGGGTACCGGCGGCCATCGCCAGCGTCAGCGGCGCGCTGGTACTCCACACGATTTTCATCGCCAGCTGACTGTATTGAAATACAGACAGAAACTTGCGCACCGAATTCGGTTCGGCGTTTCGCTTATCCGTCACAGTAGGGGTCGTTGACTGAGTGCTTGCCAAAATGCTTTCGAACAGGTTGAGGTTTTTGGAACTCGTGAAACGGTCTATCGTCAGAAAATTCTGTTGCACAAACCGTGATTTACGCGTCTGAACGCCAGACAGATTCTAGCACAGCAAGAGCGCTACACCGGGCCCGGACAGTGCCGGCGCTGAATTAAGCGAATCTGATGCTGAACCGTTCCTGCCCGCCCTCCGGCCTCAGGCCCTTAAAGCCGGCGACATAAAAAGGCATATGGCACTTATCATCGAAATAATTAAAACCGGAAAGCAAACAGTTCGGTGGCCTGCGTAACCGCATTTCGACCAACGTTTTGATCAATTTTGATTGACTTTGATTGACTGAGTCACTGGTAGTAAGCAGCCACCGACAAGGCGTCGGACGTTATCTACGGCATGAGGCCCGGTGCGTCAGCACTCGGCCTGCGCAACAGCATGTCGCGGAGCCCGCGGGTAAAGCGGCCTGTCAGTGCAGTCTACGCGAGACCTTGAGTTCATCCTCGAAAAAAGCTTTCACCTTGAGCAGCTGACACAGGTCTCCTTCACTCTCCATCAGGGGAAGGTGCTGTTCAATGTCATTGAGTATGTTCGTAATACTCCCGGTGTCCAGATTGCTGAGATCCAGATTGAATGGGAAGCTCCCTGTCCTGTTCTTATCCTTAATCATGTCCCTATACTGCTCCAAACTGCCCGATTCGCCCTCAATAGTTGCGGTTGAGTTTTGCACAGAAATTGTATCGACTGACTTTAAGAAATCTTCATAAGAAATTCTAATATAAGGGTTTTTTCGCTTTTCTAAACATCGCGTTCTGAGCAGAAGCCGCGCTTTTACTGGCCTGTGAAGTATTTGGGCACTAACCTTTTAAAGCAGGCCTGAAGCACACACTGGAAACAGAAATCAGAACTTGGAGGAGGCCGGTGTCAGGCACACCGCCTGAATTGGCGACCGGAGCATCTACAACACACCGGCCGATATGGGATATCGCGACCTTTGTGGCCCAGCGCCACAGGCTGACTGGTCCGCTGTGAGTTACTCCATACCCATCGCGTGTCGCACGATCAGATTTTTCAGCGGGCCAGCACCGTCGACCTGAGTCAATCCGAAATTGCGAAGCCAGACCGTGGCCGGCGTGCGGCCGGCAAACAGATGTTTGAAACCTTCCATCACCCACATCATCCGGAGGTTATGAGGCTTGCGCCGGCGCTGGTAGCGCTCAAGAATGCGCGAATCGCTCACCTGACGACCGGCATTGAGACCTGCGTGGAGCTCCTCGCTGAGGGCAATGACATCCAGAAACCCCAGATTTACGCCCTGGCCGGCCAGGGGATGTATTGAGTGGGCAGCATCGCCGACCAGAACAATTCCGTCGCGAAAATATTCCGTTGCGTGACGCTGCCGCAGGGGCACCCGAAAGCGCTTGTCAGAGCTCCTGACGGCACCCAGTTTAGATTCAAAGGCATGCGTTAGCGCGTCGTTAAATTGCGCCTCTGACATGCCCATCAAACGTTCGGCCTCGTTGGTCACCACCGACCACACGATCGAGCAATGACGCTGCTCCCCGTCTCCCGCCAGTGGCAGGAATGCCAGCGGCCCGGTATGGATAAAACGCTGCCAGGCAGTCGCCCCGTGTGGTTTATCGGTTTGCACTGTAGTGACAATGGCATCATGTCCGTAGTCCCATTCACGGGTCGCAAAGCCCGCCAGCTGACGAATTCTTGAATTTGCGCCGTCCGCAGCAACCAGTAACTTTGCCCGAACGGCACTGCCATCTTCTGAACCGATTAGCAGCGTATCCGATGCATCACGCTTCACGGAGGTCAGATTGAAAGGCGCAAAGTAGGTCAGGTTGCTCTGTTCGCTCAGCCCCTGATGCAGGGCTGATGAGATGACCGAGTTCTCGACTATAGAACCGAGGTCGGATTGATGAACTTCATGAGCCCGAAACTGAATTGAACCGGTCCCCTCGGCATCCCAAACCTGCATTTTGTCATAGGGGCATTGCCGCATGTCGGCAATATGGCGCCAGATTCCCAGTTCGCTGAACAGCGCTTTCGAGGCCTGCGTCAGTGCGCTGACTCTGGGATCATAGCGCTCCGGTTGCGCGTGGAATGGCGCCTTGTCTGGTTCAAACGCGACCCGGTCCAGCAGCGCTATCCGACACGGCCTGCCTCCCGTGCCGAGGTCAGCCAGAAGTCTGGCCAGGCTGGTGCCTACCATGCCGCCGCCGGCAATGACAATGTCAAACTCGCGCTCCTGATTCATTGTCTCATTATAGGGGCTCGATTGGGGCTCGCCAACGAGCTTGCATGCCCCGCTGATTCAATCCGACAGACCGTATTGCCTCGCACGCGGCAGTCCACTGACCGGCACCCGTGCCTGCCGGCAAATAGGAACTCAAAGTGAATACTGATAGACTGAAGGCCAGCCCCGCACGTGTATCGAGGAGATAGCCATGCCACTCACCCTGACCACTGATCAGTTGAACGACTACATCGGCAAAGAAGTCGGTGTGTCTGACTGGATGCTGATCGATCAAGAAAGAATCAATCAGTTCGCCGAAGCGACCGGAGACCATCAGTATATCCATGTTGATCCGGAACGGGCGGCGCAAACACCTTTCGGAACGACAATCGCCCATGGCTTTCTGACGATGTCCCTGATGGTTGAGATGGGCTACGAAGGCAGCACGAAACTTGCGAATGCGGTGATGGGCATTAACTACGGCTTTGACAAGCTACGCTTTATCAACCCGGTCAAGGTCAACAACAAAGTCAGAGGGCGGTTTCAACTTCTGAGCGCCGAGGAGAAAAACCCCAATCAGTGGTTACTCAAACACGCAGTCACGGTGGAAATTGAAGGCGAAGACAAACCTGCCCTGATTGCGGAATGGCTCGGAATGACCGTTGTCCAGTAATCCCGACCTTGAATACATGCGTACTCGCTCACTCCTCACCGCAGCGACTCAAAGGCGCCGAGTTAACATGAAAAAATCCTTATTTTCCCTCATTCCTTTCCTGACAGCCTGTGCCGGAGAGCCGCCGCAAAACATCGGCGTGCAGAATGGTCGTCTGACTGCGTGCCCGGAGTCGCCTAACTGCGTCTCCAGTTTCGAATCTGACGCTGAACACGGAATCCAGCCCCTGCAAGCAAGCCTGCGCCAGGTCGAACAGGTGCTGCTCGGACTCGATGAGGCCAATATTGTGGAATCAGCAGACGGCTATCTCTACGCCGAATTTACTTCGCGCCTGATGCGCTACGTTGACGACGTGGAGTTTCTTGAGGATTCGACAGCAGGCGTTATCCACGTGCGTTCGGCGTCCAGGCTGGGCTACAGCGACCTCGGTGCCAACAGAAAACGCATCGAGAACATCCGCGGCTTGCTAACGCAAAATTAAGGCTTTCGGCTGGAGAAAGGTCAGTCAGGGCTTCAGCCCCATGGCGCTTTGAGCGAACCTGCTGCGCACAGATGGCACGAGCTCCAGTCCCAGCAACCCCAGTTTGCGGATCGCCCTCTGTGCCCATTGATCGTTCGAAAACAGTTTCACCGTTTGGTCGGTAAACAGCACCGACTCGGACTGATCCTGATTTTGCAATTCCAGATAGGCCTGCAGAATCTTCATCTCGCCTGGGCTGACTCCCTGCGCTTTTGCGCTGACCAGCTGACGAACCAGGGCCGCAGAGTCGCGCAGGGCAAGGTTCAGACCCTGCCCTGCCACCGGATGTAAGGTGTGCGCCACATTGCCCAACAGGACCAGCCCCGGCCTGATCTGCTCCCTGGCCAGCGTTAAAGACAGCGGATAGGCAACGCGCTGACCGATCTGCAGAATTCTGCCCAGTCGTTCGCCGAAGTACTGCGTCAGCCTCGACCGAAAGATCTCTTCGTCACAGCTGAGAAGTTCTTCCCGGGAAGGTTCCGAGACAGTCCAGACGAGCGACCCCCGGTTTGACCCCTGAAAGTCTGCAAGCGGCAGAACCGCAAGCGGACCAGACTCGGTAAAACGCTCGAAGGCAACCCCCGAATGGGGCTTCTCAAACGCGACATTGGTAATGATCGCATGCTGGCCATAATCGGTTAGGGTCTGGTCGATTCCAAGATTTTTGCAAATAGAAGATCTGCCACCATCAGCTAACACAACCAGCTTGGCAGAGAGCCTGGTCAATTGCTCGTCGCGCGCAACCGTTAACTCCATTCCGGACTGACAGGGTTTTATCCGAGTGATTTTGGCTGGTGCCAGCAAGCTGACCCCGGACGACGCCTGCATGGCCTCGCTCAGGACGCCGCCCAGTTCCCTGTTTTCGATCACGTAGCCCAGGGCCTCAACGCCCTGCTCTGCACTGCTGAGCGTTGTCCGACCAAAATGTCCACGATCACTGACCTGAATCTCAACAATCGGCTCAGCAAGCGGGGCAATCGCCGACCACAGCTTCATGGTCTCGAAAATCTGCCTGCTTCCGAAAGACAGCGCGGTGGAGCGCGAATCAAAGCTCGGTTGCTGATCAAAATTTTTGCTGTCGACGGCTTCGACCACCAGGATGCTGTAACCGCTGTCTTTGGTTTGTTGGGCCAGGTTCAGTGCAAAACTGGCGCCAACAAGGCCTCCGCCGACAACAACGACATCATACTGGGCTGCTAAGGTCTGGGCCTGCATGGCTAGTGTGTCGTCTCAGACATGAATGCTTCAATTTCTGAAACGGTTTTGGGCACCCCTGTACTGAGGATTCGATACCCCGACTTGGTCACCAGCACGTCATCTTCGATACGCACGCCGATCCCGCGCCATTGTTCAGGCACATCGGTATTGTCAGGGGCAATATAAATTCCCGGCTCGATCGTGGTCACCATGCCTGCCTCCAGCACGCGCCAGGTTCCGTCGATTTTGTAATCGCCAACGTCGTGAACATCCATACCTATCCAGTGACCTACACGATGCATATAGAACGCTTTGTAGGCCTCGGTTTTGATCAGCTGTGACAGCTTGCCCTGCAATAAACCGAGCTTAATCAGGCCTTGCGTGATCACTTTCACCGATGCGTTATGGGGTGCATCCCACAGCGCACCGGGTTTGATTTCTTCAATTGCGGCTTCCTGAGCCTTCAGTACGATTTCATAGATCGCTTTCTGTTCATCGCTGAATTTACCGCTGGCCGGAAAGGTGCGGGTGATATCAGACGCGTAGTATTCGTATTCACAGCCCGCATCAATAAGAACGAGATCTCCCTCTTCGATTGCCGCATTGTTGGTGTTGTAGTGCAGAATGCAGGCGTTGTTCCCGGCTGCGACGATTGAACTGTAGGCAGGCGCACGACTGCCGTTGCGGGTAAAAGCATAGAGCAGCTCTGCCTCGAGCTCATATTCATGCACCCCGGGTCGACAGAAAGCCATGGCCCGTCGATGCCCCTCCGCTGAAATTTTAGCGGCCCGCTCCATCAGTTTGATCTCGGCAGCACTCTTGAACAACCTCAGTTCATGCAGCAGGTGGTCAAGCATCAAAAACTCTCCCGGTGGATGCGCTCCCATTTTCGCCTTCTGGCGAATCGTCTTCACCCATTCCATGACCTGATCATCGAACTTGTCGTCCTTCCCCATGGAGTAGTAGACGCGGTCTCTGCCCTCGATCAGACCCGGCAGAATGTCATCAATATCCGCAATCGGATAGGCATCATCAATCGCAAGATTCTGAATGGCTGCATCCGGACCCATCAGGATGCCCGTCCACAATTCCTTTTCCTTATTTTTTTCCTGGCAGAACAGAACCACTTCTCCCTGCTTGCGGCCGGGGATCAGCGCCAGCAGAGCGTGCTCTTCAGCAAAGCCGGTCAGGTAATAAAAATCACTGTTCTGGCGGTATAAATACTCCGCATCGTTATTACGGAAGCTCGGCGGGGCAGAGGGAACCAGAGCGATACTGTTGGGCTCCATTTGCGCCATCAACTCCTTGCGCCGGGTTCTCATTTCTTTGTAGGGGTGGGAATTACCTGCCATGGGGACTACAAGACTCCTGTGTTGGTTGGCGGATCATCAGTCCTAATGTGCTCATCCGAATGATGAGCCGGATTGCCGCTGTGCAAGCATATCGGGCCGGCTGACGGGAACCAAGCCCCATTTTTTTCACTCTTTGATTGACCCGAAAACACCTCAGCTCTATAGTTCATGTGGTGCCTAAACAAACGCCGGTAGAGCGTTGCGGAGGCGTGAATTTAATCCATTACGACGAGCCGGTGCCCGCGCGATTTGTCCGGTTCCCCAGCAAAAACAACTGACTACGGTATGAGCGAAGAAAGTTTTAACACCCTCAGCGGCAAAGTGGATGATCTGATTGATCTGTGCGCTGAAATGAAGCGTGAAAACCAGGCCCTTAAAGCGGATAAGTCGAACCTGCAGCATGAGCGTCAGCAATTGATGGAAAAGAATCAGCTTGCCAAGACCAAATTGCAGTCGGTGCTGGACCGACTGAAGTCCATGGACAATTCCTGAGACGGCCTGCAACGCAGAGTTATGCAGAGTTATTTAGGCGAGAGAATATGAGCGAGCAAAGCACCGCGATTCAAGTGACTATTCTGGATAAAGAGTATCAGGTCAACTGCCCTCCTTCCGATCAGGAGGCACTGATCAAGTCTGCTCGCTATCTTGACGAGAGCATGCGGAAAATTAAGGGTCGCGGCAACATCCACGGTGCTGAGAAGATCGCGGTGATGGCAGCGCTGAACATCACGCATGACATGCTGCGAAAAAACCGGCTGATTAACGAGACCCGCCAGACTACTTCAGAGCAGGTGCAATCCCTCGAGGAAAAAATCGATCTGGCTTTAGCTTCATCAAGACAGCTTGAGTTCTAGCAAGGTCAGCCAGGAGTGCTAACTCAGCTGCGAGCGAGTGCCCCGACCCTGACTGACACCGACCGTCCCCATTGACGCAATTACGATACCTGCCAGTCAGGCGCTTTCCCTGCCCCTGCAGCCCAAGCTATAATCTCTGTGAGAGTTCCCTAGAACATTTGCCAGTCAAAAGTGTTCTTGAGCCGATATTGTAATACCCGGAGGCAACTCGTTAGATGTTGTTGTGCAAGTCCGCAAGCCGGAAAGCCTTATGCATCGCGGGAGCCACCACCTGAACCTTTCGGTTCAGGGCAACTTTGGTAGCGGTGTTCCGGGGGGCTTGATATGACCTTCGCCAGACTGACCCCAATCGATGATGGATAAGAACGAACGTCATACCCTGCGTGAGTTGCATCGGACGGCTCGCAAGCGTTTGAGTGAAAAGGAGCAAGCAGCCGCAGCGGCAGCGCTTTCCTGCTCAGTTACCGCCCAGAATTTTTATCAGTCCGCCACGAAGATCGCGTTCTATCTCGCCGTTGATGGCGAAATCGACCCCCAACCCCTGCTGTCACAAGCTCTGGCTGAAGGTAAAACCTGCTTTCTGCCGGTTGTTAACCAGCGCGATGAACAACTGCTCAGCTTCGCACCCTATGACAGCGCAACGGAGCTGGTTGAGAATCAATGGGGCATAGCAGAGCCGCCGGCGCCCGCTACCGAAATCTCAGCGACCGGTTTTGATCTGGTTCTGGTGCCGCTGGTGGCATTTGATCGGGAGTGCTATCGCCTCGGTATGGGCAAGGGGTTTTATGACCGAACGTTCAGTTTTAAGATTTTCAATCGCAGCAGTCAGCCTCTGCTGATCGGGCTGGCACATGAGTGCCAGTTAGCTGATGGGCTTCCCAGCGAAGGCTGGGATGTAAGACTGGACGCGGTCGTAACCGCAGAGAAAATATACCGCCCCGATACTGCGTAGGGCGGTTCATAGAGCACTTCTCTACCTATCCTTGGCGTCTCTGTCCTTTCTGGTTAGCGTAAATCTGCGTCTGACGGTGCGGCTGTGCTAGAGCAGAGCGCTTTGGGCAACGCTGCTGGCAAGCACACTCATCACGAATACTGTAAAAACTACGAATACCATGTCCGGTTTCTTATTCATCGGTACTCTCCGGTACTGATTTCAGATAGAACTGCCGTTTCAACTGATGAGAGCCTTATGACTGCCGGCAAATTCATCATACAGGGGGCTTAACGGCTTATTACCGAGAGTCTTTAGAAAAATATAGCTAAAAAACAATTGATTACTGACAATATGTAAAAAAATACTTAAATATACAAAAAGAGTTGCGCTCAAAAATACACTGGTCTTATACTGTATAAAAATACAGTATAAGACGGTGTGGATTTAAAAATGGCTATTCTCAGAGATTCTGTCACTCAGCCAGAGGCCAATATTGGCAAGGCATTCAGCGATACCGCCTGCAACAGCAGGGGAACCCCCCGGACAAGAGTCAATCAACTGCTGCACAGCAACCCAAACCTCTGGCGTGGCTGCGATATGGCTGGTCAGGGCTTTCACGGTGTCGCCACGGGGTATCGTGAACTGGACGATATTCTGCCGGGCCGGGGCTGGCCTCGCAGCGGCCTGGTCGAAGTCATTGCGCGACACTCGGGGATGGGAGAGCTGCAGCTGCTGATCCCTCTGATGCAGTCGGTCATCAAGCAGGGAAAATGGATTCTCTGGGTGGCCCCGCCTTATCTGCTTAATGCGCCTGCTCTGACTCAGGCGGGAATCGATATCGACCAGATTCTCATCGTGAAGCAAGACACGCCCTGTAAAGACGCGCTATGGAGTATGGAAAAGGCAATGCAAACGGAAAACTGCGGGCTGGTGCTGGCCTGGCAGAACTGGCTACCGGGCAAAGTGCTACGCCGTCTGCAGCTTGCAGCTGAAGCTGGCGACACGCTGGCGGTCCTGTTCAAGCACAATGATAGTAAGTACTCACCTTCGCCATTGCGCCTGCAAATAAGGGCTTCTGCCACTGATAATCGTGATTTTTCCCGAGCCGAAGTGACCGTCATCAAGGCCCGTGGCAATTTCAGGCCATTAAGTGCTCAGTTCAGTCTCTACCCGGAGTCACTGTCAGCCTGAGTCCGCAGAGAGAATCATGGAGGATCTGGATAATTCGGCGCAAAAACCCGTGGCTACCGCCGGGTCGCGTAAATCAGGCGTGCTCAAACTGCCTCTGGCTAACCGCTGCGGGCCTGATAAGCAGCCCTGTTCCAATGACGAAGGCAATAAAAACCCTGCGAAATCCCGATCCAGACGGCAGAGCCTCTGGTATGCACTGTATTTTCCGCAGCTAAGCGAACTCAGCGAATCACAGCAGACACAGATTCTCACTGAGTTAGCAGGTCTGGCGGAAAACGTCAGTGCCACCGTAAGCTTCCACTCTCAGGCACTGGTCTGCGAAATTCGCAGCAGCCTCAGATATTTTGGCGGTATAGACAATATCCACAGCAAGCTTCAGAGCCTGATTGTGCCCGCACTGCAAAACAGATCTCTGGGAGACAGCTTTCTCTACGCAGCCAGCCCAACAGTCAGCGGCAGTTTATTGCTGGCACGTTCAGGACATAATGCCCTGGTCTATCAGAAAGAAAATCTGCGCTCTGCTCTTGGAAAGCTATCTGTTGATGTACTCGATCTACAGAAGGAGCAGCGCCGGCGTTTGCACAGCATGGGCGTCAGAAAAATAAGAGACATCTGGCGCTTGCCGACTGAAGGCCTGCATAAACGGTTTGGGAGTAATTTTGTCAATTCACTCAGCAAGGCAGTAGGCAAAAGTCCTGAGCCCACCCGAAACTATATACCCTCACCTGAATTTTCAGCTTCCTATGACCTTGCTTATGAGGTTGAGAATCTGCATTACCTGCTGCCGGTCATTGATGAAATACTGATAAAACTTCGCGACTTTCTGATACAGAGAGATTTAAGTACCAGCCGTCTGCAGCTGTCTATGATCCATGAAAAGCGCAGCCGCACCGAAATTGACATAGGTCTGAGACAGGCTACTCGACAGCGTGACCATCTTCTGTTGCTGATAGAAACCCATTTTGCCCAACTTGCTGTACCTGCCCCTGTTGTCGGTTTAGAACTCGAGGTCAGACAGTTCGATGCATTCCTGAGCGAAAGTGACGCCCTGTTAACAGAAGAGCAGATAGGACACGGGTCAAAAATTAACAGCAAGAATCTTGATCAATTCATGGAGCAACTGCATGCACGTCTAGGCGATGATGCACTAAAGAGTATCAATACGGTTGCTGAACATTGCCCGGAATATGCCACTCAACAGCTGAATTACACAGACCGCAAAGCGACGGGAAAACCCGCTGAAGTCGCGAGAAACCTCAGACCGTTCTGGCTGTTGGATCGGCCTGTGCAATTAACATTGCGAAACGGCAGGCTCTATCATAATCAGGCAATTAACCTTATAAGCGGGCCAGAACGCATAGAAACCTCCTGGTGGTCAGGTCAGGAAATTCGCCGAGACTACTATATAGCCAGAGAGCAAAATGGCAGCCGTCTGTGGATATTTCGTGAGCGCCTTGAAGAACGACAATGGTACCTCCATGGCTACTTCTCCTAGCGCTATCGAAGGGATCAGGCAGTGATCGAGTGCTGCTAGCACTGTATGCGTATGATCCTCTGGACGCGATCAGACTATGGATTATGCAAAATCCCGAGATGAGACATCCATTGCCCCCAGCCAGTGACTGAGGTCGATCAGATCTCTGGCAACAAGGTGCACAACATCATTGTTCTTCTGAACATGCCCCACTACCCCTATGAGCATTGCCTGACGAACAACCGGCCGCCGCTTTTCCCCCAGTGAGGGCCATACCACCACATTGACAAAGCCACTCTCATCCTCGAGCGTCAGAAAGGTAACACCTGCCGCCGTCATCGGGCGCTGTCGGCAGGTGACCAGACCACTTATCTTGGCAAAGCCTTCATTGTCGATCAGCGAAAGCTCATCAGCGCGCTGCACCCTGAAATGATTCAAGTGCGATCTGAACAGCGCAAGTGGATGGCGCCGGAGGGTAAAGCCGGTAGATCTGTAGTCTCCGGCAATGTTCTGGCTTTCACTGGCTACAGGCAGTAATACGTCAGCACCAAAATCACTGTCGAAATCTGGATCGGAAAAAAACAGCATCTGACCTCCTGCATTTACAGATCTGGCATTCTGGCCTGCAGTTTCAATACCGCTGGCCTGCCAAAAGGCTCGATGCCGATCGCCGTTTAATTGCCGCAAGGCATCAGCTGCCGCCAGAGCCTCAAGATCCTTGCGGTTGATTCCGCTCAGGAAGACCAGATCCTGAACGGTGTCGAATGCGCCCCCTTGCCGCGCCTGCACAATAGCTTCTGCGCCGGCCCGGGACAGACCTTTCACCATTCGCAATCCAATCCGTATTTTTGCTTCTGTATGATCATGGCAGGGTGAGTCCGGTTTTACATAGTTACTGTCAAATTCCAGAGTGCTGTCATAGTGGCTCTGGTTAACATCAACCGGAAGAATAATGACACCATGCCTCTGGGCGTCCTTGATCAGCTGCGCTGGCGCATAGAACCCCATAGGCTGACTGTTGAGTAAGGCACAGCAAAAAGCAGCAGGGTGATAGCGCTTAAGCCAGGATGAGACATAGGCAATGAGGGCAAAGCTGGCTGAATGGGACTCTGGAAAACCATAATCGCCGAATCCTTTGATCTGGCTAAAAAGCTTGTTTGCAAAATCTGGCTCATAACCACGGGCCAGCATACCGTCGATCAGTTTCTTACGATAAGGCTCTAAACCTCCCTTTCGTTTCCAGGCAGCCATAGCCCGACGCAGCTGATCTGCTTCTCCACCGGTAAATCCAGCTGCCACCATAGCCAGCTGCATAACCTGTTCCTGAAATATAGGCACTCCCAGCGTTCTTTCGAGCGCTTCTTTAACTGCTTCGCTCGGATAACTGATAAGCTCTTTTCCATTACGCCGGTTCAGATAAGGATGAACCATATCTCCTTGAATAGGGCCAGGTCGCACAATCGCTATTTGAATAACCAGGTCATAATAATTACGGGGGCGAAGCCTTGGCAACATACTCATCTGAGCCCGCGATTCAATCTGAAATACTCCGACAGTGTCCGCCTCGCACATCATGTCATAGACCTTAGGATCTTCTGCGGGGATGTTCTGCATGGTGAGGGGCTTCAGACTGTAATCACTGACCAGTTGCAAACATTTTTGTACCGCCGTCAGCATTCCCAATGCCAGCACATCAATCTTAAGCAACCCCAGTGATTCCAGATCATCCTTTTCCCACTGGATTACAGTTCGCTCTGCCATACTGGCGTTCTCAATAGGGACCAGATGCGTCAGGGACCCCCGGCTGATGACAAACCCGCCTACGTGCTGGGAGAGGTGGCGCGGAAAACCGATCAGCTGACCGGCCAACGCCACCAGCATCCGGACTTTTCGGTCGCTGTAATCAAGACCGGAATCAGAAAGCTGCTCTTCGAGAGAAGAGCCCCACCAATAGATGGATTTGGCTATACGATTGAGCAATGACTCTTCCAGACCGAGCACCTTTCCCACGTCCCGAATCGCACTGCGGGAGCGGTAGGTGATAACGGTGGCAGCCAATGCCGCTCTGGCTCTTCCATATTTGTTGTAGATATATTGAATGACCTCCTCACGACGCGCGTTCTCAAAATCCACATCAATATCCGGAGGCTCGTTGCGTTCTCTGGAGATAAACCGTTCAAACAGAACCTCTACCCGGGCCGGATCCACCTCAGTAATTCCGAGGCAATAACACACAGCCGAATTGGCCGCTGACCCGCGCCCCTGACACAGAATGCCCTCACTGCGAGCAAAGGCCACCAGGTCATGCACGGTGAGAAAGTAGTGCTCATAATTGAGCTCCTTGATCAGCATCAGCTCATGTTCAATAAGATTGCGTACCTTAGGGGTTGCACCCTCTGGCCAACGTGCCCGGATTCCGGCCTCGGTCAGTTCACGTAGCCAACCGTGCGCCGTGTAGTCAGGCGGTACCAGTTCCTCAGGATACTCATAGCGCAGCTCGTCCAGCGAAAACTTACAGCGATCAGCAATTTCCGTCGTGGCAGCCAGCAGCGCAGGAGGGTACAACTTGGCCAGTTGTTCGCGACTCCGAAGATGGCGCTGAGCATTACACTCCCCCTCCAGCCCGAGCTCACTGATCGCGCGCCGCAAGCGAATCGCGGTCACTGTGTCCTGCAAAATACGCCGACTTGGCACATGCATGTAAACACCGCCTGTTGCGCACAAAGGTATTTCGTACTGCTCACCCAGGCGCTGTAGAAATCGTAACTTCCTCAGGTCATCTCCCCGCAGCAGCAGTTCGACCCCGATCCACAGGCGCTTACTGAATAATCGCTGCAGCCATACGGCCTGACATGCCAGATGCTCAGGGGCATGGTTCAGGTCAGGTAACCACAGTGCTAAACAGTCACCGGGCAGGTGCTGCTCTACCATTGCGTAATCCATACGGTAACTACCCTTGGCGGTATCCCGGCGAGCGCAGCTGATCAAATGACTTAAATAACCATAACCGCGCCGGTTACAGGCCAGCAGAACGAAATGACAGCCTTCTTCCAGGTGGAATTCGCTGCCAATAATCAGTTCAGTCCCTTTCTCCTTGGCAACCGTATGTGCGCGCACTACCCCGGACAGGGAGCACTCATCAGTAATGGCGATCGCCCGGTAGCCCAGCTCGTCAGCGCGCTCTACCAACTCCTCCGGAAAAGAAGCGCCGCGCAAGAAAGTGAAATTCGAAAGGCAGTGCAATTCAGCATAATCTGGCAGCCCGGCAGGGCACTCCGGGCTCAGAGCCGTTTCATGAAGGGATTTTGGTGGCATGATGGCATGAAAAACTACTGTATTTATATACAGTAGTTTTGAGAACACCTGATGTCAACCCGAAACCACAAAACCGGCACCCTGAGCCAAACAAAATGCTCCACGCTGCCCGCATGACTACAGGGGCGCAACGGATCTGTGTCAGTCAGCAGAAAAATTGGCCCGTGTCGGCAATAGGCGAACCTCAACTGCTGGTACACTGGGGCTGCCTTATGATAAAAACCACTGCCCCCTGAAAGGTGAACCATGCTCCGAATCCTGTTAACCCTGCTGCTTGCACTGCTCGGAGCCTGCAGCAGCTCATCCCGGACTTTTGATCTGCTGATCACAAACGGCACGATCTATGACGGCAACGGCGGCGAGCCCTTTCAGGCAGATATTGCTGTCGTTAATGACCGGATCGTCGCTATTGGTGCACTTAATGGCTTGGCGAAGCAGACGATCGACGCAGCAGGCTATGCGGTCGCTCCGGGCTTTATCAACATGTTGAGCTGGGCAACAGAATCTCTGGCTATTGACGGACGCAGTCAGAGCGACATTCGTCAGGGCGTGACTCTGGAAGTCTTTGGCGAGGGCAATTCAGAGGGGCCAATCAACGAAACTATGCGGCAGGACATCATCGATTCAGGAGGCTTCGGTGGAGCAGATGTCAGCTGGACAACCCTTGACGAGTACCTGCAATTCCTGATTGATCGGGGTATTTCAACCAATATTGCCTCGTTTATTGGCGCGACCACCGTGCGCAAGCACGAAATCGGTTATGAGAATCGCGCGCCCACTGCGGGCGAACTGGAAAGGATGCAGGAACTGGTCAGGCAGGCGATGGAAGATGGCGCCCTGGGCCTCGGCTCTTCGCTGATCTATGCGCCTGCTTTTTATGCCAAGACCGAAGAGCTGATAGCGCTGGCGAAAGTGGTAGGCGAGTACGACGGCATGTACATCTCCCATTTACGCAGCGAGGGCAACCGGCTGCTGGAAGCAATTGACGAGCTGATCCGGATAGCCAGAGAGGGCGGCGTCGCTGCGGAAATCTATCACTTGAAGATGGCGGGGACGCAGAACTGGCACAAGTTCGATGAGGCGGTTGCCAAAGTTGAAGCTGCCCGGGCCGAAGGACTGCAAATTACCGCAGACATGTATACCTATACCGCCGGCTCTACCGGCCTCGATGCCGCCATGCCTCCCTGGGTACAGGAAGGCGGTTATGCAGCCTGGAGAGAGCGCCTGCTGGACCCTGAACTGCGCGCCCGGGTGTTGGCGGAAATGACGGAACCCACCGATGAGTGGGAAAACCTCTGGCTGGCATCAGGAACGGAAGGCACTCTGCTGGTCGGATTCAATAATCCTGAGCTGCGCCGCTACACCGGCATGACGCTCAGCGAGGTTGCCGCAGAACGGGGCACCTCCGACGCAGACACGATCATTGATCTGGTAATTGAGGATGGCAGCCGTGTGCAGGTAGTCTATTTCATGATGTCTGAGGAAAATGTCGCCAGGGGCATCGCCCTGCCCTGGGTGAGCTTTGCCTCAGACGCGCAATCCATGGCCGCCGAAGGGGTCTTTCTCGAGCGCAGCACCCATCCGCGCGCCTACGGCAATTTCGCCCGGGTGCTTGGCAAGTACGTTCGTGAAGAGCAGGTCATCACCCTGCCTGAAGCGATTCGTAAGCTCAGCAAGCTACCGGCAAGCAATTTAAAAATCCGGAACCGTGGCGAATTGGCGGAAGGCTATTTTGCCGATATCGTGGTGTTCGATCCCTCCACAGTGTCAGACCACGCAAGCTTCAGTGACCCTCATCAGTATTCGACCGGCATGGCCTACGTCATCGTCAATGGAGAAATTGTTATCCGCGACGGGGAACATACCGGCGCACTGCCCGGCCAGATTGTCAGAGGCCCGGGCTGGCGCGGATGGCAGCAAGCCGACGAGCCGGACACACCACCGTAATGCGCCCGGAGCTGAATCCGTTCGACCTGTTCTCAGTCAGATCCCTGCGCCGCACGGATCTCTTCCATGCGCTGCCCGCGAAGTATGTTCACCATGCCATAGTTGCCTTCATGGCAGGCGTACTCGTACAGCTGACCGCCAACCTTGGTCATCGGCACGATCGCGGTAATTCTGTCTGTGAAGGTCGCCGGATCCTCTAAGGTCCACTCATAATCTACTGTCAGCGCATCCACGCGGGTGAAACGCTCGGTGAGGACTTTCTCATCCGAGGTGCCAAATGCGCTGAAACTCTGCGTGAGCCCGTTGAAATTACGGCTGACCACGACCAGCGAATCTCCGTCCCAGTAGCCTCGTCCATCACCGCTCCACTGACCGATCTCCTCTGGCAGGGGAGGTCTGTCATCAAGTGGCACAATGCGGGCATTGTGAATCATCTCAGTGAGAATGACTGCGTGATCGCGGCTCTGGAAAATCTGGACATTGTTGTTGTAGAGGCTGGGCATGAACGGTGGCCCGTCGTTAAATCCAACAATGCAGCGCTCTGACAAGCCGCGATCTTCAGGTCCGTTTTTGGCAATACCTCCGACCGTGTAGCGCACCGGCCGCTGACCCGGCACATCCGGCCCGAGCCCTCCAAACTGCACTGCAGATCCCGCCACCCGGTCGGGTAAGCGGCCATCCGCGGGATAAACAATATGAGAAGTGCGGATGCGATCGGTAATGCCAGCGCTTTCTACCCAGAAATCGTTGTATCCTCCGGGGCTGTTTGGATCTGCACTTGGCACAGCCTGATCAGAAGCCGCATCAGCCTCAGCCAGCCGCGCCCGCATGGCCGCGATCTCATCATCAGTCATAAATTCGCGCTGGCCGAACTGTTCAGGACGCTGAAAGGGCACATTAGACGAAAAATTCCAGACACCCTGAAGATCGGGCTGGCCCCACATATTGCGGGGAGCGACATAGGTACCGTCTGCAGCCATCACTGAGCTGTACAGCAGCAAACCGGATAGCACCGGCAAGGTCTTGCTCAAGCTGATCATAGTGACTCCTTAATCACTGGAAGAGAGCGACTCAACTTAGTCAGTTTGGCCTGTTTTAGCAATCCGTAAATCGCGCGGGGCAGATGCATCCCGGGGACACTCTCAGTCAGGCATCGGCACCGGCAAATCCTGTGGGACCGCATAGCCTCTCTGCACGGCAGGTCGCTGCGCAATTCTTACGTACCAATCCAACAAGTGCGGAAACTCCCGCAAGTCCATCTCCTGCCATTCGAATCGGGAAATCCATGGCCACGCCGCGATGTCCGCGACCGAGTACTCCCCGCAGATGAATTGACGGCCTTCGAGCCGGGCATCAAGAACCTGATAAAGACGACGGTTCTCTGCCCGATAACGGTCCTCTGCATAGGCCGACTTTCCTGCATTGAATTTTACAAAATGATGGGTCTGACCCAGCATTGGCCCGAGGCTGCCCATCTGAAACATCAGCCACTCAAGCTGCCGCCAGTAAAGGGACCCGCCTGAACTCATCAGACGCCCCGATTTGCTGGCCAGGTACATCAGGATGGCACCGGATTCCATGAGCTGCGCCCCCTCGTCATGATCGACGATCGCCGGAATCTTATTGTTCGGGCTAATCGCCAGAAATTCCGGGGCGTGCTGTTGACCACGGGTAATGTCCACAGGCATCACCCGATAGGGCAGGGCAAGCTCTTCAAGCATAATGGAGACTTTACGGCCATTCGGGGTAGCCCAGGTATAGAGATCTATCCCCCGCTTTACTCCGGCGTCGGACATGCTGTGATCCTTGTCTATGTAAAATGCGTTTCAGACATCGGTGGGTCTGCGTTCATGTCCTCAGAGTATAGCGGTACTCGCCGACCGGCGTGAACGGCGTTTTCGGGTCACCGGGATTGCCGCTATTGTGAATTGAGTTGTTAGCCGTTACCGTTCCTCTATGCTTCGTCTGCTTATTTTTATGGCCCTGAGCTGCCCTGCCCTGGCACAGGAAACCGGCAGCGCGCTGCCGTATAGCAGCGTGTATGAGCAAAGGCGTTCTGAGCAGCTTATTGCCCGTGGTCTTCTGCACATGGAGGCGAAGGACTTCCGGGCAGCAGAAAAAACCTTCCTTGACGCCGTGCAGGTCGCCAAAGTGAATTACGGGCTCCGAGCGCCTCAACAGCGCGCCGCTCTGGAGCACCTGATCGAAGCGCTGCTGGCACAGCAGAAATGGCAGCTGGCCGGTGATCAGCTCAGCTACTTTGAATGGCTCAACGACGAAATTTATCTGCGCGATTTCTATGATTACCTGCGCGGCACCAAACAGCTCAGTGAGCTGCTCTATCGAGCATCAGCCGATGCCGACAATTCCAACAGCACCCGGTATCTCATTCTGGCCAAGAATCTGAGCTGGCGCGCGATCAGCGCGATTGAGGCCACCCTTGGGGAAACAGACCCTGAGCTGGTGCCCTGGCTGTATGATGTGGTTCTGGCGCATTACTACCAGGTTTCCCTGATCAAACGCCGCTCGTTGCTTAATGAAGTGACTGCGCAAGGAGACTCGACGGCATATCACGGCTGGACTCTGGCGAAGAGCGAGTCCTTGCGTATCAGCTACCGGATTGGTAGGGACTTACTGCGCCGCATCCAGCTGATCCTGTCCACCAGTGAAGACAGCCCGACAGAAGCGTCAGCACTCGCTGTACTCTATCAGGCAGACTGGGAACTGCTGTTCGGTCATGAAACCGCAGCGATGACGCTGTACGGTGAAGCAAGTCGACAGCTCAGTGCGATCGGCGTGCCGACCGACCGGCTTGATCTGCTCTTTGGCCGGCCCCGGGTGTTGCCCGAGCCGGTCCTGTACACGAGCGTTAGTGAGCTTGAGGCCGCGCTGGCAGAAGGGCCTATTCAGTTCAGGGCCTGGACCCCCAATTATCCCGGCGCGCAACTGCCGTCTGCGCAGGTCGCCCGCGCCGACGGGCCGCAGCCAGGCAGTGCACTGGTCGAGTTCACCCTGCTGCCGACACCACCCATTGCGCTCATGGACAATCGACGCATTATCAAACTGGGGTTCGGGCTCAGGAATGTTGACGTGCTGGAACTCACGCCGCAAAACAGCGCTCTGGACGACGAAGTCCGCTATCAGATGTCACTGCTGCAACTGAGACCGCCCCTGAAGAACGGTATGCCTGTCGAGATGGACAGGCTCCAGTTACGCTATCATTTTGCGCCGCAGCAAGCGCTGCCCACCAACAGAGAAAGTTGATCCGTGAAAAATTTGATCAGAATGATGATGCCTCTTTTAATCCTGCTGGGATGGCAGGCCTGCGCCGTGTCTCCGCCGAAAGGCGACAGCGGGCAGTTCACGCCCACTGACGCTGAAGTCGAACAGTACAATGCGCGCGTGGCGCCCGAGGACCGGATTGTATGCCGCCAGGAAAAACCCGTCGGCACCTACATTGCCAAACGGGTGTGCCGCCTTCAGGTAGACGTTGATGCGACATCGTCTCTCCACCGCCAGCAGCTGAGAAGGGTGCTGAACTGATCAGTCCGAGAGGATGAAGTCGTAATCAATGGCTTCGCCGAGATCGATCCGACGAGGGTCAGCGGGCATCGGGTACTTTAAACCCGTCGCGCAGTTAAACAGCACCACCTTTTCATCTGCTTTGATTCTGCCGGAGCCGAGCTCCTGTCTGAGCGCTGCCAGAGTCGCCGCCCCCTCAGGACACAGCAGCACGCCCTCAGTCCGGGCGCAGTACTGGTGCGCATCGCGGATGGCCTCGTCAGAAACCGCAACAGCAAACCCCCCACTGTCGCGAACGGCTTCGAGAATCAGAAAATCTCCGATCGCGGCCGGTACGCGAATGCCCGCCGCAATGGTATGCGCATCGGGCCACGGGTCGGCATGTTTAGTGCCTTCGTCATAGGCCTTCACGATCGGCGCACAACCCTCAGCCTGCACCGCCACCATGCGAGGCCGCTTGGAGCCGATCCAACCGATTGCCTCAAGCTCGTTAAAGGCCTTCCACATCCCGATCAAGCCGGTTCCACCCCCGGTCGGGTATAAAATTACATCTGGTACTTCCCAATCTAGCTGTTCAGCTAACTCCAGACCCATGGTCTTTTTGCCTTCAATTCGATAAGGCTCTTTCAGGGTAGAGACGTCGAACCAGCCAACGGCGTCTTTGCCTTCGCCAACGATGCGACCACAATCGTTGATAAAGCCGTTCGCCAGAAATGTTTTAGCACCCTGAAAAGCGATTTCTTCAACGTTGACTGCAGGCGTGTCTTCAGGACAGAACACATAGGTCTCGATATCCGCCCGCGAGCAGTAGGCGGCCAGCGCGGCCCCCGCATTGCCATTAGTCGGCATGGCCATGACCCTGACACCCAACTCTTTCGCCATGGAGACCGCCATGGTAAGCCCGCGGGCCTTGAACGAGCCGGTGGGTAAACGACCTTCATCCTTAATCAGGATTTCACCGCACTGATACTCCCGCTGAATTTTGGTTGCCGGCAGCAGCGGGGTCATCAATTCGCCCAGACGTACCACGTTTTGCGAATGACGCACGGGCAAAAACTCGCGGTAGCGCCACAACTCAGGCAGGCGGGCCTTGAGGTCCTGCTTTGTCACCGCTTTCCCAAGCCCGTCAAGGTCATAGCGGACCAGCAGTGGCTTGCCGGCATCCGAAAGCCCGTGTAGCTGATCAGCCGGGTAATGCTTACCGGTTTCGCTGCACTCTAGGTGGGTGACGAAAGTCGAAAATTCTTCCATGTGAGTCGCTCCCTCGTCGCAAACTGCTACGACAACACTGCCCCTGTGGGGCTCTTCCTATTCAACCTGATTCTGATACTTGTCGCGAAAGCGCTCATAGAGCTGCTGCTGGGTGCCATTCAAATCAATATCCCGGCCCTGAATAAAAGCGCCGAGAACCTGACTGGTACGCATATCAAGCGCATCGCCCTCCGAAATAAACAGCGTTGCGTCCTTGCCCACCTCAAGCGTGCCGACACGGTCCTGCACGCCGAGAATTTCTGCGTTGATCCGGGTCACCATCGACAGAGCGGTCTCGCGATCCACACCGTAAGCGGCCGCAGTTCCCGCGAAAAAGGGCAGATTGCGCTGGCGGTCAATGGAGGTCGCCCCTCCACCAATCCCCACCTTGATGCCGGCCTCATGCAGCAAAAACGGGGTCTTGAACGGCGCATCCACATCATTCCATTCACGCAGAGGGAGTTCATGAATACGCTCATAGATCACCGGAATGTCCTCTGCCAGTAAGAAGTCGAGCACCAGAATCGCATCTGCTCCGCCCACCAGAACAATTTCCTGTACACCGTAGCCGCGGGCAAAGCGAACCGCACTGATGATTTCCTTGGCTTCATCAGCATGAATGAAAAGCTTGGCACTCCCGTTAAGTAGAGGCTGCATGGCCTCCAGGTTCAGATTAAGCGGCTCACCGGTGTAAGACGCGGCATCCTGAAACAGCGTGTGTAAAAGCTGTGTCTGACCCTGATAATTGTCGTTCGCCACCCGTTCAAACTGGCCAGATTCGGGGTTCCGGCGTCGCCGCTGCATGCCGGGCCAATGCAGATGAAGCCCGACGTCTTCGGAGAGCAGAGCATCTTCCCAGTTCCAGCCATCCAGCTTGAACACCGAGGAAGAGCCAGAAAGCAGACCACCCTGAGGCGCCACCTGGGCCGTGAGAATCCCGTTGAAGCGATTGGCTGGAATGATTTCTGAATCGGTATTATAGGCAATCGCAGAACGCACACTGGCGTTTATGTCACCCTCTTCCACGACATCCTGCGTTGCTCTGACGCTGTTGACCTCGACCAGCCCCAGCGAGGTGTTAGGCAGAATAAATCCAGGATAGACATGCCGGCCCTGCAGATCGAACACTGCATGGTTCTGCAGATCAATCCTGTCAGACGTGCTGCCAACCGCAGTAATGATGCCATTATCAAAAGTGATGACACCATCACCAATGACGTTGCCATTGCCGTCGTGAATGACTGCACCAGTCAGGGCAATTGGCCCGCTCTGGTCCGGCGCAGGCGTCGGCACAATCGCAAATGATGAGCCAACACTGAGTCCGACTAACAGGCAACAGCACACAAGCCAATTACGGGGCCGCTCTGCGACCTGATCAAAACCTCTCATCAGATGGCTCCTCCCTGGGTGATTTTGGCAATGATTCTTGCCCGCTCAGCAGCAATGTGTTCCCGCAGTCGGGCATCTTCCTGCTTGTCGTAATAAGGAGTGCCTTCCACCCAGGTAGTCTCAGCCACGGCATAAATTGACAGCGGGTGATCCGACCACAAGACCAGGTCTGCATCCTTGCCCGCACGAATACTGCCCATGCGGTCATCAAGGTGCAGCAGAATAGCCGGATTCAGAGTGACCATCTTCAGGGCATCTATTTCGCTCACGCCTCCGTACTTCACCGCTTTCGCGGCCTCCTGATTCAAGCGTCGTGACATCTCCGCATCATCCGAGTTGAGCGCAACCGTAACGCCGGCCTGCTGCATCAGAGCGGCGTTGTAGGGAATCGCATACCGCACCTCCCATTTATAAGCCCACCAGTCGGCGAAGGTGGAACCCCCTGCACCGTGCGCCGCCATCTTGTCGGCGACCTTATAGCCTTCGAGGATGTGAGTGAAGGTATTGATATTGAAATCAAAGCTGTCGGCCACGTTCATCAGCATGTTGATTTCCGACTGCACATAGGAATGACTGGTCACAAAGCGCTCGCTGTTCAGGACTTCCAACATGGCTTCATCAACCAGATCGCGTCTCGGCGGCAGCGTATTGCGCTGCTGTGTGCGGGACAGGTTGTTGTAGTCCTCCCAGGTCTTTCCGTACTCCTGAGCCTGACTGAATGCGTTGACAAAAACCTGCTCCACACCCATTCGGGTTTGCGGATAGCGCACTGAAGCCGGGTTGCGGCTGCGCTTGACATTCTCGCCCAGTGCGAACTTGATAAACTCCGCAGCATCTTCAATCAGCAACCCGTTTGCGGGCTCCCCCCACCGCATCTTGATGATTGCAGACTGTCCACCGATGGGATTTGCCGAGCCATGCAGTAATTGTGCTGCCACCACCCCGCCGGCCAGGTTCCGGTAAATATTAATGTTCTCTGAATCCACCACATCCTTCATGCGAACCATGCTGGAGTTCGTCTGACCTTCATTGATGTTGAACAGGGCGATATGCGAATGCTCATCAATAATGCCGGGGGTGAGGTGTTTGCCGGCACCGTCAATCACCTCAACTCCCGTGGCAGACAGGTTGTCACCCACCTCCGCTATACGGCCGTCTCTGACCAGCACATCGGTCACAACAATTCCCTCTGCCTCGTTGGTCCAGACGGTCGCACCCCGAATCAGGAAGTCCTGCTGTCTGGGCAGCGTTTCCCTGCCATACGCGGTGAACGGATATAACACACCTGCTGGCAGATCCGCTGCGGCCGGCGCGTTACGCGCCGACCTGGCTGACTCCGGGGCACCACGCTGGCTGAGAGACCAGCTCACCAGTTCTCCTGCCGGAGTGTAGGCATTACCCTGCCAACCCTGCTCGGTCGACCAGCCTGTCAGGCGCAGCTGATTTCCTTCCTCATCGTAGACAAAATTGAGGGTAATCAGATCAGGGCCCAGCTCCAGATTGACCGGACGGGTCTGCTCACCCGGCAACAGCAGCTCTGCACTGGGCTCGCCACCGTCAACAGTCAGAGAGAGTTCGTAGCTCTCAGAGCCGACGTTCAGCTGGTAACGACCGGCCCGGTTGTCAAAATCTTCGTTGAGCAGATAACGCTCGCCCGCTATCCAGTTTTCCAGCAGGACCGTTTCTTCCTCCAGTAGCGGCCCGTTGGTAATCAGAAAATTCGCCAGTGCATTTTCCCGCAGAGACCCGATCTGATCGGATGCGCCAAGCATCGCCGCCGGTACGCTGGTCAGCGCATTGATGGCGTCAGCCTCGGACAGACCGCTGGCCACGGCCTTTCTCAAATCGGACCAGAAGCCGGGATCGGCACCACTGGTCAGCGCAAACTCTATACCGGCTTCGACGAGCAGGCGCGCGTTAAACGGTGCCAGCTCCCAATGCTTGAGCGCGTCCAGAGAGACATCTTCCGCCGCAATCGGATCAGTCACCTCAGGCGCTTCCGGGAAATTCAGGGGCACGATCAGAGAAGCATTGGTTGCCGCAATCAGATCGGCGCGTTTGTAACTGTCTCCGGCCGTTTTCAGGATGTACTGGGTATCGAATTCATCCCCAACTTTGTCTGCGGTCAGCGCCTGCTGCCAGTTTTCTACTTCCATAATCTGGGGGAGTGATTGAATCGCCTGCCACGCTTCAAGCGTGTCATCAGTAAACGGTCGCGGCTGCTGCTTCGTGAACCAGGCTGCATCCAGAAAGGTCTGCCTGATCAGGGCGAATGACCCCATCAGAGAGGTTGGCATGGATTGAGTCGAACTGCCCTTATCCAGTGAATAATGCGCTGCCACATCAGGCAGAATAATGGCCTCATTCGCATTCTGGTCACCCAGCGTAATCAGCGCAGATGTGCCGCGGGCAATACCGTCCGCGCGATGGCTGAGCACCGTGGAAAACCCCAGTTCACGAAAGTTGCGCACGGCATTTTCATCGGTGCGGTAAGCAGTACTGGCGCGGAAGTTGGCGCGAATCGCATCGTTGGCATTCAGTGCGCCGTTGGAAGGAAACAGATTTTCTGCCGCACCATTGCCGTCGACTGACTCCAGTTCAGGCAAGCCCAAATCGGTGTAAATATCAATCAGACCGGGATACAGATACTTCCCACCCAGATCAATCGCAAAAAAGCCGTCAGGAACCCGTTCATTGTCCTGCACTGAAACAATGCGACCGTTCCTGATTAACAGGCTGCCGTTACGGTAACTGCCGTCTGACTGATAGAGCTGGGCGTTCGTCAGCGCGTACGCACCGGCGCGATTATCGGCAATGCCGTTTGGCGTCGAGGTTTCCTGAGCCGTGGACTGAACTGTGAGACTGCTGAACAGTGTCACTGCGGCCACAGTGGAAACAATCTGATACGCCAAAATGCGGGTAATTCGCGTCATGGGTCAACCTCCTGCTCTGAACCTGCGTATGACTCTGGTAGCCGCGTCTTCTGATCAGGCGGCAGTGTATCGTTATCAAAGACCTTTGATAAGGTAGGACCATTGATAAGGTAAGACCATTGATAAAGTAAGACTATTGATAAAGCGAGACCAGCGGTAGGTAAACGCTTCGACACAGTCAATCACTCAGTGGCAGTGAACCGTCAACGTTGCGGAGGTTCGGGGAGCACCCGGGCCAACTGTCCCCGGGATTCGGGTATACTTCCGCCTCGCTCGACAAATGATGATTGGAGGAAAACATGTCATCGCCTGTAAAAGTATTAGCAGCCATCTTCTGTGTACTACTGATTTCCTGCGGCTCTGAAGACACGCCCGCCCCGGAGGCCAGCCCTCAAGTCACCGCTGCAACCCCGCAAAGCGCCGGCGCTGGCGGCGAGTCCGAGAATGCCGGACCCGAACTTGGCAGTTTTGGCGTAGACCTGAGCCATCAGGATCCGGACATTCGCCCGGGGGATGACTTTTTCCGCTACGCCAACGGCAAATGGCTGGACAGCTTTGAGCTGCCGGCCAGCCGCAGCAACTACGGGTCGTTTACGGTTCTGAGTGACCGGTCCGATCAGCGTGTTCGCACCATTATCGACGATCTGTCCTCCAGAGAGCCGGCCATGGGCTCAATCGAACAGAAGATCAGCGATTACTATCTGAGCTACATGGATGTCGAAACCCTGAATGAGCTGGGAATCAGTCCCCTGCTGCCGGGTCTGACCACGCTCGATCAGATTGAGACTCGCGAGCAACTCATCGCCGCCCTCGGTCGAGCACAGATTGACAATACCGCCAGCCCTTTCGGCTTTTATATCGGCGCTGACCGCTCCGATGCAGACCGCCATCAGCTCAACCTGTCGGTCGGTGGTCTGGGGTTGCCGGATCGTGATTATTACCTTGAAGACACCGAAGAATTCATCAAAGTCCGTGAAGAGTATGTTGCACATATCACCCGGATTCTGGATTTCGCCGGCATTGAAGACAGCGACACCAAAGCAGCAGCGATACTGGCACTCGAAACGCGGGTTGCGGAGCATACCTGGCCAAGGTCCCAGCGACGTAATCGCGATCTAACCTACAATCCGATGTCCTATGAGGATTTCAAGGCCGAGTATGCCGGCCTCGACTGGGACAGCTATTTCGCCGCGGCAGGCATAGAGAATCTTACTGACCTCAACGTGTCCTACCCAAGCGCCATGTCTCCCATCATTGAGCTTGTTGCCTCACGGCCCGTGGAAGAATGGAAGAGCTTCATGACCTACCGCTTTATCGTCGACAGCGCGAGCGTACTGTCGGAAGAGATTGATCAAGAGGCATTCCATTTCTACTCGACAGTGCTGAATGGCGTGCCTGAGCAGCGCGAACGCTGGGAGCGAGGCGTGATGCGGGTTGGCTCCCTGAGCAGCCTGGGCGAAGCGATCGGACAAGTTTACGTCCAACGTCACTTTCCCGAATCTGCCAAGGCACAGATGGATGAGCTGGTGGAGAATCTTCGTACAGCACTGCGTCAGAGCATTGAACAGAACGACTGGATGAGTGCAGATACCAAAGAGGAAGCCTATAAAAAGTTGGAAGCCTTCAGACCGAAAATCGCGTATCCAGATGAATGGAAAGATTTTTCGTCTATCGCTATCAGCAGGGACAACCTGTTTCAGAACGCGCAGAACATCCGACTGTTCAACTATGAGGACGAAATTGGCCGGCTGGGTCAGCCGACTGACCGCGAGGAATGGGGCATGACGCCACAAACAGTCAATGCCTATTACAATCCCTCTTTCAATGAGATTGTCTTTCCGGCCGGTATTCTGCAGCCACCGTTTTTCGACCCTGCTGCTGACCTTGCAGTCAACTATGGCGGCATCGGTGCAGTGATTGGCCACGAAATGGGCCATGGCTTCGATGACCAAGGCTCTAAATCAGATTGGCAGGGAGTCCAGCGTAACTGGTGGACTGATGCGGACCGCGCCAACTTCGAGTCCCAAGCCGATGCCCTCGCCGAGCAATACAGCCAGTTCGAACCGGTGCCCGGCTACTTCATCGACGGTCGCTTTACCCTCGGAGAAAATATCGGTGACGTCGGTGGTCTGTCACTGGCCTACCGAGCCTATAAAATGGCACTCAACGGCGAGGAAGCGCCGGTGATCGAAGGCTTGACCGGCGACCAGCGTTTCTTTCTGGCGTGGGCCCAAGTCTGGCAGCGCAAATACCGCGAGGATGCTCTCATCCAGCGGCTGACGACCGATCCACATTCTCCGTCTGAATTCAGAGTGAACGGCGTCGTGCGCAACTTTACTGAGTGGTACGAGGCTTTCAACGTACAGTCTGATGAAGCGCTTTACCTGCCGCCAGAGCAACGCATCAGGATCTGGTAGATCAATAGGGCAGAAAAGGGTAGCTTGTAGCTACCCTTTTTTTGCACTGAAAAACCAAAACTGTTCAGGGGGCATGCCAACACGATGAAAATGAAACTTCATTCACTGACCTTTCTGGCTATCTCAACAGCGATGCTGCCCCTTTATGCTGCAGCTCAGGAATCTTTTGACCTGCTGATCAAGAACGGGCGCATCGTTGATGGCACAGGCACGCCCTGGTACGAAGCCGACGTCGGCATCGTGGACGACCGGATTGCCCGCGTTGGCAATCTCTCTGAGGCGAGTGCCGAGCGCATCATCGATGCAGCGGGCCTGGTCGTGGCACCGGGCTTCATCGATCCTCACACCCATGCCCTGCGTGGCATATTCGAGGTACCCAACGCGGAAAGCGCGCTACTCCAGGGCGTCACCACGCTTACGGAAGGCAATGACGGATCTTCGCCCTACCCTATCGATAAACATTATGCCGAGATAGCCGAACTGGGAATCAGTCCCAACTGGGCTGTGTTCGTCGGACAGGGCACGATTCGCCAGACAGTCATTGGCGCCGAAGACCGTGCAGCCACAGCGGCAGAAATGGAGCAGATGAAGCAGATGGTGAGAGACGCCATGGAGCAGGGAGCTCTCGGTATCTCTACCGGCCTGTTCTATGTGCCGGGCAGCTTCACCTCAACGGAAGAGGTGATCGAACTGTCCAGAGTGGCAGCCGAATACGGTGGTATTTACATCTCTCACATGAGAGAAGAAGCCGCCAGGCTGATTGATTCAGTCAGCGAAACGATCCGCATCGGAGAAGAAGCGGATATCCCAGTGCAGATGACGCACCACAAGGTTATTGGGGTGGACAACTGGGGCGCCTCGGTAGAGAGCCTGCGCCTGGTCGATGAAGCAAGACGCAGAGGCATCGACGTCTCGATTGACCAGTATCCGTACACCGCGTCGCAGACAGGAATCACTGCCCTGATTCCGCAGTGGGCACAAGAAGGGGGCAGGGATCAGATGCTGACCCGCATCAACAGCCCGGAAACCCGGGCCACGATCAAGAACGAAGTCGTCGCCAAAATTCTCTATGACCGCGGAGGTGGTGACCCGAAAAACGTATTTATCTCACGCAACAGTTGGAATCCGGACATGGCGGGCAAGAATCTGGCGGAGCTGACCCTGGAAGCCGGCATGGAACCCACACCGGAAAACGCTGCAGAGGTTGTCTTTGACATTATACGGGGTGGCGGCGCCACTGCTGTTTATCACGCCATCGGGCCAGAGGATGTTGACCGGATCATGCGTCATCCAGCGACTGCCATCGGGTCGGACGGGCCGGTCGGAGTGTTTGGCGAAGGCGCGCCCCATCCCAGGCAGTATGGCACGTTTGCCCGGGTCCTCGGACACTATGTCCGGGAACGCGGCGTCATTTCGCTGGAAGAAGCCGTCAAGAAGATGAGCAGTCAGTCTGCCCGGAGACTGGGGATTCACGATCGCGGACTCATTACCGAAGGCTACTTTGCCGATGTGGCAATCTTCGATGCAGACGAAATCATCGACCGCGCGAGCTTTGAGCAACCCCATCAGTATGCGACAGGGATGAAGTTTGTGCTGGTCAATGGAGAGCTGGTTGTCGAAGACGGAGTCCATACCGGTAGCAGGCCCGGCCGCATACTGCACGGACCGGGATATAACGCCAGATAAAACCCTCTGCCTGACTGTCAGTAGGCAATGGCGTAGGCTTCTCGCCTCGGGTCTGCCGCTGCCGTCAGCACCCCGCTTGCCGGATCGCGACGGATCATCTGCGCGCCACCGAATGTCGCCGTCCACTGCCGGTCACCGGGGCTATCCAGTGTGCTGAGACTGATGGTTTAATGCGCCGAACCCCGGACTGATGGATCGATAAGAGGAGTGCTACGTGATACCCGCCAAATCAACCACCTGTTGGGCGCTCACGTGCCTGCTCTCGCTACAGGCATTTTCCTGTCTGGGCCAGACTTCTTCAGTGTTAGAGGTCGCAGACGCGGTCAATACCTTTCGGGCCACACGCGAAAGACAGATCATTGAGGACTTCACTGCGTTTCTCGCGCTGCCCAATGTGGCCAGCAGCCTGCCGGATATGCAGGCGAATGCCCGGCACATCACCGCGCTGCTTGAACCGAGAGGATTTACTGTGCGCACCCTGCGCTCAGGTGGAGCGCCTTATGTATTTGCTGAATTAAGTTCACCTGGCGCTAGTGAAACGGTTCTTATCTATGCGCATTTTGATGGACAACCTGTGCAGAGCGAAAACTGGACCTACGCGCCTTTTACACCAACCCTGCTGGACGGTCTGATTCAGGAGGGAGGCAAACCCGTCGACCTGAGTTCAGTCGCAGATCAGTTCGATCCAGAATGGCGCATCTATGCCCGATCCGCCGGTGACGACAAGATGCCCGTGATCGCACTGATCCACATGCTTGACGCGCTTCGGGCAAACGGCATGGAACTGTCAGTCAACCTCAAGCTGCTGCTGGATGGCGAAGAAGAGCGCGGCTCACCGACTCTGGGCAGGGTGATTGATGACAATCCCGGTCTGTTCGATGCTGACCTGCTGCTTTTCTGCGATGGACCCATGCACCAGTCGCGCCAGGCGCAGCTGGTATTTGGCGTGCGTGGCGGCCGCACTCTCGATATCACGACCTACGGTGCCAATCGGCCACTGCACTCTGGCCACTACGGAAACTGGGCCCCCAACCCAATCATGTCCATGGCGTATCTGTTAACCAGCATGCGCGATGAAACAGGCCGCATTCTGGTTGAGGGGTATTATGACAACGTGGCAGCCTTGACCGAGTCGGAGCGCGCGGCCATCGATGCCATGCCGGACATAGAGGCCCGGCTCAAGGATGAACTGGCCGTGCATACGCCGGAAGGCGGTGGCACGCGAATTGAGGAGCTCGTCACCTTGCCTGCTTTCAATGCCAGAGGTGTCGCGGGCGGCGGTGTCGGCGATCAGGGCCGCAACATTATCCTGAGCAGCTCGACGGTTTCACTGAATCTGCGCCTCGTCCCGAATCAGCGACCCGAGCGCATTCGCCAGATCATCGAGAACCACATCACCGGGGAGGGATATTTCATTGTTTACGAGGATCCCACTGACGACATTCTTCGGGCCAACTCCAAGGTCGTCAAACTGGACTGGCGCGGCGGCGGATCACCCGGACTGAGAACTTCAATGGATGGCCCCATGGCTCAACGTCTGATCCGTGTGATGCGGGAACTGACGCCGGAGCTCATTCTGACTCCGACCATGGGAGGCGGGTTGCCCCTGAACGCGTTCGCCAACCGCATGGAAACGCCGATCATCGTGTTGCCGCTGGCCAATCATGACAACAATCAGCATGGAGAGAATGAAAATCTTCGGCTGCAGAATCTCTGGGATGCGATGATGGTTTACGGAGTCGTGCTGACCCAACTGGGCAGAAACTGAGATGACAAAGCGCGGCGGATATCGCAACCACTCCTCGGGCTGGATGAGTCCGGCAGATCACAGAGATGGTAACAGCATCGCACGGACACCGCCTGCCGGGGCGGAGAGAAATAGACTTTGAGCCATTTAAGCCAGCTACTTGACGAAAGCGCACGAACTGCGGTGACAGCAGAGGACACAGTGTCCGGCTGGTCCGTCGGGCTGGTTCTCTTTGGCATCTGTCTCACTCTGCCTACGCTGTACACCGGAGCAATTACTGCCGAGCAACTTGGCTTTGTCGATGCTGCGAAAGCAATCGGGCTGGCCTCTGCAGTACTGGCCCTGATGTCAATTCCTGCCGCCATTGTTGGTGCCCAAACCAGACTCAGCAGCTACCTGATCATCGAATTCGTGTTCGGCAAAAAAGGGTCTGACTATGTCAATATCCTGCTGGCTCTGACACTGCTGGGCTGGTTCGCAGTGACCGCGGGATTCTTCGGTCAGACTCTCGCTATTGCACTTGAGGAAATCTGGGGCCTCGCGCCGCCGACCTGGTCACTTACCCTGGTCTCCTCGGCACTGATTCTTGTGACTACTCTTTTTGGCTTCAAAGCCATTGATCGTCTGGCGTTGTTTGCGGTGCCTTTACTGATCTGTTTTCTCATCTATGTCAGCAAGCTTGCCATGACCGACGTCAGCTGGCCCGCGGTGCTGAACATCAGGGGCGCCAATCCGGACTACTTCTACACTGCCGTCTCGACCGTAGTCGGTAGCCTGATCGTTGGTGTGGTCCTGATGCCTGATCTGTCAAGGTACGCCCGCACCACAGGAGACTGTGTTTCCGCCTCGCTGCTGGGCAATGGTCTGGGCAATTTCTTTTCCATGCTCATGGGAGTGCTCCCCGCCATGATCACCGGCCTGGTTGACCCAATGGCCTATATGATCGCCCTCGGATTGGCTGGCAGCGCATTCATCATTCTGGTCTTTGCAACCTGGACAACCAACAGCGTCAATCTCTACAGCACGACTCTCGCGGTGGCCGTTGTCCGGACGAAAACACCGGAATGGCAGCTGATGCTTGTCAGTGGCGCGGTCGGAACAGGCCTGGCCATGCTGGGTATTACCGATCATTTCATCGAATTTCTGGAGTGGTTGGGCGTGATTGTGCCGCCGATCGCTGGCATTTATCTCGTCGACTACTTTCTGCTCGGACAACAGCGATTCCCATCGGAATTGCGCGCCTCCCTTCCCGACTATGATCGGGCAGCGATGGCTGCCTGGGTTATAGGCACCATCCTCTCCGCGATCATTTTCGTCACCGAAGTGTCTGTGTCTAATATCCCGAGTCTGGACGCGCTGGTGGTGACTGCTCCTATTTATCTCGTTTGCCGCAGATGCTGGCCCTCTCGACTCAACCGGAGTCCGTCTGCAGCATGAGAATCGGTATAGATGTCGGTGGTACCCATACTGATGCGGTTCTGATGAACGGCATGGAAATCCTCTGCGCCCATAAAGCACTGACCAGCAGCGATGTGCGTCAGGGAATTATCGAGGCGCTTGACCGGGTGATGACTGAAGGCCGGGTCGATGTAACGGCGATTGAGGCTGTAATGATCGGCACGACCCACTTTACTAATGCCGTCATTGAGCGCAAGCAGTTGAGTCCGACAGCCATCATCAGAGCCTGCCTCCCGACCGGCTCGGGGCTTCCTCCGCTGTGTGACTGGCCCACCGACATCGCCTCCGCGCTGGGTAATCACGGCCACATGATCGGCGGCGGGTATATGTTTGACGGCCGGCAAATCGCTCCGATTGATGAAACGGCACTGGATGAAGCAATTGCCGATATCATCCACAGTGGCGTCAAATCCATTGCGGTCTCTGCGGCGTTTTCGCCCGCCGACAATGCCCATGAACTCGAGATAGCTGCACGAATCAGACGGCGCATCCCTGACGCCAATATCTCCATGAGCCATGAAATTGGCCGTCTGGGCATTCTTGAGCGGGAAAATGCAGCGCTGCTGAATGCCAGTCTCGGCGAACTTGCTACAAAGGTCGTCTCGAACATGGAAGCTGCTCTTGCTGAACGCGGCTTACGCTGCCCGTTCTATATCAGTCAGAATGACGGGACTTTGATGTCTGCCCAGTTCATCGCACGCTATCCGGCCCTGACCTTTTCAAGCGGGCCAACCAACAGTCTTCGGGGCGCCGCGGTTCTCTCCGGCATGCAAGATGCGCTGGTCGTCGATATCGGCGGCACCACGCTGGACGTCGGCGTGCTGGCGAATGGATTTCCAAGAGAGAGTAACAGCCATATCACAGTTGGCGGAGTACGGACCAATTTCAGAATGCCCGACATTCTTCCTATCGGTCTGGGCGGCGGCAGCCTGATCGCCGACGAAGGCGCCTCGGTGGGGCCACAGTCCGTCGGCCACAGACTGGTCGAAGAGGCGCTGGTATTCGGTGGCTCAACCCTGACGGCAACCGATATCGCAGTAGCCAATGGTTCGGTCAGCGTCGGCCAGCCCGCCCGCGTACAGACGCTGGATCGAGCGGTAGTGGAGCGGGCAACGCAGCGCATTCACCGGATGATCGACGAGGCCATCGACAAGATGCGCCCCAGCGAAGCACCGGTACCGGTCATCCTGGTCGGTGGTGGCGCTATTCTGGTGTCCCGTGAGTTGGCAACTGCATCCAGCGTCATCGTGCCAGAGCATGCGGGTGTCGCCAATGCCATCGGTGCGGCCATCGCACAGGTTGGAGGTGAGGTCGAACAGCTGGTCAGCTTCAGTAAGCACAGTCGGGACCGCGTGCTGGCAGATATGACCCGAGAAGCACAGGCCAAAGCGGTCGCCGCAGGCGCCGAGCCGAAGACGCTACGTGTGCTGGACATCGAAGAGACCAGCGTAAGCTATATGGATGATGATGCGGCAAGAATTCGGGTAAAGGTTGTCGGAGACCTTCGTCACTCACCATGAAAACTATCGGAGCAGAGCACATCAAGGACCTGTGCACCGGTGCGGCATTTCTCGCAACCGGCGGAGGCGGCGACCCCTATGTTTCGCAATTACTGGCCGAACGGATACTGCATCAGGTGGGACCGGCTCAGCTTATCTCTCCCGGAGATTTGCGGGACGATGCGTTCGTGGTGAGCATCGGCATGGTTGGTGCACCCACGGTGACCCTGGAGCAACTGCCGACTGTCGATGAGGCTATCGGAGCACTGAACCGCTATGAAGCTGTGACGGGAAAGCATATCGATGCCGTCATTCCATTTGAAGTCGGCGGCGGAAACAGCACCATTCCGCCCTTCGTCGCTGCAATGAAAGGCATTCCCTGCGTCGATGGCGACGGCATGGGTCGGGCACTCCCCGAGGCCCAGATGATGACTTTTCCGATATACGGTGCCAAGCCGACGCCCGCCGTCATCATGGATGCATTCGGTAATTGGGAACTGCTGGAATGCGCGGACGCGATGAGTTTTGAAAAGGAAATTCGTGCCAAGGCAGTGGCCATGGGCGGCATGGTCACTTCCGCGGAACACGGGATGACCGGCGCTCTGGTGAAGCGCAGTGCGATTCCGCACACCCTCAGCTTCGCCACCAGACTCGGCGCGCTGCTGCGTCACCATGACGGCCACATTGACGCCATTGAGCCAGAACTTTTTGCGCTGTTTGAGGCAAGCGACTATGGCGTTATCAAGCGCTTGTTCACCGGCAAAGTGATTGATACCACCCGGAAGATCGTAGGCGGATACGATGTAGGCACAGCCACTGTGCAAAGCTTTGAAGACGCCGGCCGCAGGATGGAACTCCTGATTAAAAACGAGTATCTCGTCGCCAGCATTAATGGCCGGACGGTGGCCAGCGTACCGGATCTTATCTGCATCGTAGAGCAGGAAACGGCGCGACCTCTGAATGCTGAACGCATGCGGTATGGACAGAGAATCGCCGTTTTTGGCATAGGCTGTACCCAACACTACCGCACTGCACAGGCACTGTCCGTAACCGAGCCCCGCGCCTTTGGGTTTGACCTCGACTACATTCCCCTGGAAGACATCAACGAAGACATCGACTTTCCCTAGTGTTATCTCGAGCTGAAATAAAGTTGCTCGATCTGCTCTGACAAGCTGGACGGAGACTGGCTGACGTCATTACACAGCAGGACGGTCGAAAATTGTTCCGCGGGATAACGCGCATAAAAAGTGGTCACTCCGAGCCATCCGCCGGAATGATAAATCCGCTCTTTACCGTTGGCTCTGCCGATGTTCTGGCCATTGGCATACAGCGTATCCGGCGCGGACGGAAGCGGGCTGTTGGGTGTCAGAAACCGGGCCATCAGCGCTTCGGGGTTAAGACCCAGAGTCGGATGATAAAAATGAGCATCCCAAAGCGCCAGGTCATCTACATTAGTATGTAAACCACCATCCCCGACCCAAAAGAGATTGGTCATATCAGTCACATAGCCACCGGCCTCAGGGCGATAGCCACTGGCTCTGTTCTTTACAATTTCAACCGGATCGTCACTGAAAAAAGTGTTGCGCATCCCAAGAGGTTCAAAGATCTGCCTGGCGGCATATTCCCGCAACGATTCACCGGACACTGTCTCTATCAGCATGGAAAGCAGAAAATATCCAAGGTTGCTGTAGCGATAGGATTCATTCGGCGCCTGTCGCAACGGAATCTGTTTCACCACGTCGAAGAACTCCGGGATGCTGAGATAGTCCTCATTGCCGAGTCGGAAAGGCCCTCCGGCAACGGAGCTAAGATTCAGCCCTCCCTCGACCGGACCGTCATCACCTCCGGAGACATAGTCATAGTCTGCCATGCCGGCAACATGTCCGAGCACCGCATTGATACTGACGGGGTAGCCGTAACTGTGCAGTTCCGGTAAGTACACCCGGATATCCTCTTCAAGATCAACCTTACCCTCTTCGGCCAGGAGCAGAACTGCAAACGCGGTAAACTGCTTGGATACCGAACCGATCCGGTGTACCTGCGTGCCATCGAGCGGGACATCCAGTTCAAGGTTAGCCAAGCCATACCCGGACCGGTGGATCAATTCACCTTCCGCAATGACACCGACACTGCAGCCGGGATCAGTGGCAGCGTCTATCTGGGCAAATATGGCATCCACACTGTCGTTGAAATCGTCGGCTCCGGCGAGGGAAGGCACCAGAACAACAATGAGTGTTAAGCCCGAAAACCGGGCGCGCCAGCTTGTCATCGACCTATTCTCCGAATCTTTGACCAGAAGCGCCTCAGCCCAAGATCCGGCTGTACACTTCCAGGGTTTCTTCATCAGGGTTGACGGTGTGTTTGAGAAACCTGAATCCCAGTTTCTTTAACAGACCAATCGACTGTATGTTTTCCTCGACGGTAATTGCCCATATCTCGGCCAAGCCAAGACTGTCCCTGGCGTAGCTCAGGCAAGACACCGCCGCTTCTTTGGCGACGCCAGTGCCCCATACTTCTTCCAAAAAAGCAAAGCCGAGATCATGTTTCTCCAGATAAGGCCGCTTGACCAGGCCACAAATACCAATCGGCTGCTGCGTGTCCCGAAAGACAACCACCCAGAACCCCAGAGCCTCACGGTACGGCGGAAAAATACGCTCTTCCATGTAGCGCAGGGCAGACGCTTCGCACTTCACCTCATGCTGACTGATGAACTTTCGCCAGGCCGGCTCCGTGAGCAGTTTCAGCATAAACGGGGCGTCTTCAACTTGGGCCTGTCGAAGCTGAAGACGGTCTGTATCCTGTGGAACACTCACCAATGATCACCTGTCACCGATTTTCTGTTTTTCCTTGCCAACGAACGCTCAGCCAAGACGCTGACAGGAGCCTATTATTGTGGCGAAATCCGCCACTTTTCGTGCTTTTTGCCAACTCGGCTGCGAAGCGACTGCAGCTAAGTCTCTGTTTTTATTGCTCATAGTATATTGGCACGCCCTTCGCAATGCTAACGGGACACTAGTCATTTTGTGATTCAACTCAAACATATAAGGCAGGGTCGCGAAAGCGAAGCACAATTATGAAAACACTGGGCAACTTAGTCGTCATCTTTCTGGTCATACTCGGCACACTGGCACTCATTCCGCTCGCCGCGACGGGTGCCGGCATTGTGCTCAGCATTTTCTGTCTGGCACTGTGGTTCTTGCCTTTCTGGATCATTGCAACCTCCGAGAAGACAACGGGATTCGAGAAAATCGCCTGGCTCCTGGCCATGATCTGTTTAAGCTGGTTTGCCTGGGTATTCTACTTTTTCCTCGCGCCCATCAAACCCAAACGGTTCAGCGATCGGTTTGGCCAGTATCACTATTGAAAAAGATTATTAACATCAGAGAGCTGCTTGTGAACAAACTCCATTGGGGAATTGGGATCTTTGTTTGCTTGTTGCTGTTGGTCGCGGAATTGGAGCGCATGGCCGCTGAGCGAGTCGAAGTGGTGGAACTTCACACCACGGATGAGTCGGGAGAAGAGCAGACTACGAGGCTTTGGATCGTCGATGATGAAGGGTTACAGTATCTCAGGGTAGGTGCTGACGGATCAGGTTGGTTTAACCGCATCCTGTCAAGCAATGCTGTCAAACTGACCCGGAACGGTGAAACTATTCGTTATCGAACCGTGCTCCGGGAAGACAAAAGCAGCCGAATTAACGCCCTGATGCAGGCGAAATACACCTGGAGCGACACATACATCGGGGCGCTGGTGGGAGGCAGGAACGACTCGATTCCAATCGAACTGCACCCCCTACTGTAGATTATCCCGTGCTCAGCGGGCTCAGTAATTTCCGAACGTTTGTTCTCGCCACCGGATGAACGGCAGAAATGCGACCCGCAGTTTGAACCCATCCTCAGAAATCGATTGTCAGTCGGATGAATTCAGAGGTTGGCAAGAGCAACATTCAAGGAATCCCGTTGATTGGAGTCTTCTCACAACAGCGAAAGGACTGTTGGTACTGGAAAAGCAATCGCACTGCGCTTTAGCCGCGTATTCAGTGGTCAAGTTAGGTTATCATCGCCGCCCAGTAATGCCGCCGGACTAGACCTACCATGCCCATCATCGAAGTCTGTAACCTGCAGAAGCAATACCCTCTGCCGGATGACAAATCGCAAAAATTCTTTGCCGTGAACGGCGTGTCCCTCTCGATAAAGCAGGGCGAGGTGTTCGGTATCCTCGGCCCTAACGGAGCCGGCAAGACTACCACGCTGGAAATGATCGAGGGCCTGAACGATATCGACGGCGGAGAAGCTCTTATTGACGGCATCAGCGTCAGGACCAACCCCTACCGGGTCAAAGAGCGCATTGGCGTTCAGCTCCAGGCCAACGAATATTTCGACAACGTCAGCCTTGAAGAGCTCCTCTCACTGTTCGGCGCGCTGTATCACAGAACGATAGACCCCATGGCGTTGCTCGCCAAAGTTCAGCTGGAAGATAAAGCCAGAGCAAAACCTGCAGCTCTGTCGGGCGGTCAGAAACAGCGCTTCTCAATCGCCTGTGCGCTGGTAAACGAGCCTAAGGTCTTGTTTCTTGATGAGCCAACCACGGGCCTCGACCCTCAGGCCAAGCGCAATCTGTGGGATCTGGTGCAGGGCCTGAATGAGGGTGGCATGACCATTGTGCTGACCACCCATAACATGGAAGAGGCTGAAGAGCTCTGCGATCGCATCGCCATCATGGACCACGGCAAGATCATCGCGGAAGGTACGCCTGAAGCATTGATACTCGAATTTGCACCCGAGCCACCTGAAGCCCCGCTGCACGGCAACCTCGAAGACGTTTTTCTGTCCTTAACAGGCCACGGCTTGAGGGAGTAACCAATGATCCTCAATCCCCTCCAGCGACATCTGACGTCGGTCTTTTTAAAAATTTTCCTGAGAGATCGGCGCTCAATCTTCTTCAGCTTATTCTTCCCGGTCATATTCATGACCGTCTTCAGTCTGGCAAATGATCGTGAACAGGAGCCCATCAACATTGGAGTGGCCAACCTGTCGTCAAACCAGGTCGCCTCAGATTTTGTCCAGAGGCTGAGCGATTCTCCGGTATTCAATACTGTCATCGGCGAGTCGGCTCCACTCAGAGAAGCGCTGATTGCCGGCGATCAGACGATGGTGCTGGAGTTGCCCACTGATTTCGGTCAGTCCCCTGAGACGCGCAGTTCTGAGATCAACGTGGTGGTGGATGCGGCCCAGGTGAGCCAGTTAGGTCTGATCATGCCTGTGCTGGAACAAACGCTACTGTCCATAGAGCGAGAATTTCGCGGAATCGCGCCTTTGTTTACCATCGCCATAGAAGATGTCCAGGCCAGATCGCAGCGCTATATTGATTTTCTGCTGCCGGGCTTGATGGCATTGACACTGATGAACCTGTCTATTGCCGGCAGTGGTTTCAACATTGTGGAATATCGCCGCAAGGGCATTCTTAAGCGGCTGTTCGTCACCCCGATTGAGCCAAAAGATTTTATCACTGCGATAGTCTTTGCCCGGATGACCATCGTTCTGGTTCAGCTTACCGTGCTGATTGTTCTGGCAGTGGTGCTGCTCGATATCCGGATTGTCGGCAATTTCTTCGCTTACTATTTTGTCGTCATTCTGGGGACGGTAGTCTTTCTGTGCCTCGGATTCAGCTTGGGCAGTCTGGCAAAAACTCAGGAGACTATCGGCGCACTTGGCAACATTGTCATCATGCCGCAGATATTCCTGTCAGGGATCTTTTATCCGATAGAGTCGATGCCCGAATGGATACAACCGCTGGCCCAACTGCTGCCGCTGTCTTTCGTTTCCACTGGGATGCGCGAAATCGCCAACGCCGGAGCTGCTCTGACTGACATTCTCCCAAGTCTGCTGGGTATCGCTGTGTGGCTGGCGATCAGTTTCCTGGCTGCCACCCGGCTCTTCCTCTGGAAAGAAGTGGCAAGCTAGGCGAACACCCTCGCCAATGGCATGCCCTCACGCTTTGTAATATAGTCAGCCCACGCTGAACGGGTTCCCGTGGCATTCGGGGGTAATCAGCCAATCCCGCAGGTTCCAAGCTGCTATATCGATCCGTCTGGCCTGCAAACTCACCTAGGTGGAGGTTCAATAATGAGAAAAATACTGATTCTGGTGTCCGCGTTTTGCGTGACTGTTTCCGGATTGCTGATGGTCGTGTCTGCGCAAGACAACATCACTCCCGAGCAACGCGCAGCGCAAGCTGTTGATCAACGCAAGGCCCTGTTTAAGACACTCCGTTTTAACTTGATCCCTATCGCCGGTATGGCTCAGGGCGCGCCTTTTAATGCGGAAGTCGCCGAGCGTAACGCTCGGAGAATAGCCGCGATCGCCAGCATGATTCCGGAAGTAATGGCAGAAGACACACGGGGGTTCGCGGTAGAGACCACCGCGCTCGACAGTATCTGGGACAACATGAGTGACCTCAGCGATAAGGCTCAGGCACTGGAAGACAATGCGATTGCGTTTGCCGAAGCGGCTTCAACCGGGGAGTTTGCAACCGCGATGGGCGCCTTCCGTGCGCTGGGCGGCTCCTGCGGCAATTGTCATGATACCTACCGGGTCGACAACGACTGAGTATTCCATCAGGTAGGCGCACAATAGCGGGGCAGGCAGCTGCCCCGCTGTCGTGTGTTGACTCAAGCCCCGTCTTTAGCCCTGCTCGGGAGGCGCAGACCTACAACTTCTGCAACCCGCCTGACTGCCCCGAACGGCCCGAGCGATTACCACCATTTGGTAAAGTTGATGCTCGAACCGAACAGTCGGGGATGGGTATATTTCACAAAAATCAGCCCGGCAAACACAGCGATCAGGACCTGTGCGATCACTCTCAGCAGCGCCTCAAGCCCGAACCCGAAGCTCTGCGAGACCACGAAGCTTTCCACGAGGGTTAATGCGGCCAGTAAGCCCAGGAACTTTCCATGAGCAAACCCCAGAAACTCTCCGCTGTGGGGGTCTCGAATCGTAGCCGGGATGAACCAGGTTGCGAACAAAGAAATCACCACGGCGTTCAAGTAAACCGTCTCCATAATACCCCCTGTTACGAGCTGGGCTCTCCGGTTGCCGAGCCCAGAACGCTTGCCCCGACTGCGTAGCCTCCGAACATGGCCCGGCCCAACCCTGTTGTTGCCGAGGCAATACCGCCGAAGAATCCTCCGACTGCTCCTAGCGTTGCACCGCCGATGATGCCACCGACACTGCCGACGTATGAGCTTAACCCGCCGGCGACACCGCCAATCACGGCACCGGCCGGACCCAGCCCACCGGCCACCTGTTCCATTTCTTCGAGTGTGAGTTCCCTCATCTACCATCTCCTTGTGTGAATCACTCTGCTTCTGATTTCAGCAGCACCGGCAGCCCCGGACACCCCGGCAAAGCTGATTGACTTCACCTGCCGGAATAACCCTCGGACTGTTGACCCAGGGGTCAACGCCCTGACACTACCGGTGCGACGCCTTCAGTGTAGACAAATTTTCACGAAAGCTAACAATTTTTGGCAAAACCGGACACAACGGGTTCACTCCGGTCAGATTTTAGCGAAGCACTGGCACATCGCAGCTTTCATGAGATGACGCAGCGCGTGAAGCTGGCCCGCGCACGAAACTGATACGCTCCGGCTGTGCAGGAGAGCAGACAATGCTGGGGTACCGCGCCGCCGACAGCGCTGGCGACATCCGCCGGCCTGACAGGCGAAATCAGATAATGAGAAATCCGGGTTAACCCGGCAAGCCGCCGCTGTCAGTCAGGGCGCTGGTGGCGCGTGAAAAATGCAGCCAGTGCCCCACGGTCTTCGTCGGTCAGTCTGCTGGTGTTGAACTCAATCACTTCGTTCATGTCACCACCGACAAATTCACCTTCAGGCTTCATACCCAGAATGAGAAACAGGTCAAAATTGGCAGCAGTCCAGTGCGCAAGTGCGTCTGAGTCAATGGGCTCAATAATCTCATCACCCAGCTGACTGCCGCCGAACTCGCGACTCCAGTCCGGTAGACCAAGGTCGTTTCTGGGGGTATGACATTCTCCGCAATGCCCGAGATTTCTTGCAAGATAGGCGCCACGAGCCACAGTTTCATCAGAAAATACCTCATTGTCCGGCTGCGACAGATCAGCAAGCCTGTTCCAACCGGCAATCATCCAGCGACGCAACCATGGCGCCGCTTCAGGCTCTGGTGCCCGGAAATCAACTGCATCCAGCGATAGGATGTAAGCCGCCATATCCAGCACATCTTCATCACTCAATCCGGCGTAGGAGCGATAGGGGAATACAGGGAAATAATAACTGCCGTCCGGTGCCCGGCCGTGCTTGATCGCATTGATAAAGTCGGCGCCGGACCAGCTACCGGTGCCGCTGACCGGATCGGGCGTAATATTCGGAGCATAAAAAACCCCGAAATCTGTGCGCAACGCAAGACCCCCGCTGGGGCTTTCAGCACGCTCCTCACCTTTGTGACAGCTGATACAGCCGCCGGCGCTGAACAGATATTCCCCACGCGCCAGTGCCTCGCCGCCGCTCGGGATCGTGGCGTTAACTGCAGCAGGCGGAGGGGCGAACACCCAGAATAACGTGCCGGCCATGACCGTGAGGCCTGACAATAAGAGCGTTACTGAGAATCTATTCATGCCAACAGTTCCGTCTAGATCAGTTCCGCAAGCTGTTCCTTGTTGAAGGTCCTGAGTTTATCGGTTTCACCCGCCCGAATCAGTTTCGGCCAGTCGGGATTCGCCAGGAGCGCTCGACCGACCGCAATCAGATCAAACTCGTCCTTTTCCATGCGGGCAAGCAAATCTTCGATTCCGCGAACTTCTGCAGTGCCCTCCCGATAAGTGGCCACGAATTCTTCGGACAGCCCCACGCTGCCCACGCTGATGGTCGGTTTGCCGGTAATCTGTTTGACCCAGCCAGCCAGATTTAGGGGTGAGTCTTCGAATTCCGGTTCCCAGAAGCGTCGGGTGCTGCAGTGAAAAATGTCTACGCCGGCGTCGGACAGCGGCGTAAGAAATTGCGCCAGCTCCTCTTTGGAGTGAGCAAGCTTCGCTTCATAATCCTGCTGCTTCCACTGGGAGAATCGCAGGATAATCGGAAAGTCTTCGCCAATTTCTGCTCTGATCGATTCGACGATCGCTGCCGCAAATCGGGTGCGCTTGACCAGAGAACCGCCATATTCATCTTCGCGAACATTGGTGCCTTCCCAGAAGAAATTATCAATCAGATACCCGTGCGCTCCGTGCAGCTCAAGCGCATCGAATCCCAGCTCTTTCGCGTTGGCCGCGGACTGGGTGAATGCCTGAATAATCTGGTCTATTTCAGCAGTTGAAAGCGGCTGCAGCACCTTTTTCTCGGGCCGCAGGTAGCCGGACGGAGAGACGGTTTGATAGTCCGGATACGGGCCCTGGCCCGGCTTGCGAATCACGCCAACATGCCAGAGCTGCGGCGCAATTTTGCTCCCCGCAGCATGCACGGTCTCAACGACTTTCGCCCACCCCTCCAGTGACTCATCATGAAATTTTGGAATCTGAATATGAGACGAAGCCGCCGGATGGGGAACCGTAGTCCCCTCTGTGATGATCAGGCCGACCTCTCCCTCTGCGCGGCGGCGGTAGTAATCACACACCGCGGCATCGGGAATTCCCTGTGGCGAGAACTGTCGCGTCATCGGTGCCATGGCAATGCGATTGGGCAGCTGGAGTTTAGGATGCGTAAAGGGTCTGAAAAGTATGTCCGTATTCATTAGTATTCCGTTATCAACGCGCATAAAACTGGGAAGCGGCAGTCTACTGAGTCAGACCACTGTTTGTCGAATGCAGGTAGCTCCGGGTTACCGCATTTTCTGCTCAGCGAGCGGTCGGCGGATGTGCCGCCTCAGCGGGCCGGACCGGGTGAACGTTTCCCTCGGCGGCCTGCGCCCGACTGCCGAGCAGGGTATGAACAATGCAGAGGTCTCAATGCTGGAATTTGAACATACTATCGAGGTGAACTGTCCCGGCGATTGCGCTCTACCGCCCATCAGCCGCAGCGAGTTGTGGCAGGGTCTGGTGCTGCGTGCCCGAGAACCACAGGCTTTCAACCCCCACTTACGCTGCACCACCAGAGCAACCGGCATCAATACCTTTGAACGGACCATCGAGGCAGGCGCGGACAGTTTCTGCGAAGAGGTAATCCTTTATCCTGAAAGGCAGATAGTCACCCGGACAACGGCACGGGACAACCCATTCTCGGCTCAGAGCAGAACCCGCATCGAGCAACCTGAAGAGGGCGCGCTGTTCGTGCTCTTTTTCTATCAGCGTGATCTGAGCGAATCTGATGAACAATCGGACATCGGCGTCTATTTACAAGCCGCCTATCGGCAGCTTGATGAGGACGCCATCCGCCGAATCAGACAGATGACAAAAGAAGGTGTTGAGGGTCCAGGCTCAGCTGACCGGCCTCGGTAGCGGCCGCACCCGAATCAGAAAAAGACTCCGGGGGTCAGAGCATACCCTGATCCCCGGATAAGCGCCGTGCTGACGACAGCACCGGAGTCAGACGACGACGTAGTAACTATTGACCCGCCGGTAAGTCACATTCTGGTAACGGTAATGCGTTCTGCCACCGATTCGGACTTTCGCGACTCCGCGCGGCAGAGTCGTCACTCTGACACCGGCTACCGGTCTGACCACCGTGTAGCCACGGCCTTGCCTGGCGTAGTAGACCCCATCATGAACAAAGTACGTTCGACCTGCGTGAACCACCCGGATGTGTGGCCCCGGCACCGACTCAAAAAACTGCCCGACGACAGCCCGGGTGACCACTGTGCGAACCGGAGCGGGTCTGACGATGACGGGCTTGGTAACAACAACCCGCGTGGTATGCCGATGAGGCCCGGACCTTGGGTGCGCCTCGGCTGAATTCAGTCCAAGGGTCATCGAAGCGCCCAGGATTGCTGCGAGGATAAGCGATTTCATTTTTTCATCTCCTGTTCAAGTCCCACCGGATAGTCCAGGCGGTTCAATAAACACCAACTGTCTTGGCTTGCTTATTAGAACGCGACGAACAAAGATTGGTTGACAGGAAATTTACGGATTCCGAGCAGAGGGGCGGGCGCTGATGACGAGCCGGAAACCGATGGCCTCGTTGCGCACACCCGGGTCGACGCCACCTCTGACCGCAGCTCGGACGTTACCGATACCGTCCGCAAACGATCCGCCCCGCATGACCCAAAGCGCCTCGCCATCGCGGGCTTCCAGATCATCAGCTTCAGAGTAGGGATAGGGCTGCATGGGACTCGCGGTCATTTCCCAGACGTTGCCCGCCATGTCGGACAATCCCCAGACGCATTCAGAACAGTCCACCGCGTTGACAGCGCGTATTTCGCCGCCATTAAAATTGACACTCTCCGGCGGCGGCCCGCTGCGCCAGGGAAAAACCTGGCCCTCGGTGCCACGCGCGGCTTTCTCCCACTCCGCCTCCGACGGGAGCGTTACGCGACCCCCGCCTTCCAGAAAGGCTCTCAGCTCTGCCGGCGTCTGATCAGACTGCCGCAGGACAAGGTCAAGCCAGCGGGTATAGGCCAGGGCCTCAGGCCAGGTGATTCCGGTAATCGGCAAGTCGGGTGCCAATCCCTCAACGGCACTCGAGGACTGACCGGTGGCATTCAGATAAGCCGCAAACTGCGCAACGCTCGTTTCATAGCGGGCAATATAATAGGAAGGCAACTCCGGACGACCCTGTCGGCGGGTCGCTGACCAGCGTTCATTCCCATAGGCCATCGGATCAACCGCCGGATTGCTGCCCATGGTGAAGCGACCCGCCGGGATGTGGACGAAGCCCAGGGCCGAGTCGTCCGGCAGATACCAGTGCTCCGCTGAGAATCCCGGCAAACTTGCCGGCAGCGGCAAGGCCGGTATCTGCCCATCAGCGTCCTGCTGCTTGCGCTGCTGCGCCAGAAACAGTGCCACCGCCACAATCACCGCACTCATCAGCATGAAACCCAGCGTACGACTGGGTACGGGCGTTTCAATTGACGGACTGCCCTGACTCATCCGCGCAGATCAGCTTTTACTGCAGGCAAAGGACCAGTCGTGCTCGCAGGCCCGTGCGTAGAGATCGGCTTCCGACCACTGAAGGAGATTGCGGCTGCCTTCGCGCAACAGCAGGCGCAGGTCGAGGGGTCTGGGATCAGCACTGGCAAACCGGTCTTCCGCCAGCAGATTCAGACAGCCCGCCTGAAACTTCAGCTCACAGGACTGGGAAAAATAGGCGCTGGCCAGCATTTCATCTTTCGCAACAACGGCTCCTGAGCGATACAGGATACCCAACTCGTTGCAGGCCCAGCCGGCATTGTCAGCGCAGTAGGTTGACTGCAGCTGGACCAGCCGCTGACAGCTGTTCGCAACCCCGTCTGCACAGGCCTGCTGCCAGAACGGCAGGCTGTCACCGGTGTGCTTGCCGTCTGTTTTACCAATGACACTCATGAGGCCAAACACCAGAATCCAGACACTCATGTGGGCCAGATTGCCGCGGCCACCGAACCACGAGCTTTTCCACAGGTTCAGCGCCGCCTCTGAATCAATCGACCGCACCATTCTGTCTATGACAATGACGCTGAGGTTCAGCAAAGGCACACACAATAGCTTGTCATAGAAGGTCGGCGCGCCGACCAGATCCAAAAGTGTGTAGAGGGCAAACACGCCGATACCATAAAGCATGCCGAACATCAGCTTGCCCAGCGGAGTCCGGGGCGAAGTGGACGGGTCAGTCACCAGCAGATGCAGGCCGAGAAATACGGCCGCTGGAATATCCGAATCAATGAAGTAAGGAACACCGGCACCGAAGGAGTAAAGCGTTGAGAAACTGAACAGCGTAATTGCCGCCATGCCGGCAACCAGAGTGATGGAGAAAAAATACATTACCACCAGGCCAATCAGAAACAGGAATGTGTAAATGTTGGGCGCCAGGGTCAGTGTGGACGCAATTTCCTGACCCCAGGTAATGCTGGTGGTGTTGGTCGCTATCAACAGCAGCGAAAAGATACCGAGCGCAAAGGCCGAGGGATTGAAGATATGGACATTGCGCCCCTCCCGGTGCCAGCGAACGTACTCTTTACCCATGAAGCCGACGGCAATCATCAAAAATTGAAGATAGAACCAGTCATCCCGGAACCACATGAACAAATTGGTGCTGAAGATGATCGGAATCGGGCCAAAACCGAGGGTGTAATTGCGTTTGCGCGACCAGGACAGCAGCATATCGAAACTGAAGGCAAACAATACCTGCGCCGCCAGTAACCAGAGATGTTCGTAGACCGGTCTCCAGTAGTAGCCCCAGTAGAGATAGACGCTGAACTGCACCATCATCTGGATGTAGTGCTGCTGGCGCAACACCACGTTGAAACCAAAAGTCTGGCCTGTTCGACGCGCCGTCAGAATCTGGAAAATCTGCCAGACGCCCAGTACCAGCGCGGCACCGATCACTGAATAGGCGAGCGTCTCATTGCTCTGCACCCGCGGCGTAAAGGCCAGCAGGAACAGACCAGCGGTAAGCGCGGCGGAAAATTTATAGGGGCTGAGACTGATGTCCGCCTCAGGGGATCCTGAAGGCTCAGTTGCCTGCTTGGTGTGACTTTGTGCAAGGGTGGCCATACTGCTCCTCGTGCCCACTCAAAACGACCAGCCAGAGGATAAACCAGCTATCGGGCCAATTCAATTTGACCCGGCAGATTTGGCCGGCCTTCATCAGCCTTGAAAAAGCGGTAAAACAGGCGTAATTTCGATGCTCTGGCCGTAACAAAGCGGCAGTTGAATAACAAGATTTGGAGGTTGCCATGTGCAAGCAAAGCCTGACCAAACTCACGCTGGCTGCAGCCGGTTTATGCCTGGCGCCGCTGCTGTCCGCTCAGGACAGCGAGATTCCGAGGACCGAGTACGGCCACCCGGATTTTCAGGGTTTTTATACGTTCCGGACCATCACGCCCCTGCAGCGTCCGCGGGAACTGGAAAATCTGGAGGTGCTCACGCCTGAGCAGGCGGAAGAATGGGAAGCTTATGAGAACCGGCGTCAGAACCGTGATCTCATCATCGATTCGGTCGGTGGAGCTGGCTATCCCCCGGGGGTCATCTCCTATAATGAATTCTGGTATGAGCGCGGCAGCGAGACCATCGCCGATCGCCGTACCTCACTGATTTACGACCCGCCTAACGGCCGCATTCCCAGCCTGAATGAGGCGGGACAGCAGCGCCGGTCTGCCTACCAGCAGATGGTTTTTGAAAGTGCCGGTCCTGAGGGGCGCACGACGGTAGACCGCTGTATCACCGGCTTCGTCGGTGGCCCACCGATGATACCGGGATCCTACAACAACAACATGCAGCTGGTGCAGACCGAGGATCACGTGATGATTCTCAATGAGATGGTGCATACCGCCCGCATCATTCCCTACGCCGATGACTTCGACATCAAGCAGGGCAAGTGGGAAGGCAACTCCATTGCGCGCTGGGAAGATGACACGCTGGTCATCGAAACCAAGGGCTGGTACCACACCTACAATCTGCGTGGCATGTCCAATGAGGCGTACGTGGTTGAGCGCTTCAGCAGAGCGGACGACAACACGCTGGAATATGATTTCACCGTAACCGACCCCTTGTCGTGGGACGAGCCCTGGTCAGCGCGGGTTCCCCTTCGCGCTTCGCCGGATCCGGTATTCGAGTACGCCTGCCACGAGGGCAATCACGGTCTGATGGGCATCCTGGCCGGCTGGCGTCGCTATGAGGTCATGGGCTTCAACGGCGATGGCTCGCCTAAATCTGACACCGGCGTTGTGCCGACTTCCGAGTAACACCGGCACTCATCAGCATGGTCTCGGGCAAAAGGCCGGCCGCAGAAGCGAGCCGGCTTTTTATTTGCGAACCGAACCGATCTGGCGTAATTTCCCTGCTCCGAACATGCGCATTCATTCCCCGCAAATCTCCAAAATGGTCATGAAAATAGCCAGGCTCCGCCGGGTAGTTCTCCTGCTTATGGCGCTCACAGGCATGACCGCGCAGGCAGAAGTGCAGTCTGTGTTCGTGCAGTCGCGGCTCGATTACAACGCCATATTGATTACGGAAGTTGATGTGGTATTCGTTTACAACGATTCAATACTGGAGAATTTTCCGACAACAAAAACTGAATGGTATGCCAATAAGAGAAGCTTTCTGGAATCTGCCGGGGACAACATCGACCTGGTCAGCATTTTTGTTCCGCAGGGATTCGACTCTGAAATGGCCAGCCTGCCGCAGCGTCGTGGCCAGGCGATAAAAGTGTTCGTCTTTGGACAGCATGACAGCTCGACACGCCCACCCATAGAGATTACTGACTTCGGGAATGTCCTGGTCGAGATTGATCAGTTCGGCATTCTTGTCTCGCAGCGTAGCTGACCGCGCGCTCTGCGACTCGGCGCAGGCGGCTTCAGACATCAACCACGCAGGCTTAAACCCGCATGTCAGATCAAGCCAGGCCCCGGCATGCCCCTCAGGGTCAGAAACGCACTCAACCAGGTACTGTTTTTCAACATATCCGGTACAGTAAATTGGGCTACCTGACCCTCAATCAGCGCCATAACAAAGCCTCTGCCAGATCAGAGAGCCCTCAACCCAGTCAGTGACCGTCTCGCCTTCACCGGCCAGATTGAACTATCAGAAAGAAGCACCGGGCTGCGATTGAACCTGCGGGATTGCTGGTTTATCCTCTGATGCTGGTCCTACTACAACAACAATGAGAGAAAATCCGATGTCTAATCACACGCGTTTCAAAGCAGCTTGCCTCGCGCTACTGGCGGCACCCGCTCTGGTCTTCGCACAGGCAGACATGCCTCCGGTCAATGATCTGCCCAACCCCTACATTACCCAGTCAGGCTATTTTAAGATGCCGGCCGGACGTGACTGGGGCTCCTCAAGCACAGTGGATGTTCATCCGGATGGCGAGAGTATCTGGATTGCCGAGCGCTGCGGCGGCAACATCAACGCCTGCGTCAACAGCCCTGACACCAACATGGTGATGCTGTTCGATAAAGATGGAAATATGGTTCGCAGCTTCGGCGCCGGCTATATCACCTGGCCACATGGCATTGAGGTCGATCATGACGGAAATGTCTGGATTGCCGATGCCCGCGGCACCAACCAGATCGAGGGCTATGACGGCGAACCTTACGGTCATCAGGTCCACAAATTCAGCCCGACCGGCGTGCATCTGATGTCTATCGGCGTGAAGGGCGGCGGCAGCAACGGGGAATGCTGCTATACCCCGAACGATGTGCTGGTTGCACCGGACGGCTCCATTTTCATCGGTGAAGGTCACTCCAGCGCCGAGGGCACACCTAATGCCATGTACAAGTATGATGCCGAAGGCAATCTGATCAAGAAATGGGGTGAGTGGGGCATGGAGCCCGGCAATTTCCGTCAGCCGCATGCGCTTGCCATGGATTCTCAGGGGCGACTGTTTGTCTCTGACCGCGGCAACAACCGCATCCAGATATTTGACCAGGACGGCAATCTGCTCGACGTCTGGTATCAGTTCAGCCGCAACAGCGGAATCTTTATTGATGACAACGATGTGCTCTATGCAGCGGACTCGGAGTCCGGCTCGGTAAACCCCGATCACGGAGACTGGACCCGGGGGATACGGATCGGCAGTGCGATTACCGGGGAGGTCGAATTCCTGATCCCGGACCCTCAGCCAGACTGCCGCGGCACCTGCACCGCTGAAGGCGTGGTCGCCGACAGTCATGGCAACATCTTTGGCGCAGAAGTAGGCCCGGTAGGCGGAATCAAGCGCTACCTCAGAGCAGTAAAATAAGCCGACTGCGCGCACAAAAAAGCCCACCATCTGGTGGGCTTTTTTATGCCTCGGGCTGAATCCAGGCACCTTTACCTTCTAGCTTCAGTTGCCTTCAGTCGCGACCTGTACCGCGGACAGGTCTATCGAAGGCCCTCACGCTGCCTCAGAGCGCACCTAGATACTGGCAATGATCTCATTCAATGTCGCACTCGGGCGCATTGCCGCTGCAGCCAGTTCCGGATCAGGCTTGTAGTAACCGCCCACCTCCATGGCAACGCCCTGGGCCGAGTTGAGCTCTGCCACAATCCGGGCTTCATTCTCCCCCATGGCGGTCGCAGCAGAAGCAAAATGCCGTGCCAGCTCCGCATCTTCGGACTGGGCCGCCAAAGCCTCTGCCCAGTACATGGCCAGATAAAAGTGACTGCCCCGATTGTCCAGCTCATTCACCTTCCGCGACGGGGATTTGTTCTCGTCAAGAAATTTACCGGTTGCCTGATCCAGTGCCTTGGCCAGCACCTGAGCGCGCGAATTCTCCGTGACCTGAGCGAGATGTTCGAGGGAAGCTGCCAGAGCCAGAAACTCTCCCAGCGAATCCCAGCGAAGGTGGTTCTCTTTTTCAAACTGCTGCACGTGTTTGGGCGCTGAACCTCCGGCGCCTGTCTCAAACAGGCCCCCGCCGTTCATCAGCGGAACAATAGAAAGCATCTTGGCGCTGGTGCCTAACTCAAGAATCGGAAACAGATCCGTCAGGTAGTCACGCAGCACGTTGCCCGTAGCGGAGATCGTGTCTTTACCCGCACCGATCCGCTCCAGAGAGAAGCGAGTCGCCGCGGCCGGAGCCATGATATGAATCTCAAGCCCCTCAGTGTCGTGCTCAGGCAGGTAGGCATTGACCTTTTTGATCAGCTGCGCATCGTGCGCCCGCTCTTCATTCAGCCAGAACACAACAGGTGTCTCGCTCAGGCGCGCGCGGGACACCGCCAGCTTCACCCAGTCCTGAATAGGCGCGTCCTTCACCTGGCACATCCGCCAGATATCGCCTGCCGCTACCGCGTGTTCAAGCAGGGTCCTGCCATCACCATCAACCACTGCGATCGTCCCGTCTGCGGCGACCTCGAATGTCTTGTCGTGTGAACCATACTCTTCCGCTTTCTGCGCCATCAGTCCCACATTGGGCACGCTGCCCATGGTCGACGGATTAAACGCGCCATTCTGTTTGCAGTAGTCAATCACCTGCTGATAGATCCCCGCATAGCTGCGGTCCGGGATGATTGCTTTCATGTCGTGGAGCTGACCATCCGGGCCCCACATCTGTCCGGAGGAACGCAGCGCTGCGGGCATGGACGCATCAATAATGATATCGCTGGGCACGTGCAGGTTGGTGATGCCCCGATCTGAATCCACCATCGCCATATCTGGCCGGGTGCTGTAGACCGCCTGCAGGTCTGCTTCAATTGCCGTCCGCTCCTCATCAGTAAGCGACTGAATCTTGGCGTAGACATCACCAATGCCGTTGTTGGCATCCACGCCGAGCTCGGCAAATTGCTCGCTGTATTTTTCAAAGACGTCCCGGTAGTACACCTTCACGGCGTGGCCAAAGATAATCGGGTCAGAAACCTTCATCATCGTGGCTTTCATGTGCAGAGACATCAGCACATCCTGCTCGTTTGCATCCTGGATCTCCGCTTCGAGAAACTCGCGCAAGGCCTGCGCGCTCATACAGGCAGCATCGATAACTTCACCGGCCTGCAGAGCAATGTTGTCCTTGAGCACCGAGACTGTGCCATCGCTGCCGGTATGCTGAATCGTTACCGAAGTCGCAGCAGGCACTGTAGTGGACTGCTCGCTGCCAAAAAAATCACCTTCTGCCATGCTGGCGACATGAGACTTTGACGCCGAAGACCAGACCCCCATTGAGTGAGGATTCTTCTTCGCGTAGTTCTTCACCGAAGCCGGTGCACGTCGGTCGGAATTTCCTTCGCGCAAAACCGGGTTAACTGCGCTGCCCTTAATGCGGTCATAGCGGGCCTTGATATCTCTCTCCTCATCGCTTGAAGGCTCTTCCGGGTAGTCAGGAAGCGCATAGCCTTTCCCCTGCAGCTCTGCAATGGCTGCCTTCATCTGTGGAATAGAGGCCGAGATATTCGGCAGCTTGATGATGTTCGCCAGCGGATCCTGGGTCAGATTTCCCAACTCGGCCAGCGCGTCGGACTGCTGCTGGTCAGCGCTCAGATAGTCAGCGAAGTTGGCGATGATGCGTCCGGACAGGGAGATGTCTCTGATCTCAACATCGACATCGCAAGCGCGGGCGAAGGCTTCGACAATCGGCAACAAGGAGTAGGTTGCCAGCGCAGGAGCTTCGTCGGTTTCGGTATAAATAATGGTGGATTTTTTCGCTGACATCATGTTTCCTTAATTAGCGCGCACTCGACCTGGCGATCGACCTGAAAAAAGAGGCGCGGATTATAGCAGTCCAGGCATACCGTTAAAACTGAAGAAGCGTGCGCAAACGCCGGGTCGAGCCTTATAGCGCCGGAACCACCTGCCGCAACGGGTAAAAAATGATCATAAACACTTCACTACCGGACTTTGTCTTGCGAAAGGCAACGGTCGAAGACTGTCCCCTAATCCTGAGTTTCATCAGGGAACTGGCGGAATATGAGAAGCTGCTGCACGAAGTCGTCGCCAGCGTTGAAACACTGGAAGAAACCCTGTTTGGTGAGGTGGCCTATGCCCAGTCTGTCATCGGAGAATATCAGGGTACTGCGGTCGGCTATGCCCTGTTCTTTCATAATTTCTCCACCTTCACCGGGAGACCGGGTATCTATCTGGAAGATTTATATGTACAGCCGCACATGCGTGGCAAAGGTTTTGGTAAGTGCCTGCTGGCCTATCTTGCCAGACTGGCTGTCGACAAGGGCTGCACGCGCGTTGAGTGGTCGGTGTTGGACTGGAATGAACCTTCGATCCAGTTCTACCGCTCGATCGGAGCAGCACCTATGGATGAATGGACAGTGCAGCGGCTTGATGGCGAAGCCCTGGCGAGCTTCGCCAGAGAATTCTGAGCGCATGTGTTATTCCCCGCCGGCCTGATGGCTGCCGGACCCTTAACGCACCGCACACGCTTGAGCGATCGTATTGATTATTGACCCAGTAAGGACCCTGCTTTGACCAGAATTGTTTATCTCAATGGCGAGTATCTGCCTGCCGATGAAGCCAAAGTCTCCATCTTTGACCGAGGCTATATTTTCGGCGACGGCGTCTATGAAGTCGTCCCTGTATTCGAAGGAGCCGTTGTCGACAAAGCCTATTTTCTGGAGCGTCTTGATCGGAGCCTCAGCCAGATTCAGCTCGACTGGCCCTGCAGTCAGCAGGCGTATCTTGACGTGATGTCAGAACTGGTGAGCCGCAATAATCTTCGCGAAGGCGTGGTGTACTCTCAGGTGACCCGGGGCATTGCCGAGCGGGATTTCCCGTTCCCCGCCGATACCGCGCCCGGCTTCATGGCGTTTTCATCCCAGATGAACCTGCTCAACAACCCGGCTGCCACTGAAGGTATCAAAGTCGCAACCACTCCTGATCTGCGCTGGAAACGGCGCGACATCAAATCGATCAACCTGCTTGGACAGTGCATGGCGAAGCAGGACGCGGTCAGCAAAGGGGCGAAAGAAGGCTGGATGGTGGAAGACGGTTATGTCACTGAGGGGGTGTCTTCCTCTGCCTATATTGTCATTGGCGATAAGATTGTCACCCGACCGCTGTCCAACTCCATCTTGCCGGGCATCAGACGCAGAACGCTGTTAGAGCTGGCCGAGCAAACAGGCATCGAGATTGAGGAGCGACTGTTTACCGTGGAAGAGGCGCTGGCAGCGGACGAAGCGTTCATCAGCAGCGCGACGACTATGGCGCTTGGCGTTGTTGAGATTGATGGGACCCGGATAGGAAATGGGACACCCGGCCCTGTCACAATGAAAATGCGCGCGATGTATACGGACCGGGTGTTGCAGGAGGCGCGCGAGGGCTGAACGTTCAGTCCAGCGGATAGCTGATTACACCGCAAATATCCCGGTTTTGACCGAGCGCCATCAATAAACGATCGAGACCGAGCGCAACACCTGCGCAGCTCGGCAGGCCCGCCTCCATAGCAGCAAGCAGTTCTTCATCGACAGGCACAGCCGGCAGGCCAAGTTGCTGCCGTCTGACAAGGTCCCTCTCAAACCGCGCCCGCTGCTCTGCCGCGTCAGTCAACTCGAAGTAACCATTGGCCAGCTCCATGCCGTCTACATAGAGTTCAAAGCGCTGCGCGACAGGAACGCCCTCAGCATCAGGCGCTACAACCGACAGTGCGGCCTGCGCTTCTGGATATTCATAGATAAAGCAGCTATCCGGCAAGCTTGGCTCAATTTTTTGACCCATCAACAGCTGTAGATAATCGGTCGCATCCAGATCAGCGCTGCGGACATCAATCAACTCATCGCTGCGCTGCTTCAGTTCCTCAAGGGCGATGGTGTGCGGATCAAGATTGAGATGCGTCCTGAATAATTCTCCGTAGGTAACTCTTGGAATATTCTGACGGCTCAACAAACGAGCAATGAGCTGCTCCACTTCATCCATCAGATCAGCCAGCGAGAACCCGGGACGATACCATTCAATGAGCGTGAATTCCGGATTATGCAAGCGGCTTCGCTCGCCGGCCCGAAAGGCTTTGGCAATCTGGTAAATCGGGCCCGAGCCCGCGGCCAACAGCCGCTTCATCGCGTACTCAGGTGAGGTCTGAAGAAACAAGGGGAGCTGCGAAGGATCATGCGTACGCACCTCAAAGGAATGCAAATGCACATCCGTGACGGTACTGGTTCCCAGCAGCGGCGTTTCAACTTCCATCACCTCCCGCTCAGCAAAGAAGCGCCTGACCTCGGCCAGCACCGAGGCACGCAACTTCAGGCTACCCGGCAAGGAGTGATGCTTCCTTTCAGCCACGCTAAGTCAACGCTCAAAGGCGGATGGTGATTTATTTGCTGACGCGATTCTGATACTCACCCGTGCGGGTGTCGACACGCAGCACATCGCCGATATTGACGAACAGTGGCACCTTGACCACCGCGCCCGAGCTCAAAGTAGCCGGCTTGGTGCCGCCCTGAGCCGTGTCGCCTTTAAGTCCGGGGTCTGTTTCCGTGACCTCAAGCTCAACAAAATTCGGTGGCGACACCGAGATTGGCGCCTCGTTCCAGAGAATCACCTGGTAGACATCCTGTTCCTTGAGCCAGTCTTTCGCCTCAGAGATTGCGCTTGCGTCCGCCGCCACCTGCTCGAAACTACCGTCAGTTTTCATGAAGTGCCAGAACTCACCGTCCGCATAGAGATATTCCATGTCGATTTCCATGACATCGGCCGCTTCAATCGACTCTCCGGATTTAAACGTACGTTCCCAGACTCTGCCGTTACGCAGATTGCGAAATTTCACGCGATTGAAAGCCTGGCCTTTACCGGGCTTAACCACCTCGTTTTCAAGGATAGAGCAGGGCTCTCCGTCGACCAGCACTTTCAGTCCTGATTTGAATTCGTTGGTTGCGTAGCTTGCCATTTGCTGTCTCCTTTCTTCTGTCTGGGTATCTCGGAGGCGACCGGACCCCGGACGAAAAGTTTACCTGTGTTTTCACGGATAAGCCTGCTTGTCATCCGCATTGTTGCTATGATGCGACGAAACCACCGCACAAATTGTGACCCGGTCTGAATTCCGAACAGTTAACGCCCGTATCCAGTCATGAGCAACGCTGCCCTATCGGTCATCACTTCTGACCCGCCTGAAAAATGGCAGGAAATATTAGCTGATCTCATCACAGATCCAAAGGAATTAACCGAAATTCTCCAGCTCGACAGCAACCAGGGCTCCGATAGCCTACTGGCCCAGTCCGGACTGGACAGGTTTTCTCTCAAGGTGCCCAGACCATTTGCGCGGCGCATGCAGCCGGGCAAATGGGACGACCCACTGTTGCGGCAGGTCTGGCCGAGCCAGCTGGAAGAGGAGGTGGATTCCTCGCTCAGTGAAGATCCCCTGCAGGAAAGAAGCTTCAATCAGGCGCAAGGACTGCTGCAAAAATACCGGGGTCGTGTTCTGCTTACCGCAGCGCCTCATTGTGCAGTGCACTGCCGATATTGCTTCAGGCGACACTTTGACTATGCGACCAACACGCCGGGCAAGCAGCAGTGGCAGGAAACTCTGGGGCAGATCGGCAGGGACAGCAGCATCTCCGAGGTCATTCTGAGCGGCGGTGATCCGCTGGCCGCGGGAGACAACTATCTCAATTGGCTGTTGACTCAGATCGACACACTCAGACAGATCACCACCATTCGTATCCACACCCGTCTGCCGGTAGTGATCCCGCAGCGGATTACCCGCAGTCTGTGCCAGACGCTCGCGTCGCTGAATAGCAAACTGGTAATTGTCATTCATTGCAACCACGGTCAGGAGATTGACTCCTCGGTGCAGCTCGCCATGCAAAAGCTCAGAGCAACGGGCGCAACGTTGATGAATCAGTCAGTACTGCTCAAAGGCATCAATGATGATGCAGCATGTCTGGTTTCGCTGAGTCATAAACTGTTTGACATGAATGTACTGCCTTACTATCTGCACCTGCCGGATCGGGTTGCCGGAACCGGACATTTTCTGGTCGACGAACAAGAAGGCCTGAACCTGATCACCGAAATCCGTGCCCTGCTGCCCGGCTATCTGGTCCCTCGGCTGGTCAGAGAAGACCCGGGCAGTGACAGTAAAACGCGACTGGGCTGAGTATTCATCAGTAGCGCTTGCCAGATTGCGTCATTCAGGAGGGGTATAGCGGCATCTGCCCGCCTGAGAGGCCTCGCTTTCGCATACCGCGTCGATCGGCCACGTTCCAACTGTTTGGGACAATGCGACGCTCCTGTTATTCTTGCCCCTGCATGGCGCATCGAAAAGATTTTCTGGCTTGACAAAAACACCTGACACAGACGCAGAAGCACCTTCTCAGCACAGGCCGACGCTGAGCCGGGTTTCGACCAAATTTACGGTCACCGGATGTCTGCTTCTGGTCCTCGCCATGTGCGTCTTCTGGCTGATCAGCAGCTACAGCAATCGCAGTTTATTGCAGCAGCAAGCAGACGGGCTCGGTCAGGCTCTCGCCGAGCAAACCGCCATGCAGCTGACCGAACTGGTTTTGGCTAACGATCTGATCAGCATGAACGTGGTCCTCAACAGCCTGACTGAAGCCACCGGCATTCAGCGAATCTCAGTACTCAGCGTCGATGATGCCGTGCTGGCCGAAGCGGAGGGTCGCGAAGAAGCCATACGCCCACTGGTGCCTTTGCCCGTCCCGCAGGCATCCATTCGCGCAGAATATGAAGCACCGATTACGCTCAACGGCGCGGTTGCGGGGACGGTGCGGCTTGAGCTTAACCTCGACTATATCGAGGCGGGAGCAGCGAACAGTCTTCTGCTGATTGTCGGTGCCACTTTTCTGTTGCTGACGGTCTGTGTGCTGCTGAGCGGAATCTACTTCCAGTATGTGGTGAGTTTCCCGGCCAATCTGCTGGCGTTCGCTCTCAGCAATATCCGCAAGGGCGAGATCGATACCTGCCCGGAGCCGGAATCCAATCATGAACTCAGCGCAGCCATTCGGCAGTACAATGCAACCGCAGAATTTCTTGCCCAAAATACCTTTCTGAACCAGCTCAGCACCCGAGCACCCAGTGCGGACCATCAGTCTTCAGGCACAGCGGCCGGCGGGCAGGCCACAACCCTGCTGGTAATCAGCATGGCGAACTACCAGTACCTTGCCTCGACGCTGCCCGGCGAGACGCTCTTTGAACTGCTCAACAAATATTATTTCTACATCGACAAAGCTTCTCGCCTCTATAACGGCAGCGTCTGTTTCTGTGCAGACGGTGAAGCTGTCATCCATTTCAATGACGTTGAAATGGAAGAGGATCAGGCCTTTTTCGGAGCCTGCTGCGCACAGTTGTTTCTACAAATAATTGGCGATGTCAATGACGTGGGAGACGACCCGATACCTGCAAAATACCGAATAGCAGTGCACAGCGGGCAGTCGCTCAACAGTCTCTATTCGCCCATCACACAGTCCAGCAATAACCTCAGCGGCGAGACGCTGGATGAGGCACGCACAATTTGTCAGCATTGCCCGGACAATGCCCTGCTGATTTCAGCGGTCAGCTTTGAGCAGGCCGGCGGTCTGAGCCGACTGGACGCCGAGGAAGAGTTCGAGATTGGCGATGACGTGCGCATTGCCACCTTTCTCGCGAGGGAGCCAATGGCCGAATACAAACCGTTGATAGAGCGGCAGGCGATGCAGCTGGTGACGCTGTTCGCTGACTAGGTTCCTTACTTCACCGCAGTCCGGCAAAACAGGCGCCGCGCTTGCGGCGAGCGCACCCGGCTATGTCAGGACTTCGATGCGATCCACATTCTGAAAGCCCCGGGGCAACTTATTACCGCGGCGCCCGCGCTCACCCTGGTAGTGCTGCAGATCAGCCGGTTTCAGATTATGATGACGCCGACCGGCATAAACCGTCAGGGTGTCTTCCGCGGTCACCGTTGTCATGGCGACAACAAATTCAATCCGCTCGGCAACACGGGCGCTCGGGATGTTAATGATTTTGTTGCCCTTGCCTTTGGCTAAACGGGGAAGCTGACTCAGAGGGAACATGAGCATGCGTCCCTCGTTGGTCACCGAAACAATTCGATCGCTGTCATAATTCTGAATCATCACAGCCGGCAGCAATACCGACCCTTTCGGCAAGCGCAAGATGGCTTTACCTGACTTGTTTTTGCTGATCAGGTCTCCGAGCTTGGCGACGAAGCCATAACCGGCATCACTGGCCAGCAAGACATCTCTGTCGTCATCGCCGATCACAACTCCCTCGAACGTTGCACCCGACGGCGGGTTCACTTTACCGGAAACCGGCTCCCCCTGGCCGCGTGCCGAAGGCAGGGTATGCGCGGGCAGAGAGTAAGCCCGACCGGTGGAATCGAGGAAAATGGCCAGCTGATTGCTTTTCCCACGCGCAGCGATTTTAAAACCGTCCCCCGATTTGTACTGCAGTGCGCGGGGATCCACATCGTGACCTTTGGCCGAGCGCATCCACCCGCGCTCCGACAGAACAATGGTGACGGGCTCGGTAGAGAGCAGCTCGGTTTCACTGAAGGCTCTGGCCTCTTCGCGCTCCACCAGCCTGGAGCGCCGTGCGTCGCCGAACTTTTCCGCATCGGTCTTGATTTCATTCTTGATAAACGTTTTCAGGCGGGTAGCTGACTTCAGCAGCTGCTCCAGAGTTTTACGTTCGTCACTCAGCTCTTGCTGCTCGGTTTTAATCTTGATCTCCTCAAGCTTGGCCAGCTGTCGCAGGCGCAGCTCAAGGATTGCTTCTGACTGGCGCTCGCTGATCTTAAACGCCTTCATCAACGCCTGCTTGGGTTTGTCTTCCTGACGAATAATTTTGATGACCTCATCAATATTCAGGAAAGCAATCAGTAGGCCGTCAAGGATATGCAAACGATCAAGTATCTTGTCGAGACGAAACTGGAGTCTGCGCCGGACCGTGACAGTTCGGAACTGCAGCCATTCTTTCAGCAGACTTACCAGGTCTTTAACCTGAGGGCGCTTGTTGATCCCTATCATGTTGAAATTCACACGATAGTTCTTTTCCAGGTCCGTGGTGGAAAACAAGTGCGACATGACACTGTCGATATCCACCCGATTCGAGCGCGGCACAATGACGATTCGCGTCGGGTTTTCATGGTCCGACTCGTCTTTCAGATCAACCACCATAGGCAGCTTCTTTTTCTGCATCTGCGCAGCAATCTGCTCAAGAATCTTGGCACCGGAAACCTGATATGGCAGTGCGGTAATGACAATCTCGCCATTTTCTTTCACGTAGGTCGCGCGGGCCTTCATGGTTCCGCGACCGGTGCGGTACATTTCTTCAATTTCAGACTGAGGGGTGATGATCTCCGCTTCAGTGGGAAAATCCGGACCCTTGATGTGCTTGCCGATGTCTTGCAGCGTTGCTTTGGGGTTATCGAGCAGATGGATCAGCGCCTGGGCAACTTCATGAAGATTGTGCGGTGGAATGTCTGTCGCCATCCCCACAGCAATCCCGCTACCGCCGTTAAGCAGCACATTAGGCAACCGTGCCGGCAGCATTTCCGGTTCGTCCAGTGTGCCGTCGAAATTCGGCTTCCATTCGACCGTGCCCTGGCCTAGCTCACCCAGCAGTACATCTGCATAATTACGCAGTCGCGATTCCGTATAGCGCATCGCCGCAAAAGACTTTGGGTCGTCCTGCGAACCCCAGTTACCCTGTCCATCCACCAGCGGATATCGATAGGTAAACGGCTGCGCCATGAGCACCATGGCTTCATAGCAGGCGGAATCACCGTGCGGGTGAAACTTGCCGATAACATCACCGATGGTTCGGGCTGACTTCTTGAACTTAGCCGAAGCCTTCAGGCCAAGCTCAGACATCGCATAGATGATTCTGCGCTGAACCGGTTTAAGCCCGTCACCGATACTGGGCAGAGCACGGTCGTTGATGACGTACATCGAATAATTCAGATAGGCCTGCTGCGTATAGCTGCGCAGAGCTATCTGTTCGACGCCGTCGTCACTGAGGATAATGTCTTCGTTCATAGGTTTGCTCGCTAGCAACCGCAGGTTGCATGACGACTATTCCGCATAGTCCGCCAGATTTCCGCTTTCTTCCAGCCAGGCTTTCCGGTCAGCTGCCCGGTTTTTCGCCAGCAGCATATCCATGACTTCCAGTGTGCTTTTCTTCTTACTGCTGGTTGCGGCTTCAAGGGTCAGCTGTACCAGCCGACGCGTGTCCTTAGCCATGGTGGTCTCTCGCAGCTGCATCGGGTTCATCTCGCCTAAACCCTTGAAGCGCTGCACATTGATCTTGCCGCTTTTCTTCTCCGCCGCGATCCGATCGAGAATGCCGTTCTTCTCATCTTCATCCAGTGCGTAAAAGACTTCCTTGCCGACATCGATGCGAAACAGCGGTGGCATGGCGACGTAGACGTGACCCGCTTCTACCACCGGCCGGAAGTGCCTGACGAACAGCGCGCACAGCAATGTGGCAATGTGGAGCCCGTCCGAATCGGCGTCTGCCAGAATACAAATTTTGCCGTAGCGCAGATCATCGATCTTGCTGGATCCGGGATCGACACCGAGCGCGATGGCGATGTCGTGCACCGCCTGCGAGGCCAGAATCTCGGCCGAATCCACCTCCCAGGTATTCAGGATCTTACCCCGCAGCGGCATGATCGCCTGAAATTCCCGGTCCCGTGCCTGTTTCGCAGATCCCCCGGCCGAATCCCCTTCCACCAGAAACAGCTCACCTGACATCACGTCTTCGGTGGAGCAATCGGCCAGTTTCCCCGGCAGTGCCGGGCCGGCGGTAACTTTCTTGCGCGCGACTTTTTTGCTGGCCTTGAGCCGGCGCTGCGCATTGCTGATACATAACTCGGCAATGGCCTCTGCTTCGGCGGTATGCTGATTTAACCAGAGGCTGAATTCGTCCTTGATGACGCCGGAAACGAAAACTGCACACTGTCGGGAAGACAGTTTTTCCTTGGTCTGACCTGAAAACTGAGGATCAACCAACTTCGAAGACAGCACATAGCTGCACTTTTCCCAGACATCTTCGGCCGTAAGCTTGATGCCGCGGGGCAGCAGATTACGAAATTCACAGAACTCCCGCAGCGCTTCCAGCAATCCGGTTCGCAAGCCGTTGACGTGAGTGCCGCCTTGCGCGGTCGGGATCAGATTGACATAACTTTCCCCGATCACCTCGCCGCCATCAGGCAGCCAGTGAAGCGCCCAGTCAACGGCCTCGTCATTGCCTTTGATAGCGCCAACGAAAGGTGCCTGCGGGATGCACTCGTAGTCAGCGGTGGCCTGCAACAGATAATCCGTCAGACCATCTTCGAAGTACCACTCCTCGCTTTGCGACTTGGCCTTGCTGACCGTATTGTCAACAAACGTCACCCGCAGGCCGGAACACAGGACCGCTTTGGCGCGCAGCACATGTTTGAGCCTGGGAATGGAAATCTTTACCGAATCAAAGTACTTCTCATCCGGCAAGAACGTCACGGTCGTCCCGGTATTTCGCTTGCCGACTTTGCCAGTGACCTTCAGCTCAGAAGCTTTCTCTCCGCCTTTGAACTTCATTGAATAGACTTTGGCGTCACGCTTAACCGTCACTTCGAGCGTTTTTGACAGCGCGTTGACCACAGACACACCGACCCCGTGCAGTCCGCCTGAGTACTGATAATTCTTATTGGAAAATTTTCCGCCTGCATGGAGGCGAGTCAGGATCAGTTCAACGCCGGACACCTTCTCGTTTTTGTGCTGATCGACCGGCATGCCGCGGCCATCATCACTGACTTCGATCAGTCCATCCTGATGCAAAGTCAGGGTCAACTGGCTGGCAAAGCCTGCCAGTGCCTCATCGACACTGTTGTCGATCACCTCCTGAATGAGGTGGTTCGGGCGGGTTGTATCGGTATACATACCCGGGCGCTTGCGAACAGGGTCAAGGCCGGTAAGTACTTCAATCGCGTCGGCGTTGTAGTTATTGGACATCGAAAATGAATTCAGAACGGGGGCGTTAATGACTGCAGATCAATAATATTCTATCGCACAGATTCAGTAATTCTTGATAGCAAAAACGCCTCTATCGCAGGCAATTCCTCTGCATATCCGTCGTAACTGTGACTGCCTCCTTGCCGGATTACCAGTTCGGCTTTACTGAACTTTTCAGCGGCCAGACGGTAATCGAGAGTCTCGTCACCGGTCTGCACCATCACTCTGAAATTTTGCGGATACCTGAGCGTCTTGCAGTCGAGTTGTCTCAGTTCCCGGATATAAGCAGGCGTCACCGTATGAACAGAGTCAGTGTAGTAATTCTGATGATCACCGAGATAGGATTCCCACCTGTCAAATGGGCCAACCGCGGGATTGATCAGCACCGCCGGCAGATTGAACTGCTCAGACAGGCAAGCGGCGTAGAATCCGCCAAGGCTGCTGCCAATCAGGCCCAACTTGGCTTGTGGCAGATTATCAATCAGCGCCGTGAGTTCTGCCATGGTGGCGGCCGGGCCGTGCTTCATAAACGGCACGTGAATCCGGTCCGACATGCCTCTGCCGTTACAGTAGGCCACTGTCTCACGGGCCTTACTGGACTGTGGCGCGCTCAAAAACCCGTGCAGATACAGAATATGATGATCAGTGCCCATGACAGTATCTCAGCACAGCAGCGACTGGCGGGAGAAGGGAGATAGCCCGGAACGGAAAACGAGGCGCGCAGGGCAGCAGATCAGTAGCCACCGCTGCTGAAATCTGCTTCCAATTGCTCACCGGCGACGCGTATCACCTGAGTCTCAATACTGCCATCCGAATGAAGCACCAGATTTCGATAGCCCGGATTCTGCTTGTCCAGCGCAAAGTTAACCACATCAGGTTTGAACTGAATGCAGGTGGAGGGGGTACACAGACACCGGATACCCTCAAACTCGAAATCGAGCTCCTGATGGATGTGACCATAAACTACCGCCCGGAGCTTGCTGGATGTTTTGGCTGTCTCCCAGAAATTCCGAGGATTCTGCAGACCGATGTCTTTCATCCAGCCGGCTGTGCCTTTGACGGGATTGTGGTGCATGCTGACCAGAATATGATCCACTGAATCGCTGAGCTCCGATGCTTCAAGCTGGGCACTGAGAAACGCCAGCTCATCCTCTGAGAGCGCGCCATGCACCTGCCCGTCCACGCTGGTATCAAGCATCACAATCAGCCAGTGGCCCAACTGCATATGCTTGTGTGCCGCCGACGTCCCTTCAGCCAACGACCGCATCAGCAGCGCGTTGTCATGATTTCCGGGCAGCCACATGAAAGGCGCGTTCAGCATCCCGATACTGGACTTGAAGTATTCATAGGCTGGCTCGGAGGCGTCTTGTGCGATGTCACCGGTACCCAAGATCAGATCAGGCGGGCTGTCATGCATCCGGACCAGCTCAAGCACCTGTTCAAAACTGTGCTTGGTGTTCATTTTCAACAGCGTGCCCGACCCCTCACTGTACAGATGAGTGTCTGTTATCTGAACGATTCGGACCGGACTGTGTTGATCTTTTGCCATCTGCTATTTCACAGGCTCACTCAGGAATAGGTGAGCTCTGGCACCTTCTCACTGATACCGGATTTCAGGCAGTGCGTCAGCCACTCGCCCAAAAACTGATTAACCTGCATTTTTTCATCCGAGTGATACATCTCGGGGTTTGGCTTGGCATAACGGGGCTTAAGCTTACGATGGCCCTGATAGGAGACCACTTCCGCAGTGCTGGCATCATGGTAAACGCGCACCAGCATGGACGGGTTGGTCATCCATTTTGTTAACTCGGGCTTCTGCACAATTTCCAGAGTGCTGGTGTATTTGAATGCCTCAAGGATCTTGATCTCTACGGTGACCGGCTCATTCACTCCGTCCATGTCATCATAGTCTGCCAGACAAAAGCGGGTGACCCGGCCTTCCAGCGCCTTCTCCGGCTCTTCGTCTGAAATCGCCTGACCCGGGCCCTCATCGGTCGAGGCAATGTCCGCAAAGGAGCGGTCGAGGTAGGCGCTCATTTCAGGCACCAGCTTGAGCAAGCGAATGTAATTGGCGTCGCATTCGGCCATCTGCTTGATCAGATCGACACTGTAATCGGATTTTGGCATTGATTCTCTGGTATACGTTTTTACGATTTTCCCGACAGGCTTAGGCGACACTTGCCGGCTCCCGGCATTCAGCAGGGCGATCCGCCGGACACGGTGCTGCGACTGCGACCTGCCGGACCCAGAGCCTCGGGTAATTCACCGCCTACGGACGGCAGACTAAAGCTACCATGCGGCTTTGGCGACAACTGTCGACAGCATCACATTTTAACCAATCAGGCGCGATTGTCATGAGAATTTTCCCCGGTTCGCGCCGGCCCGTATGAGACTAGGTCCATGTTTTCTGGAGAGTTTTCTGATTGAGTTCCAGCCACTGCAGCGCAATCACTGACATGGCATTATTGATTTCGCCGGATCTTACCCTTTGCAGCGCCTGCTCACGCGGCAATACAACGACTTTAATGTCTTCATGCTCCTGTTCCAGGCCATGAATGCCGCCGGCAGCCTCAGCGTCGACTTTCGCACAGAACAGCGTGACCTTTTCAGTCGAGGCCCCCGGACTGTTGAAGTATTCACAGATTTTGACCAGCCCGCTGGCCGTCAGACCGGTTTCTTCCCGGGTTTCTCTCAGGGCAACGGCCTCCAGCGTCTCTTCCTTGTCCACCATTCCGGCCACCAGTTCCAGCGGCCAGGGCGATTCGGGCTGCCACAGCATCCCCGCTCTGAACTGGCGCACCATCACCAGCCGGTCAGTATCCGGGTCGAGCAATAACACTCCGACGGCCTGCTCCTTGATCAGTAGCTCGCGCTCAAGACGCTCACTCCAGCCGCCCCCGAACAACTGATGCTTGAGGTGCAGCTTTTCGACTTTCAGAAAGCCCTGGTAGACGGCAGACTGGCTCTGGATCTCCACGTCACTTTGTTGAAACAACGGTTCATCTGAATCCTGTCTGACAGACATCTGCCGGTTCGCACTGAGTTCGTGAATCAGATCGGCCATGGCATCGCGAATCTCACCGCATACCGACTCAAAGCAGGCATTGATATCTGCCTCCGGGCCCGTTGCCTGTGCCGGATCGGTAAAAGGCAGGTGACGCTTTGCGGTCCCTGCTGGCAACAGAGGGCAGTTGGTATCCGCATGGGAGCACACCGACACAACCAGATCGGCGGCGGCCAGCATCTCGTCTGTCAGAATGTCAGAGGTGTGCGCGCTGATATCGACGCCATTCTGGGCCATAACAGCAACGGCGCGGGGATTGAGGCCGTGTGCTTCCAGCCCGGCCGAGGAGAAGGAAAAAGCCTCCGGGTCAGAAAGCTGCGCCGCTGAGGCACGTGCCCAGCCTTCTGCCATTTGTGATCGACAGGAATTACCCGTACAAAGAAACAGGATGTGCACGGCGCACTAGCTGCGGCTGGTCACTTCCAGCAGGTGATAGCCAAATTGGGTTTTCACCGGGCCCTGCAGCGAATTCACTTCCGCGCTGAACACCACTTCATCGAATTCTTTCACCATCATCCCGGGTCCGAACTGACCCAGATCTCCACCCTGCGCTTTAGAGGGACAGCTGGAGAACTGTCTGGCAATGTCTGCAAAGTCTTCACCGTTTTCAATCTTCTCTTTGAGCTCGAGGCACTGAGCTTCTGTGTCCACCAGAATGTGGCGCGCTGTTGCAGTAGTCATACATTCTCCTTGCATCATGAAGTGGCTGGCGGTTAATTGATCGTCAGATCAATCCGGGCCCGAGCCGGCATTATGCCCGATTGACAGAAAGAGATCACACAATGCGTTATAATGCGCCGCCGCCCAAGCCCCACCATGAGCTTGTAGTCGGTAGAATGCCTACTTAAGCGCCAATTCACACCGCAGCAAGCAGCCAACATCGCTAGGTAAAATCATGCCCTTTCCAGACGCTTCACCCCGCAAACATGTTCATACCCGCGCCATTGATTACCGCGGCTACGAGCGCGAAGACGGTCTTTGGGATATCGAAGCACACATGACCGATACCAAAACCTACGAGTTCAGTAACAAGTGGCGGGGAACCGTGCCGGTCGGGGAGCCGATGCATGAAATGCTGCTGCGCGTCACGATCGATGACAGCTTCGTAATTCAGGACATTTTCGCCGCCACAGAGCACAGTCCCTTTCAAATGTGTCCCGCGATTGCGCCCAATTACAAAAAGCTGATCGGCATCAAAATGGGGCCCGGCTGGCGCAAGGCGATTCGCATGAAAGTTGGCGGCACGGAAGGCTGCACACACCTGACTGAGCTGCTGTTTCCCATGGCAACCGTGGCCATGCAGACCATCTGGCCGATCAGGAGCAAGCGAAAGCAGGAATCCGATACTGAAGAGAAGCAACCTCAGGGTAAGCGCCCCGTCGTGCTGGATACCTGTCATGCCTGGGCTTCGGATTCGCCCGTTGTCAGGGAGAATGCGCCTAAATACTTTACCGGGAAGCCCGCGCAGGACGAGAAAAGCTGATCGGCTTACTTGTAAAACAGCGGAATCACGACCGTAATGGTGACCCCTTCCTGATCCTGCCGGTTCTCGGCGCGGATCTGGCCGCCGTGAAAATCTGAAATTAACCGGGCAATATGCAGCCCCATGCCAAGGTGCGGCTGGCGCTGTTTTTCCTGTGGGCGCACCGAGATCATCGAATCGAATAAACGGTCTTTCATTTCTTCCGGCAGTAGCGGGCCCGCGTTGCTTACTCTGATCACAGCGTGATCCCGAAGCGCACGACAGTCAATCAGAATCGGCTTATCCGGATAGGTGAACTCGACCGCATTGGCAATGAGCTTATCCAGCAGCTGGGCAATGTATTCAGGCACGCCGGCCACATGGATGACGCTGTCGGGCGCGTCAAGCTCAAAGCTGGCATCCGGATACGCCAGTTTATAGCCCTCAACACAGCCGCTGATGACCTTCACCAGATCAATCTTTTCTTTTTCTGATGTCTGCAGCATCTGCTCAAGTCGTGTGGCCTCACTCATATTCGTGAGGATCAGATTCAGGCGGTTTATGCCCTCTTCTGCGCGCTCGATGTACACGGCAGACTCTGCGCTCTTTTCTGTCAGGCCAAGATTCTCGATGGAAGAGCGCACCACGGTGACCGGCGTGCGAAGCTCATGGGATAGTCTTGATGACATGTTTTCCAGATAATTGGTGTATTGCGTCAGACGCTCAACAATACTGGAGAAGCTGCGGGAAAGGTCACCTATCTCATCGGAATTCCGTGACGGGACAATCGTATTCTGAACCCGACCGGCGTCGTCAATGATTGCCTCAGCCTGATTTCTGAGTCCGAGAATCCGCGTCGAGATACGTGACGCAAAGAAAAACAGCCCCAGCACCACGATGAGCATCACAGCGATAAGCGTATTGAATAGCTGTTCCAGGGCTTCGTTTCGAAAGGTGCGCAGCCCGTTCATATTCTGGTCAACCACCACCGCGCCCATCACCTCATTGTTTGCCATGATCGGATGAGCCGCCTCCAGCAGCCTGGTCTGAGAGTCGGAGAGATTGCGGAACTGCGTCAGGGGCGCGCCTCTCAAGGCGGAGCTGATATGCGCACCTTCCCGCGTGACTTCTGAGTACAGCTCATCAATAAAATCATTGCTGGGCTTTGTCAGGATCTGATAGTACAGCGGGTCAAGAATTTTATTCTGCAGAAACAGCCAGTACTTGTTCACCTTCTCACCGTCTGCCACCGACGCCAGCTGAATGCCCGTAGCGGACTGAATATCTCCGGCCGTGAGCAAGACCCGGCCAGTACGGTCAACAATCTGAATCCGGGAGTTGTTGTAACCCATGCCTGCCACGATACGGTCAATCTCCGGTGTCGGCAGGCGCAGGGAGCCAAGTCGCTCCGCGTCATCCGCCCGGTAGGTTGCAACAACAGTGCTCACCGTGCGCGACTCCGGGTCATCGACGTCGAAGACGGCAAAGCCCAGACGGTCACCGAGCATTTCCATCGGTATTCGCAGCTCAACGACATAGCCGTCACTGGTGTCGTACCACTGGCCGATGATCCGATCTTCATAGACCGGGTTTGAGTAGTCTTCCTCGACCCGGAAGGGGTACACCGGCTCTGCCTGATAGGGCGCGATGACATAGCGCGTCACCTCATTGCCCTCCCGGGAGAGCATGGAGATTTGCAGAAAATCAGACCGGTAAACCGTCAAGGCATCCTGATCGCGATAGATCACTGCATCATCAGTCACCTTGAAGTACGCATAGAGATTGCCGTTGTACTCACCCAGCATACTTTCAAAGCGCAGCGACTCATCATCCACGTACAGACGGGCCGGATTCAGATCGGTTGCCAGAAAGTCGCGATTGTCATGAAGCACCTCATACTGCTGATAGGCACCCCAGTCATTCAAAGAAGAGTCCACCAGAGACAGTGGAGAGTAGATCGGATAGACGTACAGATCTTCACTGCGTGTTGCCGGGCTGTAACTCCCCTCGTTGAACAGTTCCGGTCGTTCGTTGAGCGCGGTAGCCAGCGCCTGTGCAGTCCCCAGAACAGTTTGCTCCTGACCGCGACGGAGGTAATCCTCCATGCCAAGAATGTACTGGTAGCCGAGCCAGGGGATGACCAGCAAAAAACTGGACAGGAAGACCAGCTTGGAGCGGATGCCGAACGGATTTTTCAGGGCAAGAGACATGGGCTAGCTACCGGTGACGGGCGCAGGCTCTGTGCGCTCAGGCACACTGCTCCGACGGGGCCGTTTCTACGTTCCAGCGATAACCCATACCGTACACCGTTTCAATACAGTCGAACGCGCCATCAAGCTGGACAAATTTTTTCCGGATCCGTTTGATGTGGGAGGTAATGGTGCTGCCATCCACAAAAATCTTGGATTCCTGCATCAGGACCTGCCGGCTTTTCACATGCCCGGGGAATTTTGCCAGCGCATGGACCATCCAGAATTCGGTCACCGTCAACGGCACCGGCTGCTCTTCCCACTGCACGGTAAGCCGGCCAATATCCAGAGACAGCTTCCCTCTTTGCAGCAAATTCTCCGGAGAGGTTGGCTGATCGATCACATCGAGCCGGCGAAACAGCGCCGCAATGCGTGCAGTCAGGTGCGGCAGGCTGATGTCTTTGGTGAGATAGTCATCCGCGCCCATGCGCAATCCGGAGACAGTGTCAAAATCGTTGTCACGAGCAGTCAGGAAGATGATCGGCAGCGTGTCGGACATCGAGCGCAGGGCCTGACACAGCATAAAGCCGCCGTCGATTTCATTTTCCAACCCGATATCAATGATCGCCAGATTGGGCAGCCGGATGTCGAACGCCGCCATGGCGTCTTTCCGATTGGCATAGGTCTGGACTTCATAACCCTGCTTGCGCAGCACGTCAGCGTAGTTTTCACGGATCGCCGCTTCGTCTTCAACGATAGCTATTCTTCGGCTCATTTTGGTTCCAAAACCTTCTGGCTTGTCAGTTGCCTCAATCGATACTGGCGGATTTTTACGCCAAATATCAGTCGCTTCGGCGGCGACTATACTGTATTCGACCCCGGAAACAGAGTGCTGGTTCTGCCTTGGACCGCTTTGCCATCATTCTGCCATATTTAATCACCACATGGCCTCAAAACCTCCCCCGGCTGGTAATAATGCTTTTGTTTAATACCCTCACCGAACTCATCAGCGCTCCCTGTCTCACCTACCTGCCGTAGGCCGTGCTAACACGCTGTAACACTCGGATTTGTTCCCGGTTCGCAGTACGAACCCCCAACAATTGAGGATTTCTACCATGAAGCATCATCCAGCACCCCTTGCCGCCATCCTCGCCGTGACCGTGCTTGCCGGCACGCTGTCAGCCACCGCCAACGCGGAGTCCGACCGTCGTCAGATCCCCGAGAAGGAGGAAACCGTCGGTCTGATGAGCGGAGCCCTCATCGGGGCTGCAGCCGGCGGCCCGCCCGGCGCAGTAATCGGTGCCGCCCTCGGCATTTTTGTCGGTGACGGCTGGATTACCAAGCGCGAATACCGGGACATTGAGGCGGCGTGGATCTCACTCCAGCTTGAAGCCGATGAGGCGCGGGCGCAGCTCGCCAGTCTGCAGCGGGAAAACCGGGAGGCACAGGCTGAACTGGCAAGACTCCGGGATGCTCCGGCCCAGGTCCTGCCCGCCTTTCTGAGCAGCTCGCCCGACGCGGGCCTGTTTAACGATTCGTCGATATCGCTGCACTTCCGCACCGGATCCAGCACCGTAGAGGCGCACTATCAGGCACAGCTCACCGCGCTCGCCGCGATCGCTGAGCAACTGCCAACGGGCGCCATAGAAATCAGCGGGTACGCCGACCGGAACGGAGACGCCGAGGCCAATCTGAGACTGTCCGAATCCAGAACCGCCAGCGTCAAATCATTCATTGAGGGCCTGGGGCTGGACAGTGAAGTCATCACCACCGTTGCCTACGGTGAATCCCGGCCTCTGCATGACACCCAGAGCGTGGAAACCGATTTCTTTGATCGACGGGTAATTGTTCGTCTGGTTGATACCAGTCAGCAGTTGCTTACCGACTCCAGAGAAGACTGAGCCGTACAAATCCGGTATGCAATTGGAGATACACTGATGAAAGATGTCCGACTCGTCACTGGCAATAAAAACTACTCTTCCTGGTCGCTTTGCCCGTGGCTGCTGCTGAAGATGTTCGATATCGAATTTGAAGAAATTCAGATCGCCCTGTATCAGGATAATACTGCCGAAAAACTTGGCCCTTATTCGCCTTCTTTGAAAGTGCCAGTTCTACTTCATAAAGATGTTACCGTCTGGGACTCTCTGGCTATCTGCGAATATGTCTCTGAACAATTTCTCGGAGGATCCGGCTGGCCAGGCAGCCCGAAGCGCAAAGCCAGCGCACGCGCTATCAGCGCAGAAATGCATTCTGAATTCCCGCAGCTGAAAGAAGAGTGGCCAATGAACTGTAAGGCCAGCTGCCAGCTGAGCCCTTCCGATAAACTGATGAATGAGATTGCGCGCATCGACGCCATCTGGAGCTGCATCCGTCGCCGCTACGGAGAAAACGGTAACTACCTGTTCGGCCGGTTTTCGATAGCCGACTGCATGTTTGCTCCGGTGGCCATCAGCTTCGAGGCTTACGGCGCCGAGCTGAGCGCAGAGGCGCACACCTATATGCAGACCGTGCTGGATAACCCCTTCGTCCAGAAATGGAAAACGCTGGGCCGGCGTGAGAAGGAACCGCTTACCGTAGCCTACGCGAGCTCGGCTTAATCGCTTTCACCCAGATCGATATCCTGTGAAGTGTGTTAGGGGCCCCCGGGCCCCTTTTTTTATGCCCGATCAGACAATACCGGTCTCAGGCTATCCGCCATCTCGGTCAGAGCGGCTTCTGTCATTTCCCAGTCCATACAGGCATCAGTGACGGAGACACCGTACTTCAGCTCGCCGAGGTCGGCCGGAATGGACTGATTGCCATGATGAATATTGCTTTCCAGCATGGCGCCGATGATCGAGCGGTTCCCGCCCAGAATCTGCTCCGTCATATCTTTCAGCACTGCCGGCTGTTGATCAGGGTTCTTGCCGGAATTGGCATGGCTGCAGTCGATCATGATGTTCTGGCTTACGCCTCCCTTCGCCAGCGCCTGCTCGCACTGTGCAACGTGAGCCTGATCGAAATTGGGCCCCTGACTGCCACCGCGCAGCACCACGTGTGCGTATGGGTTGCCGCGGGTCGTCACCACCGATACCTGGCCGTCACCGTTAATGCCCAGAAAACGATGGGGACTGGAAACGGACTGCATCGCATTGATCGCCACCATAAGACCACCGTCTGTGCCATTCTTGAAACCCACCGGAGAAGACAGGCCGGAAGACATCTCCCGATGAGTCTGGGATTCAGTGGTGCGCGCACCAATCGCCGACCAGGCAATCAGATCCTGCAAATACTGCGGGGAAATTGGATCGAGCGCTTCGGTAGAGGTAGGCAGACCCAGGTCTGCAATATCCAACAGCAGCTTGCGACCGATGCGCAGCCCCTCTTCGATCTGAAACGAGTCATCAAGGTGAGGGTCGTTGATCAGCCCTTTCCATCCGATTGACGTTCTGGGTTTTTCGAAATAGACACGCATCACCAGAAAGAGAGTGTCGGCCAGCTTCGGTGCCAGCTCCTTCAATCGGTGCGCATAATCCATTGCCGCCTGCGGATCATGAATGGAACAGGGGCCGACCACAACAAACAGACGATGGTCTTTTCGATCAAGGATATCAAAGATGGTCTGGCGCGCCTGCTGCACCGTGTCCAGTGCAGACCCCGCCAGCGGCAGCTCGGCTTTGAGCATTTGCGGCGTAATTAATGGATTGTTGGACTCTACGTTTAAATTGTCTGTCATTGCGGTCATGACCGGTCTCGTTACGCCTAGATTTGTGTCTGTTGCCCCGGCTCGCGACTCGTTTTACGCCGGTGCACCGGTGGTTGAAAACTGTTCCAGCTGACGCTTTTCGCATGCCTGACGGCAGGCGGGTCAAAAAGGGCGGCAATGATAGCAGAATGTGAATTACGAAGTCATTTCGCGGATAATGCCATGGCAGACAACCACCACCGACCGGGAGGGAATCATCCGATGCAGATCACCCAGCAGTTTGATGGCGGCAACATCGTTGTCCTGGCAGGCAGCAATGCCGATGAGATCTGTCTGGAAATTCGGTCAGACCAGTCTTCTGAGTTTTATCAGTGGTTCTATTTCCGGCTCAGCGGCGCCAAAGATTCGCGCTGTCAGATCAGGATTCTGAATGCCGCCGGCGCTGCCTACCCTGACGGCTTCCGGGATTATCGCGTCTGCTACTCTTATGATCGCGAAAACTGGCTGCGCCACGACACTGATCTGACGGATGGTGTCCTGTCCTTTGATTTCGTCTCCGGTCACGACAGTGTGTACTTCGCCTACTTCGCTCCCTACTCCATGGAGCGGCATCACCGACTGATCGCGGAGGCTCAGACAGCGGCACACTGTTCACATCGGCTGCTTGGCCAAACGCTGGACGGGCAGGACCTTGATCTGCTCAGGTTCAGTCTGGAGCCGGACACCGGCAAGCCGGGCAACAGGAAGCAATGCTGGTTTATCGCGCGTCAGCACCCGGGTGAAACCATGGCAGAGTGGTGGATGGAGGGCGCCATAAAAAGGCTGCTGAATGTGCAGGACGCGCTCACGCGGGAAATACTGGAATCCTGCGATCTCTATCTGATCCCCAACATGAATCCGGACGGCAGTCGGCGCGGCCATCTTCGCACCAATGCCGCCGGCAGAAACCTCAACCGTGAATGGGTGAACCCCGCGATGGAATCGGCGCCGGAAGTGTTTCTCGCCAAGCAGGCGATGGCGGCTACCGGTGTCGACTTTTTTATGGACGTCCATGGTGATGAATCGCTGCCTTACTGCTTCATCGCCGGCACTGAGGGCCTGGCCGGTTGGGGTGACACGGATCAAGCACAGCTCGATTATTACCGGGCGCATCTGGCTTCGCTGAATCCGGATTTTCAAACGGAGTACGGCTATCCGGTAAAAAATCCGGGTGAGGCCAATATGAGCATGAGCACCGCCCAGACGGCCGCGCTCTATGGCTGTCTGGCGATGACGCTGGAAATGCCGTTCAAGGACACGAGCGCAACGCCGGACCCGGATTATGGGTGGTCGCCGGAGCGCTCAGGCAGGCTGGCAGAGTCTTGCCTGCAGGCCATGATTGATTATCTGCACTGGAAAGCTTGAGCCCGCGGCCGTCATGGCGCCGCCCGCATACGTCAGACCTTGTGGTAAAGCTTGCGCCCCTGTTCGTTATACTCCTGCGCCATCTCGGCCATCCCCTTGTCAATGGCCTGATCCACGTCTCCCGCAGTGTTCGAGTTTGCATACTCGCGCACCTCCTGGGAGATTTTCATGGAGCAGAATTTTGGCCCGCACATGGAGCAAAAATGGGCAACCTTACCTGATTCCTTCGGCAGCGTTTCGTCGTGATAGGCGCGGGCCGTGGTCGGATCTAGGCCGAGATTGAATTGATCCTCCCAGCGAAACTCGAAGCGCGCCTTCGACAGTGCATTGTCTCTGAGCTGAGCGCCCGGATGACCTTTCGCCAGGTCCGCAGCATGGGCTGCAATTTTGTAGGCCATCAGGCCTTCTTTCACATCCTGCTTGTTCGGCAAACCAAGATGCTCTTTGGGCGTCACGTAGCAAAGCATGGCGCAGCCAAACCAGCCAATCATTGCTGCTCCGATTCCCGATGTGATGTGATCATAGCCGGGCGCGATATCAGTCGTCAGTGGACCAAGCGTATAGAAAGGTGCCTCATCGCACACTGCCAGTTGCTTCTCCATGTTCTCTTTGACCATGTGCATGGGTACATGCCCCGGTCCTTCAATCATGGTTTGCACGTCGTGCTTCCAGGCCAATTTCGTCAGCTCTCCGAGTGTCTCCAGCTCACCGAACTGCGCGGCATCATTGGCATCGGCCACCGACCCGGGGCGCAGGCCGTCACCGAGCGAGAAAGACACATCGTAAGCCTTCATGATCTCGCAGATATCCTCGAAGTGCGTGTACAGGAAGTTTTCCTGATGATGGGCGAGACACCATTTGGCCATGATAGAGCCCCCACGGGAAACAATGCCGGTAACCCGCTTGGCCGTCAGCGGCACATAGCGCAGCAGCACACCGGCGTGAATCGTGAAGTAATCCACCCCCTGTTCGGCCTGCTCGATCAGCGTGTCGCGATAAATCTCCCAGGTGAGCTCTTCGGCAACCCCGTCCACTTTTTCCAGAGCCTGATAGATGGGCACCGTGCCAATGGGCACCATGGAGTTGCGAATAATCCATTCGCGCGTCTCATGGATATTCTTGCCGGTAGACAGGTCCATGACGGTGTCGGCCCCCCACAGCGCCGACCAGGTCAGCTTCTCGACCTCTTCTTCAATCGAGGAACTGACCGCGGAATTTCCGATATTCGCGTTCACTTTAACCAGGAAATTGCGGCCGATGATCATCGGCTCGATTTCCGGATGGTTGATGTTGGCAGGAATGATGGCGCGACCCCGCGCCACCTCAGAGCGGACAAACTCGGCGGTGATTTCATCGGGAATCTGCGCGCCGAATGCCTCCCCCGGGTGCTGCTGGCTCGGCTGACAGGCCTCCTTGAGCTGAGCGCGAGCCATGTTTTCGCGAATGGCGATGTATTCCATCTCGGGCGTGATAATGCCCTGGCGGGCATAGTGCAGCTGGGTCACGTTACGATCTGTCAGAGCGCGCCGCGGCTGACGGATATGCTCAAAACGCAGATGCGCTGTTTTCACATCCTGCTGACGCGCCTGGCCATAGGTGGAACTGGCGCCCGCAAGCAGTTCAGTGTCCTGTCGCTCCTCGATCCACGGCTGCCGGATCGCAGGCAGCCCCGCGCGCAAATCAATCGTGGCGTCAGTATCAGAGTAGATGCCCGAGGTGTCATAGACCCGGATAGGTGGATTCTCTTCGATACCGGCCTCGGTCTGGGTGGCCGTCAGGCTGATCTCGCGCATCGGCACCTTGAGATCGGCCCTGCTGCCTTCGACGTATACCTTGCGGGAATTGGGGTAGTGCTGTTGGCCGCTGGTGTCCAGTCGGCTGATTTTTTCCAAGAGGTGTTCAGATTTTGCGTTCATAGGAGCGTCCTGTGCGCCAGCGAAAACAGGGTTGTGCGCCGCTTCAGACTGTGCGGATTCGATAGTCGGATATGAAGCGGGTCGGAACGTACCCGCCAGCGGCGTAATGAGACCCACATTATGCCCCAATTCCCGGACAAAGTAATACGCGGCAGCCGGAGGCGCCCCCGGTGGCCCGAAGCGGGGAGACGGGGATGGGATTGAGACAACTCACAGCGTAAATCCCTCCGCCTGCCGCATCGGCAAATCCAAAATTGTCACTTTTGGTTACACTGTGTAGAATCCAGCGCCGCTGTGAACAGCAGTTTGAATCACATCGCTGTCATCAGGCCCGACTGACAACGGGCCGTCTACTCTAAAACGCATCAAGGCCAACAATATGAAACACCTTATCCGGAACCTTGGACTGACTTTTTTCGGCAGCCTGCTCTGCTCGATGGCTTACGCTCAGGATCTGTATACGATCCTCGAGCTGGCGCTGGAGAATGATCCCACTCTGAAACAAGCTGAGGCTCAGTATCGGGCGAACCGCGAGAACCTCAGCCAAAGCCGTTCCGCGCTGTTGCCGAGCTTCGGTGCCGGTGGCAGTACCTCCCGGGTGACATCAGGCCCGGCAGATGACGTCTTCCGCACTTTTCCCGATCCCCTGACCGGCGCACCCACCAGCGTGCTGGTGCAGCCACGCCACAGCTACGGCAATGGCCTGAATAACCACGGTTGGGGCGTCAACCTCAGTCAGAGTGTGCTGAATCTCGCCAGCTGGTATACCTTCCAGAGCGCCAAAGCCAGCGACCGCGCAGCTGCGGTCAATCTCGCCGCGCAGGAACAGGATCTGATCATGCGTGTGGCCATGGCCTACTTCGATGTGCTGCGCGCTCAGGAATTGCTGGCCACCAACCTGCAGGAAGAAGAAGCCGCGCTGCGATCACTGGAACAGACAAGGCAGCGGGAAGAGGTTGGCCTGGTTGCCATCACTGACGTTTTCGACAGCCAGGCCGCCTATGATCTGGCCCGGAACACGACGATACTGCAGCGAGACCTGCTGCGGGCCCGGTTTGAGGCGCTCGAAGCCATAACCGGACAGCCCCACGGCGACATCGACGAATTACGCGCAGACTTTCCCATACTTGAGGTCGACGGCAGCCTGATCGACTGGGAGGATCAGGCCGAAGACAACAGTCTGGCCATCGCCGCCGCCCGATACAATCTCGAAGCCTCGCGCAAAAATCTACGTGCCCGCAAAGCCGACCGGCTGCCTACGGTAGACTTTCTGGGACAGTATGGTCACAACGTAACTGCTCCGATTATCAGTCAGGGTATTCAGATCGGCGGTGGCGCGTTCGACAGAACCTCACTGGCTCTGAGTATCAATATTCCAATCTATACTGGTGGCGCCGTCAGCTCACGTCGCCGTCAGGCCGAACAGAATCTCGTTGCGGCACAGGAATCGCTCGAACTGACAAGGCGCCAACTGACCCAGAATATTCGCAATGCCTATCGGCGTGTCAACACCGACGTACTGGTTATCGCTCAACGGCAGCAATCCATTGATTCCGCCCAGCTGGCTCTGGATGCTACCGAGCTCGGCGCTGAGGTTGGCACCCGCAACATTGTTGAGGTGCTAAGAGCCCGGGAAAATCTGTTCCGCGCACTCAGACAATATGCCGATGCCCGGTTCAATTACGTGCTGGACACGCTGCTGCTTAAGCAGGTTGCCGGCATTCTCACTCCGGACGACATTATTGCCCTGAATGAGTGGTTGCAGTCAGAAGGCTAGCGGTACGCCACCTGACCGGTGCGCGTCGCCGGTATCAACCCGGTATAAAAAAGGGCCACTGTGTGGCCCTTTTTTAATGCCCGCCGCCGCCCGGCAAACCGGAGCGACTCACTCAGGCTCGTGCTAGAGTTTGCGCCACACCGAAACCTGCGCGACGATGTACTCGTACTTCCTCCGGTGTTCGCGGATCATGAAGGGCAAATCCTCTTCATGCAGCAGTTCAAAGCCGGGCAGACACTCACCGAGAGCAGCAAGCGTTTCAGCGCTGTCTGCACCATCCAGAAAATTCACCGGATCGGTGTACTGAGCCATCCAGGTATTCGGCGAACTGATGACCAGAATGCCACCGGACTTCAGGTAGCGATCAGATTCAGTGAACTGCTGCAGACAGTGCGCCGGTGCCGACAGGCGGCACATCAGATTACTGAGCAATATGGCATCGTATTGCTCGTTGTTCTGTACCATGGGCGCGCCGGCCAGATTAGCCGCATCACCCTGCACAAATCCGATTCGCTCCCGATCAATGCGCTCATCGATGCTCGCCTTAAGGCGGGTGTGATGCGCGCCGGTGTCCCAGCGCTTGTATTCCATTGACCGCTGTTGCCGCAGATGCTCCGCGGCATCTATAAACGCATCGCTGTAGTCAAGTCCGACCACCGAGTCGAAGGTTCTTGCCAATTCAAAAGTCGAGCGGCCTACCGCGCAGCCAAGATCCAGTGCCCTCAACCGCCGGGGCGCGAACTGGTTCATCAGTTCAACCGTGCGGTCGATGAGGTTAACCACCGACGGAAATTCAATTCGCTTCGCGAGCGCTTCATCCTGCTGCTCCGCCTGTGAGCCAAAATGGAACAGCAGATACTGATTGACGAGTTCGTCGGTATCGTACTTGTCCCCCTTTTTGCCCGCGGCACCGGTGTCGAGGACAACCCTGAAGCCGGCATGCTGAAAGAAATGGGGCCGGAAATGAAACCGTGACCAGATGCTCGCCTCATCTCCCGTGCTGATGAAGGAGCCGCCTAAAATCATCTGGTGCTCACCGTCAAAGCAGGGTGTGCTGAAGTCGGTGTAAAAGGGGTGAATTTTAAATTCCGGCAGGGGGTGAAACGGGTCCTCGCACCACTGCCAGACATTGCCGAACGTGTCGTGAAACCCCTGCTCGTTGGCATGGAGCGCGTCAACGGCACCCTCGCTGCCATAACGCAGATTGTGATTGATTGCGGGCACCGTGCCGCAGGCCATTACGCTGTCGAGATCAATCTGTTCGGCTGCGCCGGGCTCAAAATCGATGGCGGCACTCAGTGCCGGATCCCGAATCGCCAGATGCTCGCTTTCCTGCAGCAGACGATAGGGCATCTTCGCCTCATCCTGCTCGGTGAGCCAGGCACAATAGGCCTTTGCCTCGTAGTAATTGACCACGGCCGGCCAGCTCCACTGCATGGGTATTTCGCTGAAGGTTGTCCGCAGCTTGTAGCGATGAGAGCCTGCCGGGCCATCCTGCACCCAGAAAGTCGGCCACTTTACATTTCTGAACTGACGCCACCCCCAGCCGGATTCAGACCAGTAGCGGCGCTGCTCATAACCCCCGGCCTTGACGAACCGGAAGTATTCCCCGTTGCTGATAAGGAACTTGCTGGCCTGAAAAGAATTGACCTCACGCTGATCCTGGCCGTACTCGTTGTCCCAGCCGAAAGTCGGCCAGCCATGCGGCTTGCCGAGACTGACGCGGGTAGGCGCTACCTCCAGCAATTCGTTGGTGGGGTAATCCGCGCCCTCCACAGGCTCATAGTTCTGTGCTGCCGGTGCGGTTAACCAGTCCGGCCAGACATCCGGTTCCTTGACATATTCCAGCGGCAGCTCCCGAATCAGCACAGAAGAGGTTTCCAGATGAATGCGCTCGTGTTCGAAGCCCATGGCCAGCGACCAGGCTGGCGAGGCCATGGTGATCGGCTTGTCCAGCGAGGGATGGGTCCGGATCACCTCTCGCACCAGTTCATAGACCGCATCGCGATACTGTCTCACCTGATCCAGTGCCGGCCAGACGTCCTGCTCACCTTCGTGCAGATCGTCCCAGTTCATTTCATCGACGCCCGTTTCAAACAGCAACTCGAACTCCTGATTGACCGGCTTGTCGATCAGGCCGCTTACCAGCATTTTGTTTACGTAAAAGCACACCGGGTGGGCGTAGTAAAAAACCAGCGGATGGCGTGTCTTGTGATAGGGTCTGACGTAGTAGGCTTCGTCGCTGGCCAGACTGGAGAACAGCTGTTCGGTCAGCGCCCAGGTATTCTCAAAATACTCCAGCACGGCCTCACGGCCGGACGCAAGATTAAGCAGCGGTAAAGAGCCGGCATCGGAAGAAGCATCGGCGGATTGGGTTGCGGTTTGCGGCGGTTCCCGCAAAGCTTGTTGAGTCGACATGATTCACCTTCGGAAGACTGTTTGAGTAATCGTTGGTGCTCAGCGTGTGGGAGTGTCGCCAGACAAACTGCGACTGAAACTGCATCTATTCACTCTGTTAACACATACTGTGCGCGGGCCATATTCGGTTAGAATGAGGCCCGACGAGGCTATACTGCAGGCTCGGAGACACGCACCATAGGGGATTCGCTGTGCAAAGTAAATTGCCGGACGTCGGCACCACAATCTTTACCGTCATGTCGAAGATGGCTCAGGAGCACGGTGCCATCAATCTTTCTCAGGGGTTTCCGGATTTCGACTGCCCCGAACGATTGAAGGATCTGGTGTCTCACTATCTTAACGACCGAAGGAATCAATACCCCCCGATGGCAGGCATACCCGCTCTACGCCAGGCGATTAGCCGCAAGGTTGATACGCTGTATGGCTTTGCTGCGGATCATGAGACTGAAGTCACGGTGACCTCCGGTGCCACCGAAGCGCTGTTTGATGCCGTGCAGGCTTCTGTACAGGCCGGCGATGAAGTCATCATGTTTGACCCGGCGTACGATTCCTATGAGCCCGCCATTCTGATGGCGGGCGGCATCCCGGTAAGGGTGCCGCTGCAGCTGCCGGATTATTCGATTGACTGGAATCGGGTTGCGGACAGCCTGACGTCACGAACACGACTCATCATCATCAATACCCCGCATAATCCCTGCGGTGTGACGCTGGCGCCGAGCGATCTGGACGCTCTGGCGGAACTCATCAAAGACACGGCAATTCTGGTACTGTCCGACGAAGTGTATGAGCATATGGTATTTGATGGCGAGCAGCACCTGAGCGTGTTGAGCCACCCACTGCTCAGAGAGCGCAGCTTCGCCGTTTTTTCATTCGGCAAAACCTATCACGCCACCGGCTGGAAACTCGCCTACTGCATCGCCAGACCGGCGCTAACTGAAGAATTCAGGAAAATTCATCAGTTTGTCACCTTCACAACGACAAGCTTTCTGCAGTACGCCATCGCCGACTTCATGCAGGAGTGCGCCGAGCACGCAACCGAGCTGCCTGCCTTCTATCAGGCCAAACGGGATTACTTCTGCACGCTGCTGCAGGATTCCCGGTTTCGCTTCAGCCCTTCAAACGGAACCTATTTCCAGCTGGTGGATTACAGTGCAATCAGCAGCAAGGATGACATGGCTTTTGTGACGGAGCTGACTCAGGAGAAAGGCGTGGCCGCGATTCCGCTCGCGCCTTTCTATCGGGAGGCACCTGATACCCGAATCATCCGTTTCTGCTTTTGCAAGGATGACAGCACACTGGAGCGCGCCGCCGAGATCCTCTGCGCACTCTAAGGTCATGTCAGAACCGAATTACAAGCAGCTCACCAAATCCATCAGAGCGTGGGGTCATGAGCTTGGCTTTGCGCAACTGGCTATCACCGACGTCGATCTTGGTAACTATCACGACAGCTACCGACAGTGGCTCAGCGAGGACTGTCACGGCGACATGGCCTATATGGCTGACAACGTCGATAAGCGTCTTTATCCTGAACGCCTGCATGAAGGCACCTGTCGCATCATCACTGTGCGCATGGACTATGCAAAAGTGGCGGACAATTCTCTCGCCCCGCTGTCGGAGCGCAACACTGCCTATATTGCCCGTTACGCAAGGGGTCGGGACTACCATAAAGTCATGCGCAAACGCCTGCAGAAGCTGGCCGATAAAATCCAGTCAGAAGTCGGCCAGTTCGGCTATCGCGCGTTTGTCGACAGCGCACCGGTTCTGGAACGGGCGCTGGCAGAGAAGTCCGGGCTGGGCTGGATCGGCAAGAATACGATGCTGATTAACAAGCAGGCCGGCTCATGGTTTTTCCTCGGTGAACTTTTCACCGATCTGCCCCTGCCGGTCGATGAACCCGCAACAGACCACTGCGGTAGCTGCCGCGCCTGTCTCGATGTCTGCCCTACCGATGCGTTTATCGCGCCCAACAAGATGGATGCGAAACGCTGCATCTCCTATCTCACCATTGAGCTGCGCGGCAGTATCCCGGTCGAGTTCCGCCGGGCCATGGGTAACCGGGTCTTCGGCTGCGATGATTGTCAGCTGGTCTGCCCGTGGAACAAATTCACCCGCATCAGCGAAGAGACTGACTACTCGCCCCGCCACGCGCTCGACCGCTCTGCACTGCTGGATCTGTTCATGTGGAGCGAGCAGGAATTTATGGCGCGCACTGAAGGTTCGCCGATCCGGCGAATTGGCTATGAGTGCTGGCTGCGAAATCTGGCGGTGGGTCTGGGGAACGCCGAGAGTTCACCGCAGGTGCTTGCTGCGCTGCGCAGCAGAAGAAACTCGGCCAGCGCCATGGTCAAAGAGCATATTGACTGGGCGCTGGCGCAGCATGGCGGGGCGGCGCCCTGAGCTCTGAACCGTTAGCCCTGAACTCTGAACCGTTAGCCCTGAGCCCCAAACTCCAAACCCTAAGTCCTAAGCCCTGAGCCCTGAGCCCTGAGCCCGGCTCAGGCTACACCGCCAGAAAATGTTCCCGGTAGTAAATCAGCTCGTTCACCGAATCCTTGATGTCTTCCATGGCCTGGTGGGTAGCCTTTTTCTGCAGTCCGGCCTGAATGTCCGGCTTCCATCGCTTGACCAGTTCCTTGAGTGAACTGACATCCAGATTGCGATAGTGAAAGAATGCCTCCAGCTCAGGCATGTAGTTCGCCAGAAAGCGCCGGTCCTGACAAATGCTGTTACCACACATCGGGGAGGCGTTCTTGTCTGAGTAACGTGACAGGAAGTCGAGCGTCTGCTGCGCCGCAGCCGCTTCGTCCAGCGTGCTGTTTTTAACGCGATCAATCAGGCCGGACTGACCATGATGATGCTGGTTCCAGTCATCCATCGCGGCAAGCCTCTCTTCACTCTGGCTGATCGCCAGCACCGGACCTTCAGCCAGGATATTCAGATCGGCATCCGTAACCAGCGTGGCGATTTCAATGATGCGGTCGGTATCGGGCTTCAGCCCGGTCATCTCCAGATCAATCCAGATCAGATTCTGAGATTTATCCATGCCTGTGTCCTCAGCCAGTACGCGTTGGGTGCAGTGTAGCAAGCCCGCCGCACAACCGCGACGGCCTGCCACCGGAACAGGCATGGACAGGCGCACCCGGCCAGAGAACGGCACCGATCTGACACCCTGTGCTGAAGTCGATCCGTCCGACTAGAGGCCGCGCTTGTTGCGGACGGACTGATTGAGGGTCTTTTTGATGAATTTCCCCTGGCTTTTGTCACTGGCGCGCCTTTGCGCCAGTGTTGCCGCATTCAATGCCTGCTCGCGCATCAGCTTGTTATAGTTCTCCAGGCGCCGGGCTGAGAGCGTTTCGCCAGCAATGGCGGCCTGCACTGCACACCCCGGTTCAGAATCATGACGACAGTCATTAAACCGGCACTGACCGGCGAGTGTCTCAATATCGGAAAATGTCGCGGCGACACCGGCTTCCATGTCTACCAGCTGCAGCTCGCGCATGCCCGGCGTATCCAGCAGCATGGCACCGCCTGCCATCGGAATCAGCGACCGGGCCGTGGTAGTGTGACGGCCTTTACTGTCGTCTTCGCGGATCTGTGCGGTCAGCTGCCGCTGTTCGCCCAGCAGGGTGTTGGTCAACGTCGATTTGCCGGCGCCGGAAGAGCCCAGCATGACGACGGTGTGGGACTGCCGGCACCAGGGTGACAGAATCTGAGCCGTTTCAGGCTCAAGACTGTTGACGCTTTCCACGACCAGATTTGCTGACAGTGCCCGCACCTGAGCTGACAGCTCGTCCCCGTCCGTGCGCAGATCCTTCTTGGTCAGCACCACCACCGGCTCCGCGCCCGCATCATGCACCATGGCCAGATAGCGTTCGATCCGGTTCAGGTTAAAGTCATCGTTGAGAGAGCAGACGATAAAAGCGGTATCGACATTTGAGGCAATCAGCTGCTCCTGCTTCTGGTGGCCTGCCGCGATGCGTCGAAAGCAGGTACTCCGGTCAAGCAGGCGCTCAAAGCTGCCTTCGCTGTTCACCAGCACCCAATCCCCGACAACCATCTGCGGCATGGACGACAGCAGGGCGAGCGTGAAGCAGCCCTGCTCCCCGATCAGCGTCACCTCCTGACGGCTTTGTTCAATCAGCCGCATTGGCTGCAACCGGCCGTGTTCTTCAAGCGTCAGTTGCTGCCGGAAGACCCCCTGCCATCCGAGTTCGGTAAGCGAGTAGGCGCGCAGGGCGGCATCGGTCATGACAATCCCCCGACGCGGCCGGAGCGAGAGGCTGCCGCCAACCGACCAGCGCAGGGCACAGCGGTTGAACGCGCGAGCCTGCGGCAGGGGCGAGGCAGACGGCATGCGCCTGACTGGGCGTGCGCGCCGTGAACAGGCCACTGCCCGCTGTGCGTAACGGACCCACTGACCTGACAGATTGACCTGAGCGGGTGAATAGGGGTGTGCATGAAGGCTTGGGTCGCAGCGCGCATGAGCGGTATGAGTTCTTTTCACCGCGCGGGTTTGCGCGGGCGATTGACTGAAGTGGATTGCGTCGGATGATAACACCGCAGACAAACAGGGGGCAGCCGGTCGCGGACTGTCGCGTTCGCCTATCAGTCGGGCCGGCTGACAGAGTAGAATAGGCCCGGCTGCGCATTGGGAAATCGGTTTGTCGCGACTCTTTATACTTCTGCAATATCTGGTACCGCATCATGGGCTGTCCCGCCTGACCGGCAGACTGGCAGAAAGCACGTGGGCGAGCAGGTGGCTGATCCGCTGGTTTATCCGCCGTTACCGGGTCGATATGAGCGAGGCCGTCATTCAGGATCCGGCGGAGTTCGACAACTTCAACGCCTTTTTTACCCGCGCACTGACGCCCGACGCCCGCCCCATTGATGCCTCTGTCGGCGCGGTGGTGTGTCCCGCTGATGGCACCATCAGTGAGCTGGGCCGCATCGACGAAAACAGAATCCTGCAGGCCAAAGGCAAGCACTACACCGTGGCGCAGTTGCTGACCGATGAGGAGTCCCATCGCTTTGTCGGTGGCAGCTTCGCCACCGTCTATCTTTCGCCCCGTGACTATCATCGGGTTCATATGCCGCTTGCGGGCAGGCTACTGCGAACAATCTATGTGCCGGGCAAACTGTTCTCCGTCAATCGCCTCACGGCCGATTCCGTCCCCGGGCTGTTCGCCCGCAATGAACGCCTGGTAAGTCTGTTCGAGACTGATCAGGGACTGATGGCGGTGGTGCTGGTCGGCGCAATGATTGTCGCCGGAATTCAGACGGTCTGGTCAGGGCAGGTCTGCCCGGGGCCGGCGAAATCCCGCCGGCTGACTGAATATGCCGGGACAGCCCCGCCGGTCGAGCTGGCCAAGGGGGCGGAACTCGGCAGATTCTGTCTGGGGTCGACCGCCATTGTGCTGTTCGAGCCAGATGCGGTTCAACTCGACCCCACCCTGCAGACCCACTCTAGCGTGCGCATGGGTCAACTGCTTGCACAATCCACTTAACGCCCAGAACCCACAGAGGCCACTATGACACAAGATGAACTCAAACAGGCGGTAGCGAAAGCTGCCTTCGATTATGTCGAGAGCAAACTGGAAGACGACATGATTCTCGGCGTGGGCACCGGGTCCACCGCAAATTTCTTCATTGAGGAACTCGGTAAAATCAGTGACCGGCTCGAAGGCACAGTCGCCAGTTCGGAAGAAACCGCCCGGCGCCTCAAATCACACAATATTCCGGTCTTTGACCTCAACAGCGCCGGTCAGATTGCGATCTATGTTGACGGCGCCGATGAGAGCAATGCGCACCTGCAGCTGATCAAGGGCGGCGGCGCCGCTCTGACCCGAGAGAAAATTCTCGCTGCCGCCTCGAAAGAGTTCGTCTGTATCGCGGATGCATCGAAGATGGTCGGTGTGCTCGGTGAGTTTCCTCTGCCTGTCGAGATTATTCCGATGGCGCGCAGTTATGTGGGCCGGGAAATCGTCAAGCTCGGCGGTGATCCGGTCTATCGCGAAGGGTGCGTGACGGACAATGGCAATCACATACTGGACGTCTACAATCTGGACATCCTCGACCCCAGACAGCTGGAGCGGGATCTGAATCAGATTACCGGAGTTGTCACCAACGGGCTTTTTGCGCAGCGGGGCGCCGATATTCTGCTGCTCGGCACGGCAGACGGCGTGGAAACCAGACGGGCAGAACCACTTTCCTGAGGGTGAGCGCGCCAGTGGCGCGACTGCGGCATGGAGCGCGCAAAGAGAACTCCTCAATGCGCCCACGACGGGGTCACAGCTGATCAG